>Ga0272443_10004853_pt1 | contig 14308 bp, 14 predicted proteins | sample SSMAcet12_FD_193581 | JGI IMG/M metagenome (GOLD analysis project Ga0272443, IMG submission 193581) | Marine sediment archaeal communities from Little Sippewissett salt marsh, Falmouth, MA, United States - SSM-Acet-12 | ecosystem: Environmental > Aquatic > Marine > Wetlands > Sediment ...
TTTTGTCCGAAAATGTAGGATTTATGTCCACATTCGGGACATACGAAGTAACTCATGTTCTCAACGATCCCCAGAATGGGCACATTTACCTTATTGAACATACTGATCCCACGTTTGACATCCGCTAATGCAAGATCTTGCGGCGTTGTAACAATGACCGCACCGCTGAGAGCGATCTTTTGAACCAGACTCAACTGAATATCACCCGTACCCGGGGGAAGATCAATGATCAGATAGTCCATCTTTTTCCACCAGACTTCATTCAGCAATTGATCAACAGCCTTCATAACAAGGGGGCCGCGCCATATCACAGCTGCATTGGAATCCATAAAGAAACCCAAAGACATCAATTGAATACCAAATTTTTCTGCCGGAAGTATACCTTGTTCGGAAACTGATTCCGTAGGTTTGTGATGGCCGAACATCATCGGAACGCTGGGCCCGTAAAGATCAAGGTCCAAGAGTCCGACCGAAAAGCCCTTTTCCTTCAGAGAGAGTGCCAGATTGGCTGCTACCGTTGATTTTCCGACACCGCCTTTCGCTGAAGCAATGGCTATAACATGATCCGCATGTCTTAATTTTTTCTGCAGATCAAAGGGATTTTGATTTTCTTTAGACATATTTACTCCTAAATACAAAAGGGCAGATAAACTGCCCTTATTTTTTAAAATATAGTCCTGTCTTAACCTTCAGAAATAGCTTCAACAGGGCAGGCGGCAATGCATGCCAGGCAATCAATGCAAAGGTCTTCGTCACAGACTGCTTTCCCGCTTTCAAGACTTAAAGCTTCGACCGGGCACACTTCTACACATTCGCCGATGCCTTCACAAACATCATGATTTACTACGACTGCCATTATGAATCTCCTTTTTATTGTACATCTGACAACATGTAAACTTAATGTAATTAGATTTTATTCTCAAAGACTTTTTATGTTTTTTTAATTTTTTATTCGTTTTTGTGTCGTAAACCTATAAATTTGAGCATCTAATAAATAATAATGAAACTAATTAAGGAGAGAAAAATGAATGTATTTTCGAGGATTGGAAATGTTTTTGTCGCTCCGTCAAAGTGCTTTGATTCCATTCAAGAACAAGGGAAAAAATGGACCGATTATGTTATTCCTTTTATTCTGTTGGTTGCAATGGTCGTTGTGTTTATGGCAATGACCTCAGATCTGATGCAACAAGCGAGTGTGGATGCCATTATGAAGATGGATCAATTGTCTGATGCTCAAAAACAAGTGGCTATTCAGCAGCAGAATTCCCCGGTCGTCAATATCATTAAATATGCTTCATCTGTTGTTGTGACCGCAGTGAGTGTTCTGATCGGCGCCTTGATCATGTGGGTAGTTGGCAATTTTATCGGCGGAGGAGACCAGAAATACGGAACATTGTTGGTAACGGCATTATATATTCAGATGATCTCTATCCCCGAATCCATCATTAAGCTTATTTTAATGCTCCAAAAAGAAGCAACAACGGTATACATCGGGTTTGCCTCTCTTGTAAGTGAACCGAACCTTTCATCATTTGGATTTCAAGCTTTGGGCCAGCTGGAATTTTTCAAGATTTGGCGTATAATTGTTTGGGTTATCGCTTTTAAGGTCCTTTATAAATTTACAGGTAAGAAATCAACCCTACTGGTGGTCATTACCATGATCCTCGGTATGTTGTTGCAGGCGCTTTGGACGAGTTTCCAAATGGGAAGAATGGGCTAATCAAGTAAAAAGTAAAAAGTAAAAAGTAAAAAGTAAAAAGTAAAAAGTAAGAAGTAAGAAGTAAAAAGTAAAAAGTTCGAAGACTCTTGGAAGCTCCGGAGGAGCGTAATAGAGAAAAATCAAAGCCTCGCGATGCGAGGCTTTTTTTATAATGATTGAATATTTGTGTATGGGAGTTCGGCGATCGGAGTTCAGCGTGTAGTGTGGTAGTAATAGCGTGATATAGATAATTAGATATCGCTGCGCTAAGGCACGGGGCAATTGATAATTAATTCAATTGCACCAGGGTTTTCTTAAGCAACGAAGCCTTCTTGAGCACCGTAGCCTTAGCAAAGGTGGTGGCGTAGTTGGTGAATTCCATTATGAAAAATTCCTAAGCAATAAAACAGATCCCGGATAAAACTGCAGTGGCAATTTTTCCGGGATGTTATATTAATTTTTTATTATGTGTGAAAATTTAATATTTTCAACGCTTCAACGCTAACACTCTCGTACACTCGTACACTCATACACTCATACACTCGTAGGATCAGAGTTCAAGAGGGCTTGAATCGACAAAGGGTGGCTTTACGATCACCGCTTTCAGTTTTCTGCCCCGAACATTCAAAAATATCTCTGTCCCGATCTTTGAGAATTCTCTCTTAACGTATCCTGTGCCGATTCCGACATTCAACGTTGGCGACATCGTACCGCTGGTCACATTGCCGACTTTCTTTTCTTCATGAAACAGCTCATAACCCTGACGGGGAATTCCGCGGTCCAACATCTTGAAGGCGATCAATCTTTGTGTTGGTTTTTCAGCTTTTACTTTAAGCAATTCATTTTTTCCGACAAAATCATCGGAATCAAGCTTCGTGATCCATCCAAGGCCAGCTTCGATGGGATTTGTGTCTTTATCAATATCATTTCCGTAAAGAGCATATTTCATTTCAAGTCTCAGGGTATCTCTGGCTCCAAGTCCGACAGCCTGAATGTCATCTTCTTTCCCGGCTTCAAAAAGAGCATCCCATAAAAGCAGTGAATCTTTCGGATCATGATAAAGTTCAAAACCGGGTTCTCCTGTGTATCCCGTTCTGGATATGATCATATTGATATTAGCTATCTTGCCTTCAACAAAATGATAAAAACCGATCGTTTTAAGATCGACATCCGTCAGAGTTTGCAGTACTTTGAGGGTTAGGGGGCCCTGGACGGCAAGAAGGGCCGTATCGTCGCTATGGTCACTAAGTGTTACACCTTCAATCAGATGTTCACCTGCCCAGGCATAATCCTTTTCTATATTGGAAGCATTCACGACCATCATGTATTTGTGCTTATTGAAACGATAAACGATAAGGTCGTCAACAATGCCCCCATCCGGATAACACATGGCTGAATATTGTGCTTGTCCATCAATAAGCTGTTTAACGTCATTAACGGTAATATATTGAAGAAAATCCTCTGCTTTTTCGCCTTCAACAAAGAATTCACCCATATGGGAAACATCAAAAACACCGATCTTCTTTCTTATTTGTTTATGTTCCTGGTTGATTCCCGAATAGGAGATTGGCATCATGTAGCCGGCAAATTCGTGCATGTTTGCTCCCAAGGCCATATGACGTTCATAAAATGGGGTCTTTTTGATCATGATCTTTTTTCTCCTTTAAAGCCTACCACAAGTCTCGTTTTTTAAAATCATCGTAGATATGTAATTCCCGTTGGATCTGTTGAAGTGCACCACGCAGCGTGCCATCAACTTTAATGCTTGTTTCACCTCTGACCTGACCTAGTTTTTTAACAAGTTCTTTGAATGCATTCAATTCATCATCGTCAAGCTCGAATTTGACCTTGTTAATCATACTTAACCTCGCTTTAATTTCATATTGTATTCATAAGGTGTGATCTTTTCAATTACAATGACATCACCCGGTTTGACGTTCTTTTCACTCATATAACGTGTTGATCCCTTGGCCATGCTACGGTTTCTGAAAACAAAGGTCTTTTCCACAATATCCGTTTCAATATCAAAACCTGCATCCGTATGGATTTGAAGGGTTCTGACTCGATAGCCCTTATCAACGTTATTGGAAGGGTTCATAGCGCCATAGACGTCGAAGGGGAAAAAATCAGTGTGGTCTTTAACGGAGAATTGTCGCTGCATCATGAAAAGATTTTGACGTGTAATTGGTATTTCTATACTGCTGTAACCCATTGAGAACGGGTTTTGGTTCTTATACTCATCAAAATTTAAAGAATTAGTCATTTAAATTGTCCAACTCCACGATGATCTTTTCATGTATCGGTTCATCAAGATCGTTCATTCCATCAATATTCAATATCATTCGTGCAGGTGTTACGTCCAGATCTTCGATTGTCTCAAGCAGATCTTCCAGATGGTCATCGCTGAATCCGTCGAACAAGATGTAATTTTCCTGTTCCTTGTCCCAGTGCCGTGAACGGGACAAACTGAATTCCCACCCATTTAACGTGCATATCTCATTAGCACCGGCATCTTCCAGAACGATGGTTTCCACCATGAGTTCCAAAAATTCTTCCCCGTTTTCATTTTGAAGTTTATCAAATGGGCAAAGAACGGCTTTTCTAAATTTGCTGAACTTCATGACATACTCCAAGTAATTGGTAATTTATGCTTATGAGAATCAGTTCCCTCTATATTGAACAGATCTCTTTCAATGATTATTTCTCCGCAGACGGGACAATAAGTATTATTATCAAAGCCGGGATAATTCCCAATATAAACATAGTTTAATCCGCTTTCTTTGGCAATATCGTAGGCTTTCGTCAGTAAAGATCGTGATGTTCTTGGATAATCTTTCATTTTATGATCGGGATGAAAAGCATTGATATGAAGAACCGTGTCCTCACCACAATGTTTAATTATCCACTGACATTCTCTGGTTAAATTTTCCGTATCGTCATTTACCCCTGGTATAATAAGCGTCGTCAGTTCGGTATGTATCCCCTGGGCCACACACCATTTTATCGTATTCAGCACGTGTTTTAAATTTCCCCCGGTGAATTTAACATATATTTCATCAGTAAATGCCTTGAGGTCAATATTAACGGCTTTAATATCCTTAAAAACCTCTTTACGTGCTTCGGAAGAGATATAACCGTTGGTCACCATGATGCATGGAATATCTTCCTTTTTAGCAAGATCTCGAATAGCCATTGCGTATTCGGCAAAAACGACAGGTTCATTATATGTAAAAGCGATCGAATCGCAGGATGTCCGTTTCGCCTCCTCAATGATCTCCTCTGGAGATATCTCTATGCTTGTGTGTCCCGTTTGGGTCGACAGGTGCCAGTTCTGGCAGAATCTGCATTTAAGATTACACCCCTGAGTTCCCAAACTTAAGGTACGGCTTCCGGGTAGAAAATGGTACAAAGGTTTTTTTTCAATGGGATCAACCCGTAATGCCGAAGGGGACCCGTAAACATGTGAGACAAGTTCATTATTGAGAACAGATCTGACCATGCACAATCCCGTTTGCCCTTCAGATAAAATGCAATGATGGGGGCATAATAGACACTTGATGTCCTCGCCTTCACGCTCCCAAAAAAGAGCTTTGTGATGTTTAGTGTGTTTAGGCATCTCGTTTAAAAAATATCATTTCAGCCAGCCATGAAATCAGGGACAGGAATATCGCTGCCCAGAAAGCTGTCGCAAAGCTTGCGATCGTAAAACCGTTGATCAAAGTCGAGGTCAGCCAGACCATGAAACCATTGATGAATAAATAAAATATACCAAAGGTCATCGCCGTTACCGGCAATGTAATAATGGTTATAAAGGGTTTGACCAATGAGTTCAATATGGCAAAAAGTACCGATATGGCGATCAGTGTAAACAACCCATCAATGTGGATACCTTTGAACATGGTACCGATGACCGTGAAAGCAATTAGATTGACAATAATTTTAGTCAAGAAAGATACATGTTTCATAATTCATCCTTCATTCGAGAAACAAAAAATGTTTAGTAAAAATATGTCTGTTCTTATAATACGATAATGGCGTGGATATGTCAAGTTAATTAGTGGTAAGGAAAGGCCGGGCGGGGTCGCCCGGCCAAAATATCGTTATTTATATAAATAATCAAATTGTCCGTAACTGTTCAGGTCTTTAAAAGCCTGGATGAGTCGTTTTGTAAAGCCTTTTTCACCGGCTATGACCCACGCACGGGGATCATACTTTTTCTTATTCGGCTTATCAGGTCCTTCCGGGTTTCCGATTTGTCCCTGTAAATAAGCGTCAAATTCATCCATATAATCCTTGACCGGCTTTGTATATGCCCACTGCGTGTCAGTATCAATGTTCATTTTGATAACACCATAAGAAATGGCTTCTTTGATCTCTTCCGGAGCTGAGCCCGATCCGCCGTGGAAGACAAAATTTACCGGTTTGTCGCCGAGTCCGTGTTTCTCAGAGATATATTTCTGAGAATTATCAAGGATCTTGGGGGTCAGTACGACATTGCCCGGTTTATAAACGCCATGAACATTACCGAAAGCGGCGGCGATCGTGAACATCGGGCTGATCTTGCTTAATTCTTCATAAGCATGGTTGACTTCTTCAGGTTGTGTATAAAGTTCTTTATTATCGATATTGGTATTGTCGACGCCATCTTCTTCGCCACCCGTCACACCCAGCTCGATCTCAAGAAGCATATCTATCTTTGACATTCTTTCAAGATACTTTTTACTGATCTCGATATTTTCATCCATGGGCTCGGCTGAAAGATCGATCATATGAGATGAGAACAACGGTTCGCCATGTTCCTTGTAATATGCTTCACCGGCATCGAGCAGACCGTCGATCCAGGGAAGGAGTTTCTTTGCACAGTGGTCAGTATGTAGAATGACGGGAACACCATAGTGTTTTGCCATTTCACGAATATGTAAGGCGCCCGCAACTGATCCGGCGACCGCAGCTTTTTGATCGGTATTATCCAACAATTTGCCGGCATTGAAAACCGCTCCGCCATTTGAGAACTGTATCATAATGGCAGATTGAGCCTCTTTAGCAGCCTGTAGCGCCGCATTGATCGAACTAGATCCGATCACATTGACGGCGGGGAAAGCGAATTTGTTTTCTTTTGCGTATTCAAAAACGTCCAAAAGGACCTTTCCGGTTACGACACCCGGTTTTAGCATAGGTTTACTTGACATATTTACGCTCCTTTATTCATGTTCTAATTTTAAAGTTATCGTTTTTGCATCACACACTTCTTCGGGACCAAAATATTGAATCGGACCGGGATATATATAATGTGTTCCCGCAGCCCATTTTTTACGATACTTCATGAAAGTCTTGAAAGGGGTTCCCTCAAGTTCCACCATCGCTTTTTTGATCACGGGTTTATCTTTGCCATGGCGTCGTTCGATGTTCATCATCCGTGTGATGGGAACGCCGCCCGGGATCCAGTTCTTTGCATCATCTTTAAGATTTCGCACGGAAGACATATATCCCGTGCATTTATTCTTGGCCAGCAATGCTGCCGTGTATCCTAAAGAGTAAGTGTAATCGGCATCGAAATTCGAGGGGAATGAACAACGGCCTTCATAACCGAAAAAGTGCGTATGAGTCTTGAAATTACCTTCATATTTGCCTTCATTTTTCAGCTTGGCCAGACGTTCCTTGACCATATAGACAAGAAGTTTATCCGTCTCGATCAGAGATACCTGAACATTGCCGTGAGGGTCCCGTTCCATGGTCAGTTGATCGGCGATACGCTTCGGAAGGGATAAATAAAGTTCAGATGAATGACCCTCCAGCTTCGATGCAATATATTTACGTTTTTCATCTACATGATTGATCGCATTGAGCTCTTTTTCATATTTTGCCATCAAGTCATTCAATTCTCTGATCAAAATGCCCATTTCCGGTATGAATTCGATCAATCCTTCGGGAATGACGATAACGCCGAAATTGTTACCTTTTTTTGAGCGGGCGACTACCACGTCAACAATATCATCAACGATCTCTTGAAGCGTTTGTTCTTTTGCGGCAACTTCCTCAGAGATGATGGTATGGTTCGGTTGTGTTTTCATGGCACATTCAAGCGTAATATGTGAAGCGGAACGTCCCATTAACCTGATGACATGCCAGTATTTTTGTGCCGAGTTTGCGTCACGTGCAATATTTCCGATCAGCTCACTATAGACTTTTGTTGCCGTGTCAAAACCGAAAGATGCTTCCACCATATCGTTCTTCAGGTCACCATCGATGGTTTTAGGAACACCGATAACGGTTATGTCCTCGTTTTTTTGAGCGAAATACTCACCAAGCACCGCAGCATTGGTATTTGAATCGTCGCCACCGATCACAACAAGGGCTTCAATATCAAGGGTTTTGCAGTTTTTTAATGCCGCCTCGAATTGCTCGACCGATTCAAGTTTCGTCCGGCCGGAAGCGATCATGTCAAAACCACCTGTATTACGATATTGCTCAATGATCTCCCCGGTCAGTTCTTTATACGAATTTTCGATCAAACCTGAAGGACCGCCAAGAAAACCAAAGAGTTTTGAATCTTTATGACAAGCCTTCAAACCGTCAAAAATACCGGCGATCACGTTATGGCCTCCGGGAGCTTGTCCGCCGGATAGGATAACACCGACATTAAGAGGTTGGTATACCTGTTTTTCAGAAGCTTCAAAACCGATAGCCGGCAGTCCGTAAGTTTTTGGAAAAAGTGCTTTAATTTTTTCCTGATCCCCGGCAGAATCACCCTTTTCACCTTTGACGATCCTGACGGCAGGACCATGGTTGAAAACAGACGGGAGCTTTGGTTTATAACCCGTTCGAACCTTATGTAATTCAGATAATTTATTCATTTTATACCCTCAACTTTGATGCGGTTTAATATAATAAAAAAAAGACCTGATTGTTATAATATTGTAAGAAAAAATGTAGATTTGCAAAAACTTATAAGTAAAAAAAAGACCTATACATGGCAATTCATCATTTTAGGATTAAGGTTAAGATTAAGGTTGAGGTTGAGATTAAGAAAGTTGAGGGTTTAGAGTTGAGGGTTGAGACGCTTTGCTGTTTAGAGTTTAAACGTTTAACGTTTAACAATTTTCAACATATTCCCTACAACGCTCCTGACGGAGCTACGAAGGGCAGGCAACCCATCGTCTCATAAACTCATCGACTTATCAACTCATCAACTCATCAACCCATCGACTAATCTACAAATCCAGCCTTCGCTACCACCTTCGCCAAGGCTTCGGTGCTCAAGAAAGCGATGGCTGGCAGGCAACATATCAACTCATCAACTCATCAACACATCAACCTTTTCAACATTTCAACGCTTCAACGTTTCAACTTATTTTTGTTAGAGTTTTTTAGGAAAAAGATTTAAAATCACAGGAAAAAAGTCTATTTTAAGAAGATGTGTGAATTTAAGAGGAAATAATGACAAAATATTTAACAATCTTATTGCTATTACTATCAATACTGCCGATGTCAGCCGGCGAGCTGATGTATCATGATATGATCGCCGTGGAGCAGATCAAAGATTCTCTTATCTCGGAAGATTGGGAATATCAAAACCAATTCCCGTATTTCAGAAAGACAGCCACAACGGGCAGTTCGCCGAAGAGCTGTACGTTTTCCCCTGATGGAAAATTTGTGTATGTAACATTGCTGGGTCAGCGTCATCAGGCTGTGCAGATTTACTCGGTAGACCCTTTCGAAAAGATCATGACACTTTATCCCGGATGCGACGACCCTTCAAAAGATTATGGATACGCAGAAGGCGTATTCCGTGAAAAAGACGGAACATTTTGGTTTACTCGCATGACAACGGCGGATTATTTTATTTATGACCCGAAAACGGATTCCCTTCAACCGGGTAGGTATACGGGTGGTGACTGGACGAAATCTCTGGAATTCAGTCCTAATCAGGAACAAGTGGCAATGTCGCATTGGGTATCAAGGCGTGTCTCGATCTTTGATGCGGACCGGCATCGGATCATTCGAAATCTGAAGACTTCGCAGATACCAAGGGGTCTCGCATGGATCGGTAATGATACGATCGCCGTCACGCTTTACGGGGGAGCGAACAGTACCGATTGCGGAATTGAAGTTTTTGATGTCAGAACAGGTAAAAAAGTCGAAACCATGCTTGAATGGCGGTCGGCTATGAGAGATGTTCGATTCGATCCGGTTAAGAAAATGCTTTATTATGATGATATGCGTTTTGCACTTGTATACAAGTATGATTGGATCAAACGAAAGACGGTTGCAACCGTTGAAGTTGACAGTCATCCAAATACGATTCGCCTGACTCCCGACGGAAAATACCTCTTTGTATCCTGCCGCGGCCCGAATAATCCTGACGGTTATACCCTGCCAAGTCCAAGGGATGGAGACATTGTTGTCATAGATACGGAATCGTTTACAACACTGACATCCTGGGCACAGGGTAATCAGCCTACCGGGCTAGATATTTCCCCCGACGGCTGTTATCTTGCCACTACAGATTTTATGGACAGGCACGTAAATTTATATGTGATCTCAGATCCGAGAGCTGTGGAGAAAACTGAGGACGATTTTTCTATGTTGTTGAAAAACATGGGTGATATATATGAAATGGGCACTCGTTCTTTCTGGTGGTGGTGGTAACGGAATCGCTCACATCGGGGTATTGATAGAGCTTGAACACATGGGATTAAAACCTTCCCTGGTCGTTGGAACTTCCATGGGCTCTGTGGTCGGCGGTGTATATGCATCCGGTAAATCCGTTGAATGGCTTGAACACTATATGACCAACGAGTTCAAGATCCGGGAAATGGTATCGACCATGCACACTCTTAAATGGGGAGAAGGCCCTCTGGTCAGGGTGCTTCAGGCAGGCGAAGCGCTGAATAATCTGCGCTCCAAGCTGGGTGCGGAATCCGGTTGGAGGATATTGGAAAAATTGAAAGAGGTCACGGAAAATATCAATATTGAAGATACCCGGATCTCATTTGCCACCAATGCCGTTGACCTTTTAACAGGACGAGAGAAAGTCTTTACAAGCGGGAACCTTGCGGAAGCCATTCGCTGTTCGATGGCTATCCCACCTTTTTTTGAACCCTATGAATTGGGAGACGGACTTTATGTCGATGGTGCTTTTTCAGATAATATGCCGGTTAATATTGCACGCGAAATGGGTTACCGGAGGATCTTGTCAGTTGATGTTTCTCCCTTGAGGCCGGTTAATAAGCAAGATGTGAAGAACAGTTTCGAAGTCATGTTCAGGGCTATGTCGCTTGCTATCAAGAACGCCCATCGCAAAGTAAAGGCCACCGTAGCGATCGAAGCATACAAAGGCGCCTACAATTTTGATTTCGATCATGCTGAAGAATTGATAGAAGTTGGCCGGCTGGCAATAAGAAAAAACGAACGGGTGATCAGGAAAAAGTTTTCATCCTGATATATGATCAAACTTAATTATAATTATGAAAGGGAGTGTCGTGAGATATTGGAAAACAATATTAATTTCGTTCATGGTGGTGATGTTCATGGTCTCGTGCAATAAAAGATCTGACAGCATAGAGGTAACCTGGCAGCTGATAGAAAATCAATATCAGGGCAAAAACCTCAATAAAAGTGAAGTTACGATCACCAATCATTCCAGATATAAATTGAAAAATGATAATTGGGAGTGTTATTTCTCCTGGTTCCGCTCCGTTGTGGAGGATCAGGAAAGTAAGATCATTGACGGTGAAACGATCAACGGGGATCTTAGCAAACTTTATCCAGCCGAGTCTTTTCCCGAGCTTAAACCCGGTGAAAGCATTTCCTTTCCACTGATCGGCACTCATTATGCCATTCATAAAACAGATGCGATCACAGGTTGTTATTTTGTGATCAAAAAGAGATTGGGCAAAGAGATCATTGTTCCTGCGGGACCCACCGTGGTACTTCCGTTTCCCGAAGATCAATTGAAACGTGGATCATATGATCAATTGAAGGTTCAAACTGCGGAAATGAGGTATCGTGAAAACGAGAATTTACATCTCATACAGGAATCGGCTCTTGTCCCCGTATTCCCGACGCCGCAATTCATAGAAGAAAAAGCCGGAAAATTTACGCTGTCAAATGAAGTGGAGATCTACTATCACAGATCTTTGTCAAGTGAAGCCGCATATTTGCAAAATGCTTTGAACGAGATATTTAAAGCAAATATCATTCGTCATAAATTCCGAAGCGAAGGATTTACAGATTTCTCAACGAAACACATTGTGCTTGACCTTGCCGAAGGAGAGGATGAATCATATAAACTTGATATTGATGGTGAAGCCGGTATTCGTATATACGGTGCCGATGAAGCCGGTGTTTTTTACGGTATTCAGAGTCTTTTTTCTCTCTTTCCGTCAAAGCAAGACTTAAACGAGTTGACAGCGATCGATATCCCGTGTATGCTCATAGAGGATGGCCCCAGATTCCCATATCGCGGCATGCATATGGACGTTTCACGTTCATTTCACGGAAAAGATCATGTGTTGAAATTCATTGATCTGCTTTCCGGGTATAAAATGAACAAACTTCATTTTCATATTACGGATGATGAAGGCTGGCGCGTCGAAATAAAACCTTTGCCTGAATTGACTGAAATTGGCGCATTTCGCGGACACAGCAAAGATGAAAGGGACCACTTGCAACCGGCTTTGGGTTCCGGTCCCTATGCGGACCCCAAGATCGGGAATGGCAGTGGGTTCTATTCACGGGAAGATTTTATTGAGATCTTGCGATATGCAAAAGAACGGCATGTAGAGGTTATCCCCGAGATCGATATGCCGGGTCATATCCGTTCAGCGGTAAAAGCCATGGAGGCACGTTATTATCATTATATGGAGGAAGGGAAAGAAGATTCGGCGACCATGTATCTTTTAACGGATTTTGAAGATAGATCTGAGTATTCGTCAGCCCAGCGTTTCCATGATAACACAGCAAATCCATGCATGGAATCGACCTATCGCTTTGTCCGTCTGGTCATTGATGAACTTGTACAAATGTACGAAGAGGCCGGAGCTTCTTTGAACACCCTTCATATCGGCGGAGACGAGGTGCCCAAGGGTGCTTTTGAAAAATCGCCGGTTTGCATAGCATTCATGAATAGCCAGGATGAATACACTCATCCGTCCGAATTACACAAATATTTTACTATGCGTGTTAAAGCCATGCTCGATGCTCATGGCATCAATACTGCCGGTTGGGAAGAAGTCGCATGCAAGCACGAAGGTAATAAAAGAATTCCGGATCCTTCATTGGCCGATGAAAATATCATTGCATACATTTGGAACAATGTCTGGGGTTGGGGAGCTGAAGATCTCGGTTATGAACTTGCAAATCAGGGATTCCCCGTTGTTTTGCTTGGTGCCAATAACTTCTATTTCGATTTTGCATATAATCGCGATCCCGAAGAGCCGGGTCTTTACTGGGGAGGTTATACGGATACACGATCCGCATGGGAATTTACTCCCATGGATATTACCAAATGTGCGGAAATGACCCTGTACGGTAATCCCATTGGCGAAGAGATGTTCGAAGGGAAAGCCGCTTTAACTGATAAAGGCAAGAAAAATATACTCGGATTATCCGGTACGCTCTGGAGTGAAACCATGAGGACCTGGGATCGAATGGAATATATGGCTTTCCCGAAAGTACTGGGATTGGCGGAGCGTGCCTGGAGTAAAAAGCCGGCATGGGCGAGCATAAACGATAAAAATGTGCGGAATATGCTTAGGGAAGCTGATTGGAACTATTTTGTGAATAAGCTGGGACAGGTGGAATTACCCAGACTGGACCGAAAACATGTTAACTATAGAATTCCGCTTCCGGGAGCGGTCATTGAAGATGGAATGCTCAAAGCGAATATTCGCTTTCCGGGATTGGATCTAAGATATACTCTCGATGGCAGCGAACCCGACAAGAATTCCGAAAAATATAATGATCCCGTAAAGCTTCCCTCCAATGCAAAGGTTCTCATCGCGGCCTTTGATACCGGAGGAAGGAAAAGTAGAACCGTAGTGGCTGAGTAGGGAGTAGGGAGTAGGGAGTAAGGAGTAGGGAGTAAGGAGTAGGGAGTAAGGAGTAGGGAGTAAGGAGTAGGGAGTAAGGAGTAGGGAGTAGGGAGTAAGGAGTAAGGAGCGGGCAACCTCAACCTTCATCCTTCGCACAAGGCTACGGCTGACAAGTAACCTTAACCTTAATTTACGGATACGGCGTGAATTCTTCCACGCGTTCCTTTATCTTGGGATCGTCTTTGATTTCATTATCTAATCTGAGCATGTGCCAGCTAAAATTATCAGGATACTGTTTTTGTTTTTTTCTAAGTTTTTTCTTCTGATTTTTCAACTGGCGCTTTAAACTCTTCTGAGGACCTGTTGGATCTTTTGATTCTGTCTTAGTTGCATTAATAGCGTAAAGATAGGGAGAAAGATCGAACCATTCCCGGTTATTTTCTTCCCAATGAAGGTTCAGCGTGCCGAAGTATTTCCCCTGTGATCCCATTTGTACCAGTGCGCTTTGTTTATAATGGATCGGAAGATTTGTGAATGCAGGTTCTTTGGAACCAATAATTATATCGATGCCGTC
>Ga0272443_10004854_pt1 | contig 14302 bp, 15 predicted proteins | sample SSMAcet12_FD_193581 | JGI IMG/M metagenome (GOLD analysis project Ga0272443, IMG submission 193581) | Marine sediment archaeal communities from Little Sippewissett salt marsh, Falmouth, MA, United States - SSM-Acet-12 | ecosystem: Environmental > Aquatic > Marine > Wetlands > Sediment ...
CAAGTTCACTTGACATAATATGCAAAGTCTGCTATACTATATTTGCAAAGCGCGCATTGCATATTGAGGTGATATTTTGAAAACTAAAATTAAAGAACTCAGAAAGGAAAGAAGGATGTCACAAGCTGATTTGGCATATGAAGTCGGTACAACAAGACAAACAATAACATCTATCGAAACCGAGAAATATACTGCTTCGTTGGTTCTAGCGTATAAGATTGCAAATTTTTTTGGAAAACAAATAGAAGAAGTCTTTGACTTTTCTGAAGTGGAGGAATTTTAAATGGAAAAATACAGGAAAAAACTACGAATGAGAATGCTTTTGATGTCTTTGGCAATAATACTGGCTACTATTCTACTCTTCATGAATTCGATGAAGATGGTGGAAACTCCTGAAGGAGAAGACCTTTCAACGGGATTCATCGATGGCTTTCAAAGCGGTTTATTGGCAGCCATGGTAGGATTGTTTGTGGTGTTTATTATTAAATACTTATTGATTTATCGTGATGAAAAAAAACTCAAACTTTGGTACAACCATGAAAATGATGAGAGAAGGCAGCAAATCAAACTAAAAGCCGGTGGAAATCTGGTAATCATTAATTCTGTAATACTATTGTTTGCTGGTATCATCGGGGGTTATTTCAACGTGATTATTTTTTATTCTGTCATCGCTTGTGCCTTATTTCAATTACTTGTTAGTGCGTTTATTAAGATTTACCTGCTAAATAAACATTAAGGAGGCAATTTTATGAAGAAAAAAGGGATAGCTTTTTTTATACCACTTTTTTGGATCGGATTATTGTTACAAAACATCAGTAGAGCCTTTAGAGATGATCTACCCGATTTTTCCTATGGTTTTCTTCAAGGATTATCCTTTGTCTTTGTTGTTGCCGGTTTTATTTTTATGTGTTGGTGTATGAGAAAGAGAATTAATCCTTTTACTCTGAAAGAATGGGAAAGTAAATAATAAGTTCAAACAATTCAATAAATTCCAAAAAAGCGTTTTTTAAAAATATACGCTTTTTTGGAATTTAAAGAGCTAATACTTTTTTAAGTCGTATTTTAAATCAATTATCAAATTCCGTCTCTACTATCCCGGTAATCGCACCAACAAAGACGAACTGACCGGGGCCAACGGTAAAAATGTAATAAGGTTCAGTGATATCCGGGTGTAAAGGTTGTCTGAAGACAACGTAATCAAAAAGATTGCCTGATGCTGTGTTTCCACCCCAATGTGCCATTTTTAATATTTCAATGGCTTCATCCAGATCAAAACTCAGAAAGTCTGAATCAAACACAACATCTTCTAACCATGGTTTATCAACGATTTCAGAAGGTTGCCAAACACCATTTACTTTCTTAATAACAGCAGTGTTTCCTTGATTACAGTCAAAAACAAACTCCCACCAGATTAAATCATCAACAGTTGTATCTCCACGAATAGCGCTTTCGGCATCGGGTAAGGGACTGGCAGTAAATTCATAGAACGACAAATTTACTCCGGGGTTTTCCGCCAGGATACGATTTCTGGCTTCTTCAATTAACTCGAGAGTTAACAATCCATCTGAATTGACATATACTACACAACTACTCAAAGCGAATACGCATAATAACAACAATAGAAGTACTTTTTTCAAGACAAACACCTCCAGGAAAATGGACTTTCAGAAAGATAATTTTTTTAAGGAAATTTAATAGGAATAATAGAAATTATACCATAAGGAGATATCTTATCTTTAATATGCCTTTAGGGGCTCTTTTTTGTTTTTCCTTTTATTAAACCACATATCCAAAGCCAATCCGATGGTGATAATAATGCCTCCAATCAGATTTTTTGGAGAAAAAGACTGCGAAAGAATGATATCAATAATGACACCGGTAAAGATTTGTCCGGCAAACAACAAAAGTGTCATATAAAACGAAGAGATTTTGCTGACACAAACATTGGTAATGAAGACAGCACAAACCCCGACTAATCCTCCTGTAAAGATCAGGGGATTCTCAGCCTGAACAAGTGCAGGTTCACTTCCCACAAAAAATAAAAAGACCAGGAAAGACACAATCGTGCCGGTTAAATAATTAAACCAGGTACTGATATTCACGTTGGTCTCCACTGCCAATTTTCCGTTGATTGTTCTGGACAGAACGATAGTAATACCGGTGATAAACGATAAAACAATGGGAACAAGTTTGGTGATATCGTTTAAAGAAATCATAAACAAAACACCCAGAAGAACAAAAGCGATCCCGGTTATTTTTCTCCAGCTAAATCGAACCGTTTTCATACCCAAAAAACCAAAATGATCAAAAAACAGTGAAGTGACACTTTGCCCCAGTAAGGTTAGTGCCAAAATGGCTGAAACGTCTATTTTTGAATATGCCATATTGTTAAAAAGAATGGTCATTACGCCAACAACACCACCGGTGTAAACGTACAGGGGCAGTCGTGTTCGAAATAACTTTTTAAAATCCCCTTTGATAAACACACTCAAGGTAATAGCAGCAAAACCGGATAAGTGAATAAGAAAAGCAGAAGTATAGACCCCGGAATGATTGGCAAACATCCCGTTAATCATGATCATAACCGATATAATCATTCCGGTGACAGCTGATAATGCGTAATACACAATTGGTTCTCCCTTCAAGTTGTTCGTTTTCTGGATTATTATACTTTTTTGGGATATAATAAAAAAGGTCAAATGACCAAAAAGGGGTTAGGTTTTTTTATGCAATTAAATAAATTATTAGAAAAAGCACCTGAAGCGATTAAACATTCATTTGAATCTAAAAGCTATTCAGAAGGCAAATTGATCATCTCACGAGACGAGATGGTGAAATATCTATATATATTAACTGAAGGTGTATGTGAAGTCTATCATCAAAATTTTTCCGGTGCACTCCTTTCTTACACCTTGATGAGTGCTTACTGCTGTTTTGGCGAAGTTGAACTCATCAACAACAAATTAAAGCCTATGAGTGTAATTGCAAAAACAGACTGCCAAATGCTTCTTTTAAAACGTCCCTTTGTGCTTCAGTGGATGAAGTTGGATTTCAATTTCAATTTATATCTCTTTGAACAACTGGCAGAAAAATTGCGAGATAATTCCGAAAAACTCTTTAGAATATCGTCCTTCACCGTTAAAGACAGGATTTTGTATAGTCTTTATACCCATTACAAAATAGGAGATCTTGAGCAACTAACAAAAAAACAAATTTCTTATGAAGCTGCTACACCCCTTAGAAGTATCAATCGCGCAATTTCTTTACTGAATGAAGAAGGTTGGATTGAATATAAAAAGAAACAATTCTTTGTGCAATTTCCAAAAAAGATTGAAACTTATTTAACAAAAATCATGGAATAGAACTTTAAAAAGTGTATAATCCCCAATAAATAAAAAAAGCTTTGGGGAATCCATATGAAAAAAGGTTATTTCAGTACAATCTTTAAAAACAGTATCATTGATACCTATTATGGATTATGGTATTATTTTTTATATATTTTGGTTGTTTATCATTTTCTTTCCGTATTGGTAATCATTCCTTTCTTTGAGCATTTTGTTATCCGGCAACTTCTAAGTATGGAACAGTATTTAGCGGTTGGTGCGGGATATGGGATCCGTTTTTTGTTGTATATGGTGATTTTGTATCTGGAATTTGCCTTGTATATTCTGATCAGTGAAAAGATTTACAACAAGAAGAAGATCACGATGATCACTATTGCCAAATCGCTTTTTGGCAGAGTGCGATTTGCTTTGTCCTTTTCCAACTGGCGGATTATGATCGTTTTTTTGATGATCTTTCCATTTTTGAACCTGCCGTTAACCTCCAATATCATTCATCATCTGGATATTTCAGTCACCATCAGAGAATACATCAAAAGTCATCATATGCTGTATGTGCTTTCTATTGTGGGGCTGATCGTTTTAGTCTATTTCAGTATCAAATGGTCGTACGCCTTGCCTTATTCGGTGTTGCAGAAAAAGAGTGTGAAGGAAAGTGTATCAAAGACTCAAAAGTATTTTAAATCCATTTTTCTGTTTCATCTCTTCTTTTTGCTATTATTGTTTTCAGCCGGATCGTTGATCCTTCAAAGTGAAAAATGGTTTTTAAATGATTTTTTATTGATGAAAATTTTCGACGAAGGCGTTATCATGATCATGACCAAGTTCTTTTTGATTTGCCTGGCGGTTGTGTCAGCTGTTTTCGTTATTCCCTTTTATTTTAATTTTCTCACCCATTTGTATCATTCTAGAAAAGGTGATCCCACTCATTCGGTGGATTTTCAAAAGATGAGCAAAAAGAGATACAGTGTGGTTCTCGCCAGAAATATCTTCCTGATTCTCTTTTCGCTTGGAATGAATTTTATTGGATTTTTTATTTTTCAGGATATTAATTTTTCAAAAAGTAATGTAATGGTTCATCGTGCTGGGGGAGAAATCGTTACAGAAAATACGGCTGAAGCCATTGAATATGCGGTATCCAATCAGTTTGAAGCCATTGAAATCGATATTATGGAAACAAAAGATGGACATTTCGTTCTCAGTCATGATTTGAATATTAATCGGTTGACCGGACAGGACAAAAGAATCAATGAGCTAACGTTAAATGAATTGAAAAGCATTCCTTTAAAAGGGATGAAGAAGAAAAGGTTCATATCTTTGGAAGAAGCTTTGGAAATCGCCAAAGGAAATATTTTGGTGAACATTGAATTGAAAACTCATGGTAGAGAATCACCCGGTTACCTTGACAGATTGTGTGAAATCATAAAAAGCTTTGATATGGTCGACGAATGTCTGATTTCATCTTTCGATTATAGTGCTCTGAAATACATTGAGACATACTGTAAAGCAATCAAAACCGTCCTGATCGGATTTTATGTCCCAATGCCTGAAACACTCCTAACGGATGGTCTAGCTGTGGATTTGGCCTATTTAACAGAAGAAAAAGCTGAAAGAATCAGGGGAAGTGACAAACTCTTTCTTGTCTGGACCGTCAAAGATGATTCATATCGCATTTTTGAAGCGATCTTTTTCAACAGCGATTACATCATTACAGATTATCCGGAAATTCTCAGCTATATTATGCAGAATTTGAAATACTTCTCCAATTTCATGTCTATGTTGGAATCCGATTATTCTGAAAGAATGGGAAAGGAGAAATTAAATGCAACACCCATTGAGACTATATATACACCTGTTGAGAAAGAGAATCAGGAATTTTAAGCATAAATAAAAACAATCAAAAACTAGTCTGAATAATCAACAATGGCCTTGCAAAACTGGTAAAGATCAATATTGGGATCTTCGAATTCTTTTAGTTGTGATCTTATTTGATAGATTTCTCCACTAATAACGCCCTCATAACTCATTGGATTGTAATAAACGTATAAAAACTCTCTCCAGCGTGAATCTGTTGAGAATGATGTGTTTTGAGGGATATAATTATGTAAAACTAAGGGGCTGACTCCGAGGTTATCGCCATGGTTATAATTGTCTGTAAGAAATTCTATGTGTTGAAAATACTCAATGAACAGCTTGACAATGTGAGATGAATGGATTTTAGAAAGCAAATACCGTTGCGCGTTCTTTGAAACTCCAGAGAATAAAAAATTCAAAAAAACCGTCAAAAATAAATCAGTCAAAAAGATTGAACAGAGCTCATAACAATGAACTCAGAAGTTTTTTCAAAAAAAATGAGAAATCGGGTTAAGAAAATGACCAGCAAACAAAAGAAAAATCTGATCATGGTTATTGAAAATTAATTCAGACATACTGTTAAAGTTTACAACGTCATTCAATCGTTTAGATTATTATTTTCTTACAAAAGCCCATCAGCTGAGGGCAAACTTCTAACAAACCCGGATTAAACTCTGCAGGGTTTCAAAGATACAGGAAATGGTAGCAGCAGAAACAGTCATAAATCATATTTTAAAGATTCTTCATCATGTGAGGACACGAAAAAAATAATGCTTTGCATGAAGGATTGAGTTCAAAATTGAGAGTGCCCAGAAAAGAATATTTGGGCTTGTGTGTTTTGATTATTTAAAAATAACCCTTTTATGTGTTTGGGAAAGTTGGATTTTTCTTTTGATATGGATTAATAATTTTATTCTATCTAACCACCCTCACAAATGTAAGAGAATTAAATCTGTTATAACATTTCATTCAGAAAATAAAGGAGATGAATTTATGAACATAAAGCAATTGTTGTTAATCATATTAATAGTGCTGTTTATGGTGACTGTATATGCTGATAAAGTTATTTTAAAAAGCGGTAGGGAAATTATTGGGACAATTTCATCAACTGCTGGAGATTCTGTTGTCATTATTGATTCCGACAATATCCAGTATCGCATATTGAAAAGCGATATCAGAGAAATAGAATTAGGTGATTCCAGGAAAATTCAGCAAACACAAGAGGCTGAAAAAGTAACGGGACCCGATAATCAGTCACAAAAACCAATAGTGTCATACGATCAGGAAGACAATAACAGTTTTTCAAAAGCAAATTATATCAAAATTGGATCAAGTGATTCTTTGTCGTTTAATGGGCGATTGTTTCCAAAAGGAGATCGTGATATTTATTATTTTACAGTTGAAAAAGCAGGTCAATACAAAATCAAAATCATCGGTAAGAGTCCGCTTTCGTGTCCCGGTTTATGGATCGATGATGGAAATAATTCAACCATATCCTCTTGGACGTGGGCAGAGGTTGTAAATCCACAAGTTGAGTATAAAATTGATCAGGGGTATTTGAATATTGGAGACAAAATTTATTTTGAAATAGGGCAGAAAGATGACGATAGAGCCATGGATTATACGGTTCAACTTTCTGTGACGGTTATCTCAGATAACTATGAACCCAATAACGAGTTTAAGGAAGCAAAGGAGATAGAATCAAGTGGTGAGTTCCAGGGATTTATATTCCCTGAGGGTGATAGTGATTATTATAAACTTGACATACCCGAAGCAGGACGATTGAATGTCTCCTATTCTCATAATGATGTTAATATGTGGCCGAATATGCGTTTGTTGAGCGCAGAAAACGATACACTTATCGGATGGACATATGCCGAAGATGTGGGGAAGATGACTAAATTATCATATGATTTTGCCTCAGCGGACAAGGTATATCTGACACTGGATGTTCACGGTACTGATAGGGGGTCGTTACTGCCGTACCTTTTGAAAACGGAATTTCTTCCGGTGAAAGACATTCATGAGCCCAATAACGGATTCAGTGAAGCAAAAATGATTCCCGTTGGACAAACGACATCGGCTTATTTTTTCCCGAAAGGAGACAGAGATTTTTATCGTTTTGTTGTCGATCAACCCGGCTTGCTGACGGTGAAGATAACGACAAAGGATGCACTGACAAGACCCAGTGTTAAATTGTATGATGGTAATATTTCGGGGGTAACCAACTGGCAAAATGCAGAGGAAAATTCAAATGAAGTGGGATTTTCAAGAGAAGTCCTACCCGGCACCTATTTCCTGCAAGTTGCGGATGATGCAGATCATAACAGTATGACCGATTATCAGCTCAATTTGAGCCTGGCACCTTCCAATGATTCATATGAACCGAACGATTCTTTTGCTAAAGCCAAAGTGATAGGGATCGGTACCCCGATAAATGCCACGATATTCCCGAAGGGAGATTATGATTATTATAAAGTCCTAATTAGTCAGCCTTGTGATTTGACAGTAGATATCACAACTAATGCTGTGGTGATAATGGAAGTTAAAATGTATGATGGTAACAATTCGGGATTCACCAACTGGAATAATGCCAGCGATTATGGCAAAGAATTGAAACTTACGGAATCCATTAAAGAACCCGGATGGTATTGTATTGCAGTTGCTACAGAAAACAGAGGAAGTACCAAACCTTATCTGTTGATCTTGACAACTGACTAAAAAAAAGAACGGTTATAAATAGTAAATTTAACTTCAGAATGGGATGCAGTTTCGAAAATGTGCATCCCGTTTCTTAAGCAATAAAGCAATAGAGAGTTGTTTCCTGATTTTATTTGCTTTAAAAATATATCATTAAGGGTCAAGCACTTATGAAGACAACAAACCAGAGATATATTTTATTAATCACTTAAAAGATTTTAATACTCCTCATGCTCTTTTGAACAAAAGTAGATTAAAGGGACTCTTTACCATAAACTTTGTTATTCCATCTAAAAAATAAAACACGATAATTGCAACTTGTAAAATATTCATTGTATAAAAGGGTCTCCTAAAATCGTTTTCTTTTTTCATGTTTTCATCATGATTTGTTTTACCAGTTTTTAGATGAGGCTTATGGGTTCATTATATTCTAATCAGAATAATCAACAATGGCCTTGCAAAACTGGTAAAGATCAATATTGGGATCTTCGAATTCTTTTAGTTGTGATCTTATTTGATAGATTTCTCCACTAATAACGCCCTCATAACTCATTGGATTGTAATAAACGTATAAAAACTCTCTCCAGCGTGAATCTGTTGAGAATGATGTGTTTTGAGGGATATAGTTGTAAAAGAAATCCTGGGGCATGAAACCCATCTCCATTTGTGGCCAGTAGAGGGATAAACCTCCGGCATCTGTCCAATCGGCGCCATTTCGTTTATAAATAATCGTTTCATCCAGGCTATCCAATACCATTTGTGCCTTTTCTTGTACATTAGTAAAGGGTTCGTTAGAGAGAATGGTGTCCACAAGGTCCTTAAAATGACGAGTTAAAAGTGAGATGTTTTCAAGGCTAAGGGCTGAGAGAGTGATGGAATCCTCTCCGGGGTGTGCTTCATTGTAAAGGTTCACAATTTCAGTGCCAAGGTCTTCAGGAATCCAATCTGGGTGGGTGGTGAAGGTTTCAATGATATTTGCCAGCGGCCAGGTAGTGCCCGAGTTTTCTGATCCAACAACCACATTACTGCCACTGCTCTCTATCTCATGCATGACTTCCATCATCTGCATCAGACAGGCGTTGAGCAACAAAAGGTCAAATTTAGGTTCCGCATTTTCTAAAACGCCGGCAAATTCCTTGAGAGTCATAAAATCCCCGTCGCTTGTTTGATCGATGATCAAGCCTCTCCAGCCATAGCCGTGATCCGCTACCATCAGGGCATAATGTTTTGCAGGGTAAGCATTATGAGCCCAATCTATGAAATCTGATAAGGTGTTCGGATCGGCCATATTCACTTCTCGGCCGCCTGTTCCATCGCCCCAGTCTGTAATGGCGTTGTCGGGAGTGGGTTCTAGTCCGGGAGTATAGTAAAAACGATGGGCAATATTCCAACCTTCAAAATCTTCCCTTTGGGGGATTCTATCAAACTGAATGACCACGTTCACTTGATGGGAACTGCCTACACCTTTTGCAATCATGTCATGAAAGGCAGCGATGAAATCCTGCTGCATAGCGGATTCATCACCATCCAGATAGAGCATCAGCGTCCATTCTTTTTGCTGAGAAATAAGAAGAAAACAACCAGATAGCATGATGATTGTAAAGCCTATTAAGATAAATAAGGATATTGTTTTTTTCATATGAAAGACCTCTACTTTAGTTTTTATTATTATGCATTCCCGGGGGACAGGAGCAGCGATACGGAAATCACTGCTCCTGTCCCCGCTACCATTTTATGATTATACATGACCTTTTGGATTTAAACAAATCAAAACAATCATTTTTTGCTATAATGCTATATTTAAATGACAAAACATCATTGTGCCCGTCAGGTGATGGAGGGGGTTATTGTATTTCCGGGGGACAGGTCTGTCCCCGCTAACGTTTATAATTCTTATTGACGCAATAAGTATAGTTTGATATTATTATTCAAGTTTGTGTGAAAATTGAAATAGAAGGGAGTTATTATGGATTATGAATGGCTTGAAACCGAAAAAAGGAAAGGGGATTTGTTCTTACTTTATCGGTCGTTGGGTTGGCAAGAAGTTTTAAATTTGGAGCCTTCATCATTGAATCAAGCAATGAACAACAGTTGGTTTGTACTTTATGTTTATGATCAGGATCGTTTGATAGGAACCGGAAGGATTATTTCTGACGGTGTGATTAACGCCTATATCTGTGGGATAGGTGTTGAAGCTGTGTATAGAAATCGTGGGATTGGAACCGGTATATTGAATCGTATGGTGGAAAAATGCGTTTCAAAAAAGCTACGTATTCAGTTGTTTTGCGAAGAGCATTTAAAGACTTATTATGAAGCCAAAGGATTCAGTGTTTTTGCAATCGGGATGAAAAGAGATAGGGGTTGAATAATGGTATAATGGGTAATCTTATCCGAAGAAACTTCCACTCAAATTAAAATGAGGTGATTAGTTTGAAAAGGCTATTATTTGTTACGATAATTTTTGTTTTAATCCTGTCACTATCGGGGTGTTTTTGGTTTGAGATTCCATATAAACGTGGTGAACTGGTTAGCCAAACTGAGGAAATACTGGTTGCTGATGCTTCAGAAATGGTGGCAATGCTTGATGATTATTTGGATACCGCGCTCAATGAGGCACCTATCACATTAGAATATCTTAAAACACTGGGGTTAGAGGCATTAAAATCCCAAGCGATACATGATGTTAAAGCGTATAAGATCACTTTTAAGACGATTGGTTCTAATGATGAGGAATCCATTCAATCTGGTCTTGTCCTGTTACCCGTTCAAAATGAAGGTTCCGATTCACGGGGACCACTTTCGATTCCTATTCTTTCCATCCAACATGGAACGATTTTCAGTCGTGAAAAATCACCTTCAAATATGGCTGAAAGTGGAAAAACGGATAATATGGAAGTATATAATGCGATAATCGCAGCAACAATGGGATATGTTGTTTTTATGCCTGATTTCAGCGGTTTTGGCGTAGATGACAAAACGTTGCACCCATTTTGTCATGCAAAATCCATCGCCTACTCGGTTGTGGATATGATTCGGGCGGGGAAACAATTTTTGCTTGGTAAAAAGGAAAATTACACCTGGAATAATCAATTGTTCATTGCCGGGTATTCGGAAGGCGGATTTGCCACTATGGCTGCGGGTAAAGAGATTCAACAAAAGCACTCCGATGAATTCGAGATTACTGGATTAGCGCCCATGTCGGGGCCGTACAATTTATCGACGGTTATGAAAAAGATCGTTACTGATGATCATGAATACACACACCTTGATTTTTTGTCTTATATGATCTTTGCCTACAACACAGTCTATCCAATTTTCGATTCTCCGGATGAATTGTTTAAGGAGCCCTACGCCACAACCATTCCGCCATTGTTTGATGGCGACCACTCATCCGATGAAATCCGTGCAAGTCTCCCCAATAATGGGGTTGGTAAAGCTAGTGATATCTTTAAGGAAAAGCTGTTTACCGATTTGGCAAACGATCAATCCGAGGTTTCAAAAGCCTTGAAAGATAACGACCTTTATAACACATGGGTCCCAAATCTGGATAATTTTCCCATGTTCATGTTCCATAGCTCAACAGATGAAGCGGTTCCGGTTGAAAATTCAAGAACGGCAAAAGACTATTACGATGCCCATAATGCATCAGAATCTGTATTTTATACGGAGTTGCCAACGGGAAAACATGTGCAATCTTATCTTCCCGCTTATACTTTGGCATATTTTTGGATGGCTACATTAAAGGATTAAAATGGATATCTTTATCTTTAGACATGGGCAATCAAAGGCAGATCTGGAAGATCGGCATGAAGGCAGAGCTGATTTTGAATTGACTGAGTTGGGACAAAACCAGGCTGAGGCTCTTGGAGAATGGCTGAAAGCGCATTATAAAATTGAAAAAGTTTTTAGTTCTACTTTAAAAAGAGCATCAGAAACGACTCAAATCGTTTCCAAGACCATTGGTGCTAAAGTGGAGCTTGATGAAACCCTTATGGAATGGGATAATGGGCTTTTGGCGGGACTATACAGAGAGGAAGCCGCAAAAAGATTCCCAAAACCACCAGGTGGAAGAAAACCACATGATACGTATGCACAAACGGAATCGATGATCAACTTCCGGGCAAGGGCAGAAACCTTCTGGTCAAGGTTCTTTCATAAGTATGATAACGATTATCCTTTAAAACAAATCGGTATCTGCTCACATGGCGGAATGATCAATATGCTTTTAAGAAGCTTCTTGAAACTTCCGGTTAATCAGGAGATGAACTTTGTGACAAGCGATACGGGTCTTCATTATCTTAAAATTACTGATGACAAACGAATCATCATGTATCTCAATCGACAGGATCACTTAATTTAAAACAAGTTCTTTAATGGGTGTTGATTTGGTTATGACCCTTTAAGGTCTTCGATACTTCAAGAAACGTGTTAATTAAACCCTCGAAGGCATAATCAAAATAAAGAGCCAGCATGATGATTTGTTCATCTGAATGCTGAACTTTATCCCTTATCATTTCCGGAGTGTCTGCTTTTTGATAGAAATCAACGAGACAATTATGACTGCCGTATATTTCCAAAGAATCGAAATGATGAATCAAATAACCCAAATCCTTAGAAAGAAAATCACTTTTTTCAAAAGCGAATTCAAAAAAGACCCGATCCAGATTAAACCCGATATCACCGATTTCGTTTACGGTGATAATCGGGATTGGATAGTGTTGAAGCTGATATTGTCCTTCAATATGAAGATAATTGTCTTTAAAAAAATCCAGTTTACAATCAACACCACAACTTAAAAGTTCTTTATAATCGTTGTTTGCCCTCTTATATATTCGATTCATCCATGCATGTGTCGTTTGAATATCGTTGATTTTATCCCTCCGGTTTTTTCATTAACGTTTTTCGTTTTTCCTTGTCCATTTTCTCAACCGCATATCTTAAAGCAACTCTTGGCATAACAGCCTTGTTTTTATCGATATAGTGATAGACCGTTTCAGGCTCCATCTGGGAAAGAACTTTCAACATCCAACCATATCCTTTTAAAACAAGGTCGTGTTCGTCAAACTTCAGCCTTTCTGCAATGATCAACGGATCAATATCCTGGTATCGGTCTTTTCTAATGGGGTAAATTAGAACGACTGCAGCTGCTCTTCGAACGGCAAAATTTTCCGAATCAGTCCATTTAAGTATGTTTTGAAACAATGAGTTATCCTGTGCAATTAATTCTCCAAAGGCGTGGGTACAAAAATCATCACAGTCATACCAATCTTGGATATATTTATACAGCCATCTTTCAAAAATATCGAATGTTGTTTTATCATAATCTTTTTTCATTCTGTAAGCCCAATCATATGCGATGATTCCGAGGCGCGCTTTTCTTTCTTCTAAAAGCATTTCACAGAGTTCAAAAACGGTTTTGATGTCTTTATTCTTAATTTTTTTGAACCCTTGAGCTGAAATTGCTCGAACTTGTTTTGTGTTCTTTCCTTTAATATTAAGAACTTCAGTTTTAATCTGTTGACATAATTCATTGTTAGTCATAATGCCATCATCACTTTTTTTAATAATCCGGACCACCAACTTGACTCCAGTTGGTGACTACGTCCCCCATGATATACAATTGATATTTATCAGCCACATGGGTGTGAATAAATAAATCCTTTTTACTATAATCCGTGTGATTTGCAAGGGCTTGGGCAAGGCTTTTCATAACGGTTTGAATTTCATCCTCACTCATAAAACCTGGGACGTATAAGTCTACAAAGAGCGGTTTTTTGATACCGACATTCTCACATCCCGGGCAGTAGATGGTTTCAAAAAATGACCAATAATAAGTGATAAAGGCTTCAGGAAGTCCGGTCATTTCGGAAACGTCCCGGCTAATCAAAGGCAGGATTTCATTCAAATCCTGTTCCAAAGGAATACTGGTGATCTTTACCATGGGATCACCGGTTACTTTTGTGTTAGAGAATAAGCATATAGAGGAAAAAAGTAGAGTTAAAAAGATTAATGATACAGTGGTTTTTTTCATGTTGATCTCCTTTCGTGGATGAAGGCTTTTCATTAAGGTACCCGCACTACTAAGAATCCAAAAGTTAGATAGAATAATTATACCTCATTGTTGTAATAATCTTTTCTTTCATATAGTATCCTTGGTAAATACTAAAAACTGACAAAAGCTGTCATATTATAATGATAAAATAAAAAATATTCCAAGGAGGTGAAAGATATCCACGAAAAATATGTAAAAGGGATTTTGTCTTCAAATAACGGCATGAATATTTACCGGGGATGTACTCATGGCTGTATTTACTGCGACTCAAGGAGCACCTGCTATCAGATGGATCACGATTTTGAAGATGTTGAAGTTAAAGTGAATGCGCCACAACTCTTGGAAAAGGCACTTA
>Ga0272443_10004855_pt1 | contig 14302 bp, 16 predicted proteins | sample SSMAcet12_FD_193581 | JGI IMG/M metagenome (GOLD analysis project Ga0272443, IMG submission 193581) | Marine sediment archaeal communities from Little Sippewissett salt marsh, Falmouth, MA, United States - SSM-Acet-12 | ecosystem: Environmental > Aquatic > Marine > Wetlands > Sediment ...
TTTAGGAGGCTATAACAAATACAAGGGATCATTATCTACCGACTGGAATGGGGATGTGAGCAAAAATGAAGGCAAAACTGAAGGTTTATGAGTATAAGGGTATGTTAAATCGAGAGTTTCCAAGTGTTGAAGAGGCAGAGAGAATTGCTAAAAAAATGACCGAGAAGCATCCGAATTTTAAATTTGACCTTCATATTGAATTAGATGAGAGCTCTGTGAGTGTGAAATCTGAGTCGGAGATATCTGCGGGGGACAGTGCTGAAATTGACCCGTCTCAAATCGATACACGCCCGCTTGACAAACCTGTGTTTGACCTAAGTGAGTGGGATGATGACATTGCCAAATCTTATCTTGAATAAGAGCCAGAACCTCACACGACTATTATTTTAAAGTTAGACATGCCCATTTTGTCGAAATGGCTCCGGAGTGAATACGTTCCATGGAACTACAGAAAGTCTATGTGAGACAGGATGGTACAACAGTTGTCAGATGTCACAACTGCGGAACGTCCAAGACTGTCGACGCTACAAAGTTGAAGAAACGCGGAAAACCCCTTAAATTGCGGTGCTCGTGCCAAGGGGTTTTTCAAATTTTTTTTGAATTCAGGGGTGCTCACCGCAAAAAAAGCGGTCCTGATGGGTATTACGCCAAGCCCTCCAAAATGAACGAATGGCTTAAGATGCGTTTAAACACTATTTCCATGACCGGTATCGGGTTCACCACACTCGACAGGAATGATCTCAAAAAAAATGACAGGCTTATGGTGAAAATTTCCTTAAATGGCAGGAAGAAATCCCAGATAGAAAAAAGGGCTGTTGTGAAGTGGGTTCAGGGCAGAGACATCGGTTGCAGCTTCATTGAAACAGATGAATACGACAAGGCCCTGGGCTTTTACCTAATGCCTTAGCCAATCCAGTTCCGGATAGAAAATAGGAGCAGAGCATTTATGGGTAAAGAATCTCTCAATGATTATTACGAGGCCCTCCAGTTAAGTCCGAACGCTGATTCGGAAACAATCGAAAGGGTGTTCCGGATGCTGGCGAAACGTTATCACCCAGACAACGATCAAACCGGCAATGCGGACAAATTTAGCTTACTCACCGAGGCATACCGGATTCTTTCCGATCCGGAAAAGCGTGCAGCCTATGATGTCAGATACGATAGGACAAGGACCCGTAGATGGCAGGTCTTTGAAGAGGTATCACCATCTGAAGACATAGATGACGACAGGAGGATGCAGGAAGGCGTTCTTTCTTTACTTTATATCACTCGAAGACGGGATGCAGTCAATCCTGGAATGGGAATCTTCGAGCTGGAAAGACTGCTTGGCTGCCCTGAAAAGCACCTGGAGTTTCACATCTGGTATCTCAAGGAGAAAGGCTGGATTTACCGGACCGATGGCGGCGGGTTTGCTATCACAGCGAGCGGTGTTGACGCAGTCACAGAAAATGATGTTTTATTAAGAAAAGATCGACTTCTGCCTGATGCCAATGGATCAGGAACCAGTAGCGAGAAATCCGACAAATAGTCAATGAAAAAAAACTGCATTTTTTCTATCCCTATCAGGAGGTAACAAATGAAAACCATGGCCAATGAAGACCCCGGAAAGGCAATACCTTCCTTTGCACCAAAAGCACCTGACGCTTTGGAAAAACTGGATATCCCCGAGTCTTTAGTGGAGGATTTAGTCCTCAGACGTCTGTACACACACGGCGCCAGCAGCATTACCTATTTATGTAATGTATTAAAACTCTCCTTTCCAGTCATACAAGCGGTGTTCGAGCGTTTACGACAGCATCAGCTTTTTGAAGTTACAGGCATGCAGGGAAACGATTATACATTTACGTTGTCCGGTGGCGGTCGGGAATATGCTGCAAAGCGTTTCGAGATCAGTCACTACTCAGGTCCCGCACCCGTTTCAGTGGTAAGTTACTATTCCGCCGTTAGAGCCCAGGCCTCAAAGATCACCTTGACCCGGCCCTTGCTCAAGGAAGCGCTTTCAGACCTGGTATTGACCGATCGATTTCTGGATCAGTTAGGACCGGGCGTCATTTCGCAGGATTCCCTTTTTCTGTACGGGCCTACGGGAAATGGCAAGACCAGCGTTGCAGGGAGGTTGGCCAGAATTTATCAGGATGCAATTGTAATTCCATACGCCGTGGAATTCGACGGTCAAATTATCGTGATGTATGATCCGGCAGTCCATCAAAAGATCCAGACTGACAGCGATGACATCGATCCCCGCTGGGTATTGTGTCGTCGCCCGTGTATTTCAGTCGGTGGCGAGTTGGAGCCAAGCATGCTGGAATTGCAATTAGACGAAAGTTCCCGGGTCTACGCAGCCCCATTGCAGATGAGAGCGAATAACGGGATGCTCATTATTGACGACTTTGGTCGTCAGATCATCTCGCCGCAATACCTGCTGAACCGCTGGATCATTCCACTTGATCAACGAGTCGATTATCTGACGCTTCGTTATGGTGTTAAATTTAAAATCCCTTTTGAAATGATTGTGGTCTTTGCAACTAACTTGAACCCCATCGAACTTGCTGACGAAGCCTTCCTGCGGCGTATTAAAAACAAGATTTATGTGGAACCGGTCGATTCCCAGGTCTTTGACGAGATATTCCGCCGCCTTGTCAGCGAAAGGGAGCTTCCTTGTGAAGCAGGTAGTGCCGAATACCTCAGAAAGCGGTGTGGCAAATTAGGTAATGGGGATCTACGGGCGTGTTATCCGGCAGATATCTTAGACATCCTTGCCTCAATTGGCATATACGATGGAGTGAAAGTAAAGGTCAGCAAGGACAGTTTGAAAAGGGCTGCTTCCCTGTATTTCACCAAGACCTTGACCATCGCACATCCTTCCCCCGGGACTTCAAAGGTAAACTCAAAGCAAGCCTAAAGAGATTTGACCTGTTGATCGATAATACGAACCAGGACTGCAGTATTCTTGAGATAAAAAAGATTGTAGTCGTAGAGGTAAGGTTGGATTGGGGTTGGACTTCTTTGCAACCCAGACCTTAACTTTTGCCATTTAAGGAGAACACACATTTTGGTTTAACAACCTTGAAGACATCAGGTATTTCAATTTTACTATAGGATTTGCCTATCATTTTTGATGCTTTCAATTCCAATTATATCACCTACCTCAAACAGTGCCCCTGAAAAGTGACTATAGTTTTGCCAACCATTGGCATTGGAATGCATAAAGGAGTGGTATTTTCTTACACACTCAACGGTATGACATTGCTGTAGTTGACTAATTAATTGAAATTTCAACCAAATTCTATTAATCAATAACTGAAAATTCTGGCATGAATGATGCTGTTACGGCATTTAAGAAATACTGATTCAGGACTAAGCAGGGTCGATATAGAGAGGTATAATAAATGTTGGAATTCAATGGACTTCAGGTCGTTGTTTTATTTTTCATATTGTTTGGGGGGGCATCGCTTTATATCCTTCCGTCTGCAATCGCCTATTCGAGATACCACAAAAAATTCATTGCTATTTTTCTCTTGAATCTGTTTTTCGGTGTGACTGTTATAGGATGGCTTATGGCATTCTTCTGGTCATGGACGAACCCAAAAAGAAAACAAGAAGAAGATCAAGAGCAAGAGAAGGTGAGGCGAAGAATCAAGGAAATTTGTAGAGAGGAAGCCGGTTGACAGGGCTGGTAGACACCCTGGCGAAAAATAGATTTAGCGGTTGACCAAAAGAAAGTATTGGAATAGGCTTGGATACCACCCCGTACAATCTTCCTTCCAAAAGCCATTTGAAAACCAATGAAAATCAGGATATTCCATGATACGCTTTATCATATTTTTTTTATCTCTCTCCACATGCTTCAGTGCCATTCAGGTCTGTGCAGACGGGACTTATTATATTGATAAGGATGACAAAGGCCTTTATATGCAGACGGATGAAGACGGCTCCTGGTATATTGCCCCGGACGATATCAAAGCCTTTAAAATAGGTGAAACCGGTAATTATTTTATAAGAACCGACCAAGGAGGGACTTATGTAAAAACCGATAAGCATGGAAAATTTTATATAGATATTCATGAAAATGCCAATTTTTATCGCCAAATCAATAATTATAACGAGGAGCAACAAAGACAAGCTGAAGAGGCTGTATACAAAGTTATTATAAAAGGCAATCAAGTGCTGGTTCCTGTTCTACTTAACTATCACCGAAATGAAGTCGAGACATTACTCCTTTTAGATACAGGCGCTTCAATCACATCATTGCATCAGGAAATCGCAGATCAATTAGACATAAAGCCAACACACAGAACTCAATTTGCGGTAGCAGGAGGCAATACCATCACAACCCACATAGCGAAACTGAGTTACATAGCCGTGGGACCCCATAAAAAAGAAGATTTCCACATAGGCATCATTGATTATGAAGGACCTGCAATAACGCACAAAGGCCTCCTTGGTATGGATTTTTTGAAGCACCTTGAGTACCGGATAGATTTCAAAAAGCACCTGATAGAATGGAAACCATAATCCTTTAAACCCCTTCTTCCTGGCCCATGATCGTAAATCCCTGATCTATAATTTCTCTCCCACAAATATCTCTTCAAAATATCTCCTCCCCTATTAACGCTAACTTATTTTTCGTGCTGTAACGATTGTGGAAGGTTTGTTGAAAACGATGAACATCGAATTCGACAGAGGCGAGCAAGCACCTTTGGCTTTCGTATGAACGAACGTCTAACTTCGGATAAAAAAGCAAACATCCAATACAGACCATCCAACCAAGCCAAGGCGTGGTTTCTTTTCCGCTGATTTGATATTTGTAACAAAAATCTTAGATAATTTTTCTGTTTCCTCTTTTCCCATTCAACATACGATGTTCGACGTTCGGCGTTAATTTTTCACCCCCTCCCAGGCAAAAACAACTTTACGATCATGATCGTCTTCTTCCACTCAGAGTCCACAATTTTCGACTTCGCACTTCGCATTGAACAAAATTTAACGCTTTTAAAAGATCACTGTATATCTAAGAAGACTAACGACAATGTGTAATACTTTACCACTAAATTGAAGACCATTATACACAAAAAAGAACCTATTTTTCTTTCTCTTTCGATTGAATTTTTTATTAAATGCACATAACTATTTGAATTATTAAACAATAACTATTTTTCAAAAGAATGGCACAGACGTTGCTGTAATGAATGGCCAAAACGACTTCCACTTGTATACAGGTTTAATGATTCAGGATTACGGAAGTGCAATACAAAGATAAGGGGGTGATCAAAGGGGAAAAGATACAGAATGAGTAAACCGTATGTACGAATTGTTTTTAACTTAACATTAATCAAAAAAAATGAAAAGGAGATTTAAAGATGAAAAAACTGATGAGATTTTTTAAAGACGAAGAAGGTGTGACCGCTATCGAGTACGGACTGATCGCTGCCCTGATTGCGGTGGTTATCATTGCTGCGGTAACTGCAGTAGGCGATCAGTTAATACTTGTATTTGAAAGAATTGAGGATGAACTTGTTGCAGCCCTTGCTAGTTAACCCTGCATAATGTTCGTTGTAGGTCTTCTTTACAGAACACTTGTGCATCTCTCATTTAAGCCCAGTGAGAGATGCTCATATCCCTTTTCGGAGAATGGTAAATTTTAAAATGGATACTTTTTTAATCACGTTTTTAGCCGGTGTGCTTGTGGTCGCTGTGATTCAAGATCTGCGATTTCAAAGGATACCCAATCTACTCACCTATCCGTCAATGGCCTTGGCACTCACATATCAATCTATAACGCACGGCCTGAATGGTGCGCTTTTCAGCGCCGGAGGACTGGCCTTGGGCATCGCCATGCTTATTGTTCCCTATCTGATGGGGGGAATGGGCGCGGGAGATGCCAAGCTCATGGGTGCAGTGGGCGCAGTGGTTGGGGCAAAGGGTGTATTTGTGACATTCCTCTTTACGGCCATTGCCGGTGGGGTCTACGCACTGATCGTCCTCTTAATGAATCGTCAATATTCCAGGGGGTTCATTGGAAGACATGCAACGACGGCCAAGACACTTATGTTCACAGGACAGTTTATTTCAATTCCTGACAAAGCTGAAAAGAAAAAGCCCAAGCTGTGCTATGGGGTGGCGATCGCGCTTGGGACTTTTATATATATGTTTTTGGAATTATCGGGTCATATGTGGATTAATTAAACTAAAATAAGAAGGAGAAAAACCATGGGAAAGACTAAAGCGATTATCCCCATTGTCTTGGCGCTTGTGATTGCAGGATCAGGCAGTATCTTCCTGTACAGGTGGTTAAAGATACAGACAGCTCCTAAAGAAGTAGTCATAACGGCAGAGCCTGATGCTTTGTCTGTGGCTGTTACGGCAGTCGATTTGCCGTGGGGGACGAAACTTAAAAAGGAGATGATAAAAACGGTCCCTTTTCTTAAAGAGAGTCTGCCGACCGGGCACTATTCGGAAGTTGAAAAATTAGAGGGGCGGGTTATCATCGCTCCCCTCAAGAAAAACGAACCCATCATAGAGTCGAAATTAGCGCCCGACAGTATTACTACCGGAGGCGTGTCAGCGGTGGTGACACCTGGAAAACGTGCGCTTGCGGTGAAGGGCGACAAGGTCATTGGAATATCCGGCTTTATCAACCCGGGGAATCGCGTGGATGTTCTCGTCACGTTGACCCATCCCAGGACAAAAATGGAAATCACCAAGCTCGTGCTTGAAAACATACCCGTACTCGCAAGCGGCACGCAAATACAGGAAAATGGAAAGGGTGAACCAGCCCCTGTGGATGTCTATACCCTGGAAGTCACACCGGAGGAAGGTGAAAAACTGGCCCTTGCCGCATCTAAGGGGAGACTGCAGTTTGCCTTGCGTAACATTACGGATGCGGAAACCGTGTTAACCAAGGGCGCAACCATCCCAAAGACGCTGGCTTCTCTGCTCAGGGTAAATCCCAAACCAAAGGCACCCTCTAAGAAGACAACAAAAAAATGGATTCCCCGCAAAACGTCTTTGACCGTGGAGGTCATTAAGGGGGAGAAAGTTACCAAAAAGAAATTTAAACTCTAACCGGTAAGGGAGGAATGAATCCCATGTTACGATTAAACAGATTCAATATCGTTAAACTGATGGTTTTTACAATTTTACTGATGGTTTTCCCTGTGACAGCCTGGGCAACGGATTCGTCAAGTTTGAACGCCCAGAAACCCGAAAGACTCCAACTGGTGGTGGGAAAATCCATCATCCTCAAGAGTGATAGGCCAGCAAAACGCGTTTCCATTGCTGACCCTGCGGTCGCCGATTTTGTTCTTATATCACCCTACGAGATCTATGTCACCGGAAAGACCTCAGGCGTCACCAACCTGACCTTATGGCAAAACAAAAAGATTTTCGCCATCTATGACCTGGAGGTCTCTTATGATGTATCGAGACTGAAACAGAAACTCCATGAGGCCCTTCCCGGAGAGCGTGACCTACGTGTGATTGCCACACACGATTCCATCACCCTTGCAGGCAAAGTCTCCAACACGGCTAATCTTTCTCAAGCCATGGCATTGGCCAGAACATACGCACCCGAAGGCAAGGTGACCAACTTGATCGAGGTGGGTGGAGTGCACCAGGTGATGCTGGAAGTGAGGGTGGCGGAGATGGCGCGCAGTCTGGTCAGGAGATTTGGGGTCAATTTCAACTACGTCAAAGGCGGTCAATTCGGGGTGAGTACGTTAGGTGGGCTCAGTGAAATAGCAGGAACTGATGCAAATATACTGACACAGGATGCAAGTGGAGTAGCTTCGCCCGTCCAGTTCCTCGTTTCCCCGGCAGTCAATGCCCTCTTCCGTTTTAAGAGTGAAGGCGCAAACTGGACAGGCTTTATCGATGCCCTGAAACAGGATGGTCTGGTCAAGATTTTAGCGGAACCCACGCTTGTTTCCTTGAGCGGACAGACTGCCAATTTTCTGGCCGGCGGAGAATTTCCGGTCCCTGTTCCCCAGGGTCTCGGGACGGTGGCCATCGAATACAAGCCTTTTGGTGTGGGTCTCTCTTTTACGCCTACGGTTTTGAGCGAAAACAAGATCGCCATCAAAGTCGAACCGGAGGTATCTGAGCTTGACTTCTCGACGGCGGTGCAATTTCAGGGGTTTGTGGTGCCGGGACTGACCACCAGGAAAGCCTCAACCATGGTAGAGCTCGCGGACGGTCAAAGCTTTGCCATCGCAGGGCTTCTGAGAGAGAATGTCCGCGATGTTCTTAATAAATTTCCACTGTTAGGCGATATCCCCGTGTTAGGCGCCCTGTTTCGAAGCCGGGGGTTTCAAAAGAACGAGACAGAGCTTATCATCATAGCCACACCGCACCTGGTGAAACCGCTCAATATGGAGAAACAGACGGTTCCCACAGACTACTACAAAGAGCCCGATGACACGGAATTCTATATCCTGGGATTTATGGAAGGCGCAGAAAACACCAAACCTTCTACCACGCAAGGGAAGCTGGACGGGGATTTTGGGCACACCATGCCAAAGTCAAATTAAGTGATGAGGAGAGTCAATAATATAAAAATCAGGTTTAACACCAAGAGATAAAGGAGACGGATATGTTGAACAGATGTCTTATACTAACCGGTTTAATCGTTGCCCTGGTGATATTTCCGAGCTGCGGGGGAAAGCCACTCATGCAGAAAGATACCCTGCTGGAAAGAAACTGGGGAAGATCTTATGAATCCGCAAAATACAACCAGATGTTAAATCCGTATGCCGGAAAAAATCTGGAACCGGTTGTTGGTTCGGACGGTCAAACAGCAGAGAGAGCTATTGAGAAATACAGAAAAGGTGCGTCGAAAAAGCAGCAATCGAAACAGTATGGAATTGTTGCTATAGAGAGCAAGTAGGGACTATAAGATCTCACTAACTGGCGCGTAGAACAAATTTAAACGTGCCTGCTTTCAAACGCGGGAGAAATCAAAGTGGATCTGAAAATGAGTGCAAAGATAAAAAAAGAGGAAGGGGCTTCAGCAATAGAGTTTGCGATTATCCTGCCCCTGCTTCTTATACTCCTATTTGGCATCATAGAATTCAGCATTTTATTATATGACAAGGCGATGCTTACAAATGCCAGCCGGGAAGGGGCGAGAGTAGGGATTGTTTATCGCTATCAGGATGGCGGCCCAAACCATCCGGGTGACACGGAAATTGCTACCACGGTTGGCCAATATGTCCAAAACCATCTAATAAGCTTTGCGTCAGGCTCTGTTGTCAACACCACTATAGATAGAATAGATAGAGACGGTAATGGTGATTATGATTCACCAGGAGATTCACTTACGGTCACTGTAGACTACCAGTATAATTTCCTGGTGTTTGACAGTCTCCTATCGTTGATCGGCCCTCCATTCTCAAATGGAATAACTCTGGACGCTGTGACAGTGATGCGGATGGAATAAATTATTGCAGAGGTTAAGTGAATTGGAACAATTAATTATACAATCCAATCTCAAAGATCAAACAGGGGCGGTAGCCATTATGGTCGCCTTGCTGCTGATTGTGTTTATTGGCTTTGCTGCTTTGGCAATAGACCTGGGGCATCTCTACGTGGTGCGAAATGAGATTCAAAACGCCGCGGATGCGGGTGCGCTCGCTGGCGCCCGTTTCTTATATAATGATACTGGAACATCAGTCAATGTGGGGGCAAATCAAATTGCCTATGATGCGGCCAGGGCCAATAACAGTGAAAAGGTTGCCGTTGATGTAAATTGGACATCCGGTAATGTAGGAGACGTACAGAGGGGGCACTGGAGTTTTGCTACCCGTACTTTTACCCCCAATGACTCTACCGCACCCGTCGATCTCTGGAACGCTTCCACCGCGGAATTGGATGCCAACACGAATTTTATCAATGCAGTGAAAGTCGTGGCCAGAAGACAAGGGACTCCGGCAGTATCTTTTTTTGCCAGGATTTTTGGTCATGACAGTTTTGAGCTGGCTGCGGACGCCGTCGCTTATATTGGCTTCGCCGGCAATTTGCAGCCGGGCGAGGCAGATCAACCTATTGCCATCTGTGCCCAGAGCATCAAAGACGAAAATGAGTATTATAGTTGCAATATCGGGCGAATGCTGAACAGCGGGTCCAATAACGCAACTCACAATACGGCCGGGTGGACAAATTTTTCTCAACCCTGCGAAACTGCAAACGCAAATGAGATGAGGCAGCTTATATGCGGATCGGGAAATCCTGACGCGGTGACCTACGGTGACGGCATGGGAGCTACTGGGGGAGTCCAGCAAACAACTTTTGACGACCTAAGAGACTGCTGGATAAGCAACGCAGATACTGATGGAAATGGCATACCCGATGAGCCCTGGGAACTTACACTGCCGGTAATTGATTGCCCAGGAAATAATGTGTCAAACTGTGCAACATTATTGGGTGCAGTGACCCTCGTTGTCGTTTGGATAACTGAGGCGGGTACACCCCATTGGGATGACGCCCCTACACAAATGGGTACATGGTCGAATAATGACTCAGACGGCTCCGTGCGGTGGGACAGCTTTGTCACTTATTTCAATTTAAAAAATGCGGATGAGCAGCCAGCTCCTTATGCAAAGAAATCCGTATACTTTTTACCGGACTGTACACCTCATGAACCAACTGGAGGGTCAGGTGGCGAAAACTTCGGTGTCCTGGCCAAAATACCGGTCCTCGTGGAATAGTAACTGAAACGACGAACTAAATGTAAGGGAAGTTTTTAATGGAGTTTTTCTATGGCTGATAACATCATCCAGATCAAAATAGCCGTACAAAATTCAGGGTTAAGAAAAAGGTTTGAAGAGATCATTGCCTCTACTGCAGGGTATCACGTTCAAAGCTCGGGAGAAAAACACCGGCCGGATCTTTTAATTTTGGACGTCGGAACGGATACCGAAAAGAAGTTAGGAATTATCGAGTCGTTATTTAACTCAAATTCTGTGGGGGACGTTTTTCTGACTTCAAAGAATATAGAACAGTCCGTGCTCCTAAAAGCCATGAGAATAGGAGCCAAGGAATTTTTCTCTCAACCGCTTGATGAGAAGGAAGTCAGAAGAGCCCTGAAGCGATTCAAAACCAAAAGAAAGAAAACCGACCATCCAGACAATGCCAAATCCGGACAAATCATAGACGTCATTGGCAGCAAGGGGGGCGTTGGCACCACGACGATCGCCGTAAACCTGGCCGTCAGCATGGCCGAAAAGAGAAATGCTCAATCGGTAGCCCTTCTGGACATGAATATGTTATTTGGCGACATACCGATTTTTTTGGCCTTAAAGCCAAATTATCATTGGGGTGAAATTACCAGGGATATTACCCGTCTGGATGCTACCTTTTTAATGAATATCCTCTCAAAACATCCGTCCGGTGTTCACGTCCTTCCATCTCCGAGCCATTTAAACGGCGATAGGGCAGTGACGCCGGAGACCGTAGAGCATCTTCTAAGTGTCATGCAAGGCATGTTTGACTTTGTGGTCATTGACAGCGGGCAGTCTATTAATAAAACCTCACTGAGAATTCTTGAAATGTCTAATGAGATTTTGCTTGTCTCTCTGTTAAGTCTTCCTTATCTGGCCAACACAAACAAACTTTTAACGTCCTTTGCCAAATTTCAACACCTTCAAAAGGAGCATATCAAGATTGTTATCAACCGGTATCTCAAAAAGTCACAGGTCTCTTTAAAGGATGCAGAAGATGCCATTAACAGGGAAATATTCTGGACCATACCCAACGATTATAAAACGACCATGTCTGCAATAAACCAGGGTAAGGCGCTGCCTCAGTTTGCAGCAAAATCTGCTGTGACCCGCAATCTTAAAGAGCTGGCAAATGCCCTGGCATCAAAGGAAGAAAAAGGGAAAAAAAGACGATGGCGTTTTCTAAAGGGATGATGGTTGGTGAAGATTATCGAAAATAAACTGCCCGTAAAGCAAGGAGGTAAGCATACACATGGAAATGAAACTGGTCAGGTCTCAAGATAGAGTGCCAAGAAAATATATGCCGGAAGAGTACTACGAACTGAAAAACAAAATTCATGAGCGTTTATTAAACCTCATTGATCTTTCCCTGATTGATTCTATTGATCAGGACATGCTGAAGTCTCAGATCAGGGTCATTGCCGAGAAGATACTCAGGGATGAGTCGGAGCGTATGCCGCTCAATGCAATGGAAAGAGAGAAACTTTTCAGGGAAATTCAAGATGAGGTGATCGGGTTTGGCCCTTTGGAACCCTTACTCCAGGACCCAACGATTTCTGATATCCTGGTGACGACACACAAAAAGATATATGTGGAAAGATTTGGCAAGCTGGAACCTACCGATGTTCGGTTCAAAGACGATGCACATCTGCTGAAAATCATTGATAAGATTGTATCCTCCGTCGGGCGGCGTATTGATGAATCCTCCCCCATGGTAGATGCCAGACTTTCAGACGGGTCAAGGGTCAATGCCATCATAGCGCCTCTTGCCATTGATGGCCCCATGCTTTCCATCAGACGGTTTGCCGCAGAACCACTGGAAATGGAAGACCTCATTAATTTTAAAACATTGACGCCTGAAATCGGTGAGATCCTTGAGGGAATCGTCAAGGCACGACTGAATGTCATTATCTCAGGTGGGACCGGGAGCGGTAAAACCACCACGCTCAATGTCCTTTCCCGTTTTATCCCCGAAGAGGAAAGAATCGTCACCATTGAGGACTCAGCGGAATTACAGCTCAAGCAGGAACACATTGCCAGGCTGGAAACAAGACCGCCAAATATCGAGGGCAAGGGTGCGGTCACTCAGCGAGATCTTGTGAGAAACAGTTTAAGGATGCGGCCCGACCGCATCATTGTCGGAGAGGTGCGTGGGCAGGAAGCGTTCGATATGCTTCAGGCTATGAACACCGGGCATGATGGCTCTTTAACAACCATTCATGCCAACTCCCCTCGAGATGCCTTAATGCGATTGGAAACCATGGTGGCTATGGCCAACCTGGAAATCCCCCATGAGTTCCTGAGGAGATATGTCAGTTCTGCAATAAACATTATTATCCATATCGCCCGTCTGGCTGATGGAACTCGAAAAGTGACCAGCTTACAGGAAATTACGGGAATGGAGGGAAATATGATCACCCTTCAAGAGATCTTCTCGTTCCAGCAAACCGGTATAGACGACGAAGGCAGAGTTAGAGGCAAATTCAGAATTCATGGGGTTCGACCCAAGTTTATGGAGAAATTCAAGGTAGTTGGTATAGATGTCTCCAGTGCGCTCTTTGATCCGAATAGATCCATGAAGCTTTGATTCGAAAGGAGCAAAAAAATGCAGATTCTCGTCCCTCTTATCGTGCTGTTTTTGATGTCGGTGTTTATCATAGAGCTTTTGGTCTATGCTTACAAAACCGTGCGGAACCCGCAACGTAAGGTCATTCAAAAAAGACTCAAAACACTTTCATCGCATGAATTCACAGATGAATCCCAGGATATTATGCGGAAAAGGGTGCTCAGCAGAGTGCCTCTCCTCAATACCATTCTTTTACATACACCGGGTGTCAGATCGCTCGATCGCCTGCTACAACAGGCCAATGTACAATCCCCTCTCGGGGTTTTTGTATTGCTTGCGGCAGTACTTGCCCTTACCGGTTATTTAGCAGGCGCTTTACTCACCATAAACCGTGTCATTCCCCTTGTATTCGCAGCATCATTAGCTGTAATTCCTTTCCTGTATGTGATCAGGAAGAAGAAAAAGAGGATGGATAAGTTTCAGAAGCAGCTACCAGAGGGTCTGGAACTGGTAGCCCGCTCATTAAGGGCAGGTCATGCTTTTACGAGTGGGATGAAGCTTGCGGCCGGTGAGTTTGACGATCCCCTTGGCCCTGAATTTATAGAAACACTTGATGAAATCAACTTCGGCGTCAGTGTGTCCGATGCCTTGAAAAACCTCGCACGCCGGGTCGATTGCCCTGACCTGAAATATTTTGTGGTGTCTGTGATCTTACAGCGCGAAACAGGGGGGAACCTGGCTGAGATTATTGAAAGCATCGGCTATATTATCCGAGAGCGTTTCAAACTAAAGGGAAAAATTCGCATCCTGGCCGCCGAAGGCAAGCTCTCCGCCATCATCCTCGTGGCGATCCCGTTTTTTGTCTTCTTTGTCCTTCGTATCACCAGCCCCAAATACATCAATGCGTTATTGTTTGAGCCTGCCGGGAGGATAATGGGTGTTGTGGCCATGGTTATGATGGTCTTGGGTATTATTGTCATGAAAAAAATGATTGCCATCAAAGTATAAAAATTGGGAGTTG
>Ga0272443_10004856_pt1 | contig 14298 bp, 13 predicted proteins | sample SSMAcet12_FD_193581 | JGI IMG/M metagenome (GOLD analysis project Ga0272443, IMG submission 193581) | Marine sediment archaeal communities from Little Sippewissett salt marsh, Falmouth, MA, United States - SSM-Acet-12 | ecosystem: Environmental > Aquatic > Marine > Wetlands > Sediment ...
CGCTTTAAAAAATTCCAGATGACTATCGAATCACCAGAATTCAAAAATTCTTTGGTTTTTTTCAAATCAAACCATTTACCGTAAACCTGAAATCCATTTGTTGCAAAAAGCATTCTTTTATCAGGCAAATCTCCCGGATCGATATTCGAATATTCCGCAGAATCCAGTAATTCTAAAACCACACGATTCATATTTCCGGCACCATCATAAACCTCTATCAAATAGCTGCCTCTGTCTTTTTCGTTTATAACCCCATCACCACCCTCGTAAAAAGCAAATCCATTCCCCGGAACATTGAACAATCTTCTCGATTTTCTGCCTGTTCTTATCCTATATTCAAAATCAAAAAGAAACCTGGAATCATTGTAATTCGTATAAGAAAACCTATCCACAAATTCCTTTCTTATCAATAAACCGTCTTTGTATAGCCTTATCTCTTTAATCCCCAAACTGCCCGATTTTTCATTGACTATATCAATAGTTTCTATTTCTATACCTGCCCTGCCTTCGATATAAACAGAAACCGTATCTTCTTTTTTAACTTCTAATACTTTCCCTAAATGGGAACCAAAAACTCTCGACGATTCATCGAGAGGGACTAAACGAATCGCCTTGATTACCGGGGGAATAGTGTCCGGAACGTCAAAACCGCGCACAAAAGGATCCACAGGATTATTACTTTTATCCCTCAATTCAAAATGCAGATGTGGAGCAGAACAACCTGAACGCCCGGCATAAGCTATTACATCTCCTTTCTCTACCGGAATTTCGCCTTCCCTGAACCATATATCTACCGAGTAAGAGAATCTTCTCAACTGTTCTTTCCTGACCTTTCTGTCTAATTCTTCGAAAAAAGAATCAAGATGAGCGTAAACAAAAACTTCTCCGGTACTATTCTTTATATAAACCGCTTTACCGTAACCCCAGGGAGAAGTCCTGATCCTCATCACCCATCCATCGCAGACAGAATAAACCTTATCCCCAACTCTGGCTATCGGAAGATCTATGCCCGCGTGAAGATGCCCATCCCTCCATTCTCCGAAAGAAGAAGTAAGCCCTTTCCTTTCAGGGAGGGGCCACTTAATGTCGGCGTCCGAAAAGTAAAAAATAACCAACAAAAGATTAAAATAAATCATATTTTTTAATTTAACAAAAAACCCCGGCTACGCAACGTATGTAAAATTCAATTTACCTATACAATAAAAATTTTACTCGATTTCGGCCATAGCAAATCCTACAAGTCTGGTATACAGGTTCTTAGCCTTTGGAACAATTTTTGTATTGTATTATTAAGTATGAAAGAAGTACTTATTGTGGATGATTTCAAGCCAACACTTGAAACAATCAAGTCTTATCTTACGCATAGCTATACTGATGAGCTAAAAATCCACGTCGCCGAAAATGGTAAAGAGGCTGCGGATTCCCTCAACTCAAACGAAATCGATCTGGTGGTAACAGATATAGGCATGCCGGTAATGGATGGTCTTGAACTGCTGGCTTATATGAGCAAAAAACACCCGGGTATTCCGGTTATAGTAATGACTTCTTTCGGTACGCCGCAGATCGAAGAAAGACTCAAGAAATTAAATGCTTTCCTTTATCTTGAGAAACCTTTCGACATCAAGGAATTAGAAGATAAAATACTGGATGGGCTTAGATCCGAAACCGAAGGGCACATAAGAGGGTTCTCTCTTCCGTCTTTTTTGCAGCTTATAGAAATAGAATCAAAAACATGCACCTTAGAAATCGAGAATGGTGAAAAAAAAGGATATTTGTATTTTTCAGACGGGGCACTGATAGGAGCTAAAAACGCGGAAAAAACCGGAACGGAAGCGGCTTTAGAGCTTTTGTCTTTGGAAAAAGCCGAAATAGATATACTATCTAAATGCAGAAAAACGGAAAAAACAATAGATACTCCTCTGCATTATTTGCTTCTGGAAAGCGCCAGGCTCAAGGATGAAAGGGACAAAGGAAAGGCTGACACGGACAGTCTTGAAAATTTGATCGAAAAGGAAATCGAAAAAGAGATATTTGCTTTATTGGACTCGAAGAATTGTTCTTTCCAGAAGAACCGACAGGGCAAAGCATAAAAAACAAACAACAAGAAAGAAACTGGTTCCGTTAAAAAAACTCTGTTTCCCGAAAATATAAGTAATTTCCTCGTCGGAAAGACTTTCTATCTCAGATTCGGACGGATGCGTGTTTACGGCAATTAAACCTCTGAGGGAACTTCTGTTCATGACTCTGTAAATCCCAACCCTTTCAGTTTCTTCAAATATATAACGGCTTTCACCCATCGGACGCGGTTTGTACTCAAAGCCTCCGGGATCTATAATAACAGGTCTGAATTCGCTATACATAACTATTTTCTCATCCGATAAAACATTAGCATGGATAGTGTTATCCGATAAAAAGTCAATAAGACTGAAAAGGAAAGGGATAAAAACAGGATGCAGAGAAAAATCATTCTTTTCCGGCGAAATAGGCAAAATGAGATGGTTTTTTATTCTGCTGAGAAAGGGATCTCCGTTTTCAAAATACATTATTGTCTCACCTTCGGTGATTATGGAATTATATCTTATGGGAATGCCTTTTAAGTTTTTCAAATATAATGGATCGCCCAAAAAAGATTCCTCGATTACAGGAGAAATTTTTTCGGGAATTTTATTTGAAAAGAGACTATTGGTTTTACCCTGCAGGCAAAAAATACCGGGGACTTTGCCGTGAATTAAATCCGAAATATCTTGTTCCTCCAAGTCGCAAGCAAAAAACAAATCACCATCTACATCGGAGGGCTCGCTGACCCATCTAACCTTAAAGTAGTCGTTTGAAAGCGCTGCCATAAGACGCTCAGGAAAGCTATCCGAAAGAATACAAACATTTTCTTTCTTTCTCACGTTTAACACAAAATAAAACTTATTGTCAAAAATAAAACCTTCTTTATCTTCGAGCTCGAGAGACAAAGCGTACAAACCTTTCGAAAGTTTTATTTCGGAGGATAACAAATTTTCTCCTTCCTTTAGCACCACTTCTTTTTTGTCTATAATCCTGTTTTTGCTTTTTAAGACCAGCAGCGTTCTTTTCTTCTCATTATATTCATTTAGAATTTTAAATTTAGCAATAAAATTTTCCCCTTCAAAAGCCGGACCCAGAGAACCACCCACTATACCGAGATTCCCCGGCGGGAGATCTTTCCTGCTAATTCTTATCCCGGGGAACTTTTCTCCTTTTCTTAAAATTTCGGAAAACCCGTTTTTTTGAGCGTCGGTGATTAAAATTCCGATTGGGTACTTTTTCAGAAAAAGCGAAAATTGAGGAATACCCGAATAATCAGGCACAATAAAAGCATTCTTCTTCCCCATCTCCGAGCTCCTCATCGAAGGAGAATTATCGACAATCACGGTTTCAAAGAGATCAAAAGTTTTGAAAGGTATCTTCAGATTTGCGGCAGCAAAAATTAAAAATACCAACAAAGAAATACGCACCAACAGCAAAAGTAACCTTTTTAAACGAAACCATCTGATGAATTTTACTTCATTTTTTACAAAAAAAAGCAATGTAGGGAATTCGATCTTTTTGAGCTTTTTTCTGGATATAAGATGCATTAATATGGGGACTACAATCAGAGGCAAAAGCAAAAGAAAAGCGGGAAAGCTCATGAAAGTCTTTTCCTCTTTTCGAGAAATTCGGTAAGCGCCTTATCATAAGGTATATCGGTTGTAACCAGAAAATAGTCTATGTGATGAGGAGCGAAGCCGTTCTTATAACTCGAAATAAATCGATCGAATCTATCCTTATAGAAAACCCTCAGGCTCTCAGGATCCGCCTGAATAGTTCTCGAATTTTCCATATCTTTAAAAATAGACTCACCACGATAGGGAAAATCCAATTCTTTTTTATCGAGAATTTGAAAAACAATAAACTCGTGTTTCTTCGCTTTCATTACATTTATACTTTTAATAATTTTTTCCGGCTCTTCGAGTAAATCGGAAAACAAGATACATAGACTTCTCTTTTTTATCAAAGGAGCCAATTGGAAAAGTGCGCTTGAAACAGAAGTTTCCCCCGACGGCTCATTTTTACTCAAAGTTCCCAAAAGATGCTTCAGATGACTCGTGCGGCTTCTCGGAGGTATAAATGATTTAATATCCGAATCGAAAAGGACCAGCCCTACCGAATCATTTTGCTTAAGCAATAAATAGGCCAGAGAAGCAGCAAGTGTACGGGCGTAATGAAATTTTGAGATTTTTTCTCCGAATCCCATAGAATTGCTCTTATCCAATAAAAGAAAGGAAGACAAATTTGTTTCAGCCTGATACTTTTTTATATAAAATCTCTCGGTTCTGGCGTACAATTTCCAGTTAATTTTGTTGATTGGGTCTCCCTGATAGTAAGGTCGATGCTGTTTAAATTCCAAAGAAAAACCATGATAAGGACTTTCATGTAAACCCGTTAAAAACCCTTTGACAACAATTTTAGCCCTGAGGTTCAGGGCTCTGACTTTTTCTAAAACTTCAGGTTTTAAAAGTTCCAAACAGTTACACTTACTCTTCGAGTACTACTATCCTGACTTTTTCTCCTTCCTTTATAGTAAGAGGTTTCCCCTCTCCGTTAAATCCTATTATGCCATAATCTCTGGTAACTGTATCTTCTTCTGAGACGCCTATCAAAAACCCAATCATTATTTCTCCCGGGTTTCCCCGTAAATCCGCATGATAACCGGCAGTATCTGTACTTTCGATTTGCGAGGGAACATCATACAGGAATTTATCCAGATCAGAGATGCCCATCTTGTTCTCGGTATAAGGGTTTAACGGAACTTCAAGAGCTTCGATTTGTGAATATATTGTATCCAATGAAAAGGGTATCGTTCCCATATTGAAGGCTCTATACCTTTCTATAGCCGCTTTAACTGTATACATATTTGACTGTAAATATCTCTCTTTGGCGACTTTTTTCGCATTTTGATACTGTGGCTCGATCAAAATATATAATAAACCCAAAAAGGCAATAAATATAAGTACATCGAGAATTCTTAGAGTAACTCTGTTCATTTAGCCTCCTTTTGTTTGTCGTAAGAATAATTAATAATCAAATTATGTCAAGGGGATTGCCAACTACTAAAAAAAAGATAAACTTAATCCCAAAGGCAAAGGGGGCCAAATGCAAAATACGGGTTCAGACAATCAGAACGAAGCAATAACAAAAAATTTAAGTGAAGTAAACAAAATCGTAATGGTAATCAGTGGTAAGGGCGGTGTTGGCAAAAGTACTGTCGCCAGCAACCTCGCACTTGCGTTAGCCGAAAAGGGCAAAAAAATAGGTTTGCTGGACATCGATATCCACGGGCCCAATCTCCCCAAGATGTTAGGGGTAGATAAAGAAAGACTTAAGAGTCCCGGAGAGGACAGAATCGAACCGGTCAGTATATCGGAAAACCTCAAGCTCGTCTCCATGGCGTTTTTACTACCGGAAGAAAACCAGGCTATTATATGGAGAGGACCTTTAAAAATAAAAGTGATTCAGCAGTTTCTTCGGGATATTAATTGGGGCAAACTGGACTGGTTGATCGTCGATTCGCCTCCGGGCACCGGGGACGAACCTCTGTCGATGGCACAACTGGTACCCGCGAGTAGCGCGGTCATAGTAACCACTCCCCAGGAAATCTCTATTCTGGACGTGAAGAAATCTATAGATTTTGTCCGCAAATTAAATCTTGAATTGCTCGGTATCGTGGAAAACATGAGCGGTCTTAGATGCCCTCATTGCGGTAAAGAAATTCCTTTATTTAAAGAAGGCGGAGGCGAAAAGCTCGCAAAAGAGATGGACCTGCCTTTTTTAGGAGCAATTCCTATAGATCCGGAAATAGTTAAAGCCGCCGATAAAGGAGTACTGTATGTCGAAAATTTTCCCGATTCTCCCGCAACGAAGGCCTTAAAAAAAATCGCGGACAGAATCAGCAAAAAATAAATTTTCCCACAACCCCTTTTAAATCTGTGTTTAAAAAGATACACGAAAAAGCTGCCATTGCGAGTTCAACACCCTGCTCGTCTCGGGCGAAGCAATCTCAAAGTTAATTCCACCGTAAAGACGCAAAGGTCGCAGAGAGACAACGAAAACTTATATTTTGTTTGTTTAAAACCCTCAACCCAACCAAAACTAAGAGCAACAAAAAATAACACGAAAATCACAAATATTTTTTTTCTGAGACCTAAAACCAAGAACCTAAGACCTGTTTCTTACATGTAGGATATTTAGAAATTGTAGTTTTTTCCCAAATTTAAAATTCATAATTCAACATTCAAAATTAACAACGTTCAACACTCGAAATCCAAAATCTTGAATTTTCGAGGATTATCCTTCGGGCTCTTGACATTTAAAACAAAGTGCATACTGTTCAAGAAATAGGAGTAAAAAATGGGTTTAATAAGTGAACAAGATAGTAAATACTTAAAAGAAGAGTTTAGCAATAATTTAAAACGGAAAGTTGTCATCCTCTATTTCAAAAAAACCAAAGACGAATCCGAATATTCAAAACAAACAATGGAATTGTTAGAAGAACTCGCGTCTCTGAATGAAAATTTATCTCTGGTAACTGAAAATTGCGGAAACGAAGATAAGATGAAGGAAGAAGAATTAACCCTTTGCCCTTCTATCAAGATAAAATCCGACAGAATGGGTTTTATGAATTTTTACGGAGTTCCCGCGGGGCATGAATTCATTTCTTTAGTAGAAGCGATAAAAGACATGGGCTCAGAAAACCTATCTCTACCGGAAGATGTGATAAAAGATTTGAAAAAAATAGAAAAGCCCATCGATATCAAAGTTTTTATAACTCATGGTTGTCCATACTGTCCCGGGGCGGTCAGAACAGCGCATCAGTTTTCTCTGGTAAATAAAAACATAAAAGCTTCTATGGTCGATGCTAATTATTTCAGAGAACTCTCGATAGAACAAGGGGTTTCAAGTGTACCGCATATAATTGTTAACGACAAAACAGGGTTTGTGGGAAACGTTCCGCCCGAGGTATTTTTAGATAAAATAAAGGGAGCCTTAGAATAAATGGATTTTTCTATTAGGAAAACTTCGAGCGGCAGCAAAAAGAAACATTATTCCGCAGCTATAATAGGCAGCGGTCCCGCAGGATTGACGGCAGCCATTTATCTTGGAAGATCTAAAATCGATACTGTAATTTTTGAAAAAATTCTTCCCGGCGGGTACGTTACCAATATTCAAAAGGTAGAAAACTATCCGGGCTTCGCAGAGGGTATCTCGGGAGAAAAATTAGGAGAACTTTTTACTCGACACGCTGAACATTTCGGCTCAGAAATAAAATCCGTAGCAGTCACAGAATTAAATTTAGATGTAAATCCTTTCGAAATAAAAACTTCTGATGGCTCCTGTACTTCAGACTGTATTATTCTGGCAACAGGTACTTCGAATAAAAAAATAGGCGTACCCCGAGAAGAAGAATTTATACATAAAGGGATTTCATTCTGCGCAACCTGTGATGCTCCGTTTTTTGAAGGTGAAAATGTCGTAGTAGTGGGAGCCGGCAATTCCGGAGTACAGGAAGCTTTATATATATCGAATTTCGCGAAACATATCACAATTGTTGAATGTCTCGATCATCCCACATGCGAACCCATACTGCTGGACAGAATAAACAAAAACGATAAAATAGACCTATTAACTTCTCATATTGTATCAGGTTTCAAAGGGGATAAATTCTTAGAAAGCGTGGATATAAAAAACGTCAATAATAACGAAATAAAAAATATAAAAGCAAAGGGTGCTTTTATTTACGCCGGAGAAGTACCGAACAATGAATTAGTTAAAGATAAACTAAAATTAAATAAAAACGGATATATAATAACAGATGAATATATGAAAACTTCTAAAAAAGGAATCTTTTCCGCGGGGAATATCAGGAATACACCTTTCAGGCAGATTGCTACCGCCATTGGGGATGGTGCTATTGCCGGACATGAAGCGTATAAATTTCTCGAAGGAATAGAATGACCATAAAACTTTACACAAACTCCAGTTGTCCTCATTGCACACGGGCAAAGAAATTTTTAAAAGATCACGATATCAAATTCAAGGAAATAAATATTTCGAGATATCCCGAAGCCGCAAAGGAACTAAAGGAAAAAACCGGACAAACAGGAGTGCCTGTTATACTTTTCGGAAACCATAAGATAGTCGGTTTCGACGAGAACAAGTTGAAACGATTATTAAATATTAAATAGCGAGGTGTGTCTATGAAAACACTTGTTCTTCTTTCTTTCTTGATTTTTACGATTTCGAGTTGCGGCAAAACTGAAAGCAACAATAATGATAAAAATAAGAATAAAAGTGAAAGTCCACAAGAAGTAGGTACTAAGAAATCTATGATTGCCCCTGATTTTACTCTTAAAGACACAGCAGATGTCGAACACAGTCTTTACGATTACAGAGATAAGACAGTATTGGTTAATTTCTGGGCAACCTGGTGCCCTCCATGCGCTGTTGAAATACCTCATCTTGTTGAACTTTACCGCAAATATAAAGAAAAAGGGGTAGTCATCCTTGGGCTTAGCCTGGATACCGATCCGAAGCAGATTAAATATTTTATGAATAAGAACCAAATGGAATATCCTGTGCTTTTGGGAGCCCGAAAATTAATTAAAACTTATGCTATTAAAGGGATACCTACCGCGTATCTGATTAATAAAGATGGAATAATTGTAGAGAAATTTATCGGATATGCCGCCGGAGCCGAGAAAGATATAGAAAGGCTTATTATCAAATTAATTGAAAAAGAAGATGAATAAGAGTATAATCCTTTATATTCTTGGACTAATCTTTTTTATTGGCTTTTTTATTTTCGGGTTACAGTCCCAACAGAGATCGGACACCGAGTATCGAGGTTCGCTTATTTGTTTCTCCTGCATAGGCATCGATTAGAATGTTTGGATGGTTATATAAAAGAATAACTCGATATTCTTTATATATTGCTTCCTTTTTCGCGGTCAACAATCATTTTAGTAAAAATATATACCAGGGAAAACTAAAAGGATACTTTTGCCCGGGGTTAAACTGTTACGCCTGTCCTTTAGCCCGTTTCTCATGCCCTCTCGGATCCATGCAAAATTTTATAGGAGCAAGGTCTCTTCCTGTTTACGTTTTAGGATTTATGGGGTTTTTGGGAATAATGACGGGAAGACTTGTATGCGGATGGCTTTGTCCATTTGGTTTTTCTCAGGAAATTCCGTATAAAATAAAAACACCTAAAATTCGTATCCACCGAAAATATACATATTCCAAATATTTCTTTTTACTTATTTTTGCTTTAGTCCTTCCTGTCCTCACTACAGAACCCTGGTTCTGTAAGATATGTCCTGCGGGAGGAGTCGAAGCGGGAATTCCCATGATTATATTGGACTCTTCCTTAAGAAGCCTTATCGGAATTTTATTTTTCGTTAAAATAGCTATAGTTGTGGCATTTATTTCTTCCTCTATTTTTATCAAGAGACCTTTCTGTCGTTTTATGTGTCCGCTGGGAGCTATCTACGGCCTCTTCAATAAATTTACCTTCTTCAGGATACAGGTCGATGACAATAAGTGTATAGAGTGTTACGCTTGCCAAAATGTTTGTCCTATGGATGTTGAAATATTCAAATATCCTGAATCGGTAGATTGTATAAGATGCGGGGAGTGTATTAAAGCCTGCCCGACCAATGCCCTATCTTTTAAATACGGTCTAAAACCCACTGTTAAAAACCCTTCTCAAGAAAATCGCAGTTAGGTTTCCTTTTTAATCATCAGAGAAAGCCCCAATTTATTAAGAGCCACGAGACCGATAATAACCACCGGTAGAAAATTAACCGCCCAGGCAACTATCGCAAAACTCAAAGCACTGCTCTTAGATATCCCGAAAAGGCTTAAAGAGAAAACCACGAAATAATGATAAGTCCCTATAAATCCCGGAGAAGAAGGTATAGCTATACCCAGGCTACATATAGTCATTACCAGAAATGCCGCCCCGAAAGAAAGATTAAAGCCAAAGCTTATAAACAAAACATAATAAATTATAGCGAAACACGACCACAAAAAAAGAGATTGGATGAAAGAATAAAACAAAACTCTAAAACTGCTGAGAATTTGCAAACCCCTTATAAATGCTCCCAAAAATTCCCTGATTTTTCCTCGAAATCTTTTGGGAAATAATAAAACAATGATGTTTATCGTTCCGGGTTTGTTTTTCAGAACAATGAGGAAAATTATAATCGATATAGTTAATAATACACCCGTCCAAAATATTTTAGATACTATCGAATCGTTTGAAATAAACCGAAGTGAAAAAATCAGAAAAAGTATCAAAGTAATCAAATCAAGCACTCTCTCCACTATTATTGTAGCAAAAGAAGCACTTTTCGATATCTTTTCAGTTTGTCCGATGGCAAAAGCCCTTACAAACTCTCCTCCTCTTGCCGGGAGAGCGGAGTTTGCCATAAAACCCACCGATAAAGAACCAAAGGTGTTGCCAAAACGAGCGTTTTTTAACGGCTTCAATAAAAGTCTCCATCTGAACGCGCGGGGTATAAAAGTAAAACCATTTAAAAAGGCGGCGGCGATAATAAGCGGATAGTTGGCAAATTCCAACGCGAGAAAAAGTTCCCCAAAATCTACTTTCAATAAAGCCAACCATAGGAAAAAAGCGCTTAACAATAAACCTATAATTATTTTAACATTTCTCATTTATAAAAGAAACAGCAAACAAACGACTATAACTAAAGTACATGCCGTTATAATTCTGCCTATTCTAAAAGAACCGGGATTATAAAACATTTCAACTTGATGCGTCCCTTTCTCAATCGGTATTGCTCTCAAGGTATAATCCGCGCGATAAATTTTAGTTGCCTTCCCATCGATATAGGCTTGCCAACCTGGATTATATATTTCGGATAGAACCAGAAAACCGGGCTCGGAGGTTTGCACTTTCAGAGAAATACTGTTAACTCCAAATAGTTGATTTTCAATTTTATACACGGGATGTTTTTCTTCTTCGGCATTTGCTAAACCGGGATCTTCTTCAAGTATTACTTCATTAATATAATCAAATTTTTCTTCCGAGAGTATGTCTAATATACTATCTTCTTCTTGTGCTAAAGTGTATTTATAAACCATAAAAGCTCTAGGCACATAGCCCCCATTAGATACTAACTGCGCACCTCCTCCTTCAGTTAAATTGAATTTATATTTAACGTTCAATAAATCCAACTTTCTATCATCGGGTAATTGTGAGAAATCCGAATATCTTTTTATTTTAAGAGGGGTGTATCCTTCTATAAGTCCGAACCAGTATATATTACCGCTGTTCCTTCTTAATATCAATTGATTCCCTGCAATGGCACTCGTTCTGAATGTTTCCTTTTTGCTTTCTTTTCGGAGATATCTAACAGCATTTGTATGAAGAGGGTAGAATTGACGCGAAGACACTTTACTTTGATTGAAATTGTGACCGAAATTGAACAAGTCTATAAAAACGAGTATTACGGAGAAAAAAGCAAGGGAATTAATCGAAAAAACTTTTTTTGTTCTTAAAAAAACAATAACCAGCGACAGGAAAAGGAAGAGAACAAAAATACTATATTGTTTTTTCATGTTATTATAAATATAAATTTTTGAGGTAAATTCGTTTATATTTTTAAACGCCCCGGTGTATATAAGCATCCAGAATATTAAAATCAAGCCAACCAAACAGAATAGTACTCCGGGTATTTTTAATTTCCTTTTATCAAAAAAGATATTAGCGCCGAAACCGGCTAAGATTGCCATTGAAAAAGAAAATAGCCCCGCGAATCTTCCCGGAATCCTGAATTTATTGAACCCGGGAAGGCAGTAATAAATAAATTTGTATAAAGGAGTGTATTTACCTAAAGCCGCGACAAGAAAAAAACCGGACATTGCCGTGAAAAACCAGATTAATTTGTTTTTCTTCTCTTTAAAACTAAAGAATAACAGAATCAGCGGAAAAACACCAAGATAAAGTGCCCTTTCCCAGAATGATCCATAAGCTTCTCCGATTTCCAAAGATGAAACAACATAAGTCTGCGCTTTTCCGGAAACATCTATAAATAGTTTTGGAATCAATAAAGTCAGGAGATGTCCCGGAGAAATCGAAAAAACGGAAGAATCTTCAAAAGAGATGCCTTCACGAACAGTATGCTCCGTATATTCAAAGGAAGGTACATATTGAATCGCGGCGACACCCAGAGATATTATAAAAATAACGCCCAAAAAAGAAAAAGACCTTATTAAAGATGAATTCTTCCTGTTAGTTACAACAAAAAATAACGTATAGAATACTAAATAATAAAAAATATGAAGTGAAAATTGCGGAGAACCGGCCAACATGGATAACCCCATAAAAAGCCCGGCCAGAACCGAATAAAAATAACTTTTTTCATTTAAAGCTTTTTGCAAAAACAGCAGGATTAAAGGTAGCCATATAATAACATTTACGAAAGTAAGATGTATCATCCTGGTTATCAAGAAACCGCTAAACATAAAAGCCACCGCGCTTATCATAGAAGCATTTTTAGAAAGTTTTATCTCCCTCGCGTACATATATGTAAAGATACCCGCAAGCAATACATGCAGGATGTTCTGTAATTCCAAAACATAAAAGGATAGAACTTCTCCTTTCACAAAGAGAAAAAGTATTATGTTAAAAGGATAAAAGAGAGCGCTCTGAATATCTCCGATAAGAGACGTACCCGAAAAAACGAAAGGATCCCATAAAGGGAAAACCCCCTTTCTTAATGACGTGGCAAAGAAATTACGAAAAGGATAATACTGATACAGAAAATCTTCAAAAAAATAGCGGGTCCCAAAAATAATCTGGTTAAAGTATAATAAACAGAGCCCTATGAATAAAGCATAAATATGAAAATTTTTATTAAAGAAAAATTTCTTCTTCATTTTATCATCTTTCTTAAATTTAAAAGTCCTTTGAAGCTTCTTACGACGTCGCCGGCTTTAACCGTAACCTTTCCCCTTTTTCTTGGTAGATGCCTTACCTCGATTTCTTTTATAATCATATTATTTTTACAGGCTTTTGCGATAACTTCTGCGTCCACCAACCAGTCCCTTGTCTCTATCTCGATTTTGTCAAAAACCTCGCGGCGAAAAATTTTAAATGCGCAATCGATATCCTTCACATCTAAAGCAAGCAATTTTCTCGCCAGCAAATTATACCCGAAGGAACCAACCTTTCTCATAATGTTAATGGCTTTTTTAGATCTATAACCTATTACCATATCCGCTTCTTCTATCAGAGGCAAAGCTCTTTTAATATCTTTTAGATCGAACTGATTATCCGCATCGGTATAAAAAAGATATTTTTTACTCGCCGATTTAAAACCTGTTTTTAAAGCGTCAGCATAACCAAAGTTCGCCGGATGTTTGATCAGTCTTATATTTTTATTTTTCTTAGCCATATCCAGAGTTACTTCCGAGGTCCCATCTTCGCTCCCGTCATCTACAACAATTATCTCGTAATCTAAGCGAATTTCGACGAACACTTTTATCGCTTCTCTAATAGCTGTCTCAATATTTTTTTCTTCATTATAAGCAGGAAAAACACAACTTATTCCTGATTTTTCCCTACTCATTTGTCTGAATTTTCCTTTTTAAATTCTTTAATAATTTTTCCTCCTGAAGAACTCCCTAAAATTGCCGCGCCGGCTCTTATAAGCTTCAACGCGGTTTCCATACTCCTAATACCTCCTGCCGCTTTTATGGGAATTGCTGTCGCGCTTTTTATTTGTTTTATTTGATCGACAGTGACAGGTCCGTTTGTACCCGTCCCGGACTTAATAAAGTCCGCGCCGGCTCTTTCTGCTATCGCTGTCGCCAACAAGATATCTGCGGAAGATAAAACAGGAGCTTCTATAATAACTTTAAGTTTTCCCTCAGGATGAACTATATTAACTATTTTTTCAATATCATCCTCAATTTCTTTATATTTCTTACTTTTTAGAAGAGGTATCTGCATAACAAGATCTATCTCTTCTGCTCCATTTTCCATAATTATTTCCGCTTCTTTCTGCCGAACTACGCCAAAAGAAGAACCCAAAGGAAAATCACAAACAGCAATTATTTTAACAGTTTCCTCCTTAAGATGACTAAAAACAAGTGGAACCCAAACGGGATTCACGCAAACTCCCCTAAACTTATATCGAACAGCTTCTTCACACAATTTTACAATGTCTTTCTCGGCGGCATCGGCCTTTAAATTCGTATGATCTA
>Ga0272443_10004858_pt1 | contig 14294 bp, 18 predicted proteins | sample SSMAcet12_FD_193581 | JGI IMG/M metagenome (GOLD analysis project Ga0272443, IMG submission 193581) | Marine sediment archaeal communities from Little Sippewissett salt marsh, Falmouth, MA, United States - SSM-Acet-12 | ecosystem: Environmental > Aquatic > Marine > Wetlands > Sediment ...
TAACAAAACCCGGCTGGGTAGCTCTTATGGTACAATTTTCTATCTGCTTTTCTACTTCTGCAAGGCTGTTTTTATTGAGGCGGTAAGCCGCCTGCCTGCTTTGAAGGGAAGATTCCGCCTGTATCAGCTTTGCGTTACAGTTAGCCTTCACCCGTTCAAGTTCGCTCAGAGATTCCCTGTAATCCGACAGGTATTTTTCAACATTCTTTGCAAAGTCGTAATCCAGGAAAAGCTGGTATTCCAATTCAGCCCTTTCGAGGTCAACTTCCCTCTGTTTCAAAGAAAGGTTGTCCGCCTCTAACTCAGACTGTGTTATATACCCTTTTTCTGCAAGTTTTTCGCTCCAGCCCACCTTGTCCTTGGCTCTTGTTACCTGCTCTTTTGCTATATCTATATTATTTGTAAGCTGTCTTGTCTTGTTTAAAGCCTCCCCGCCGAGCTTATCACTTTTCAGTAAATAGGCTGTATCGAACTCCTCGTTTTTTATAATTCCTTCCGCAAGTTCATCGCCAAGGTATTTTTTAAGGTCCATCTCTGCAAACTTGATTTTTAACTCGGCCTGGGTCATATCGCTCTCATTCTGTTTCTTTTGAATCTCCAGGCGTTGTTCAGCCTCCATGTAGGAAGCCCAGCTATTTTCAACATCAAGGTTCAGTCTTTCCTGTCTCTCTTCCAGGTCTTTTGAGTCCAGCTGAAGCAGGATTAATCCCTTTTCTATATCTTCTTCCGTAATATGGGTGCCGTCCTCTATGGCCTCAAGCACTGTCCTGTTACCGGGCACAGAGTTGATAATCTTCTGCGAGCGCAAAGCAAATAAATTGCCTCCTTCTATTACCGATATAGTCATATCCTGCCTTGAGACATTAAATGTAACAAGCGCCCCGGCTTTCCTTCTTTCGGCTACCTGCCTGCTGCCAAAAATAAGAGCCGCTGCCAGTAAAATCGCTATGTACGCAAGCTTATTCCTGAATATTTTTTTTAGTAACTTTTTCATATATATCCCCTTTCCATACTCCGTTATCGTCTACTTCGAGGCTTTCCGCCAGGTATAAAAAGCGGAGGTACGCTATCGTATATTTAACTACCTCGTCGGCCAGTGTGTTCTGAGCGTTCAGGTAAGCATCCTCTGCCTCAAGAAGGTCTCTTATTGCCGCCCTGCCTGCCTCTAAAAGCAGGTTTATACTCTCTATTCTCTGGCTGGCAAGCTCCATGCTTCTCTGCTGTATCAGGTAACTCTGGTAAGCCTCTTCAAGATTGCGATACTGCTGGGCAACTTCAAGCCTCACCGTATCGGTTTTATTTTCAAAGTCCCTCTCAGCCCGCTTAAGAGAAATCAGGGCCTGCTTATACTGGTTTCTTTCGGAAAGATTGTCTATGGGAAGGTCCAAATCAAGGCCTGAAGTATATGAGGGCGCCTGAAAATCAACCGTGGGAGAAGACGATTCTTCCGTACTTGCATTAATTCCCACATTAAGGTTAAGCTGCGTTCTAAGGTCATTCTGCGCCACTTTCACTTTTCTCCTGGCATCTTCGAGACGGTCATGCCGGGTAAGAAGGTCCATCCTTCTCGATAAAGCGAACGCCAGGAAATCTTCAAGCTCAACATCTATACCCGTTATGCCTGTCTCAATAAAATGTTGCAGCAGTTTTCCATCCAGCCCAATCTGCGCCTCGGAATTAAGGCCGAGAAAAATTTTAAAATTATCAAGAGCCGAGTTATAGCTGTTTACTGATGTCAGCCACCGCTGGTGGGCATCATATTCATTCTGTTTTGCCTGGTCAACCTGAATGGCAGGCATTCTGCCTGCGTCTGCCAGCATTTCTATTCTTTCCCTTGTTCTTTTCAAACTTTCGTAATTGTTAAAAAAGTTTTCTTTCCTGTTGTTAAGCCTGAGCAGATTCAGGTACCTGTCTGCCACTTCGACAGAAAATTCTTTCTGGTACCTCAGGAACGACCTTATCTCATAGATGGCATCTCTTTCTGCTTGTATTAACCCTTCCTGAGCTATCTCCCTGCCCGCGCCTCTGATAAGTGGCTGCAAAAGGTTAAGAGAGATTATCGTCTGTATGTCTGTTCTTTTGTCGCCCGTGAGGTACCTGAGAAAATCCTTGCTTATATCAAGCGTTATTTCGGCGCCGGTTGAAAGCCACCTCAGAAAACCCATGTTTAAGCTTCCCCCGGCGGAACCATCTTCGTTTCCTCCTCCCTGCCAGTCGAAACTGCCGCCCAGGGTATAGCGGTTTCTGAATTCATAACGTTTGTAGGTCAGGTTAAGAATATTCAGGTAGACATCTTCCCTTCTGGACTGGTAATCCCTGTTGCTGGCGGACGCCCGAATTATTGCTTCTCTCAAATCGAAGATGATACTTTTTTCAGGAACGCCCCTGTCCATGTCTTGCAGCTCATCCGCCGCTATCTCCATTTTCTTCGCCTCTATAATGGCATATACCTCCTTATCGGCTGATTCCTCCATGTATTTGGGAGAACACCCGGCAAAAAAGAAGAGGATAATAAAAACGGAACCCCACGCGCATAGCCCGTGGCACCTGAACACTTCACTTCTGCGGAAGCGGGTAAAAACCTTCAGTTTCATATACGGATATTTCCTTTCCAATCTCATGTTTGTAAAGCCCCTTTTTGCTTTTCCTCCCGAAAATAAAAGACGATTAAAAAAGATGGCAACATTAAACCAGGTTGTTTTAAAAGCAGGAAAACAGGGAGAAGCGGCTGTACAAAAGCCAAAAGACGGCTCTAATCAAGGTAAAAAACGAAGCGTTCCGACTTTTAACGCTGCCCGAATCTGCATGGAACCCTCCGAAGCTTTAACCCGGAAATCTGTCCGCCTGCTCCATGACTATGTCCGGACAAATTCACTAAGCCGTATTTCACCTCAATTCTTAATTGTGCCCAATCGCTTTCGGACACAACCTGCCGTTCATTTTCCTGCGGTGTCCGCTGAAAAACCCGGTAAAAACATCGCCAGCCAATCTCAGATATAAACCGCTACATTATAGTTAGACAGTTTTTTATCTCTTCCGGTTTAGTATCCATGGTAAAATTAAAAATCATTTCCGTTTTTTGAAAGGCCTATATCCTTCCTGTAATGCTTGCCTTCAAAATCTATTGATAAAATAGCACTGTAAACCTTCTTCCTGGCTCTTTCTATGTTTCTATCTACTGCGGTAATGCCCAGAACCCTTCCTCCCGAAGTTATCACGCCGTCTCCCTTTCTTTCTGTACCTGCATGGAAAAGAATCACGCCTTCAGCCTTGCCCAATCCCCTTATTGACCGGCCCTTCTGATATTTGCCGGGATAACCGCCTGAAGCCAGTATAACGCAAACAGCTTTTTTCTCACTCCATTTTATCCTGACACTTCCAAGTTTTTTTTCTATCACGCCATCCACGGCTTCAAGCAAGGATGATTCCATTCTCGGCAGTATGACCTGCGTTTCAGGGTCGCCGAACCTTACATTATATTCCAGTACATAGGGCCCTTCATCTGTGAGCATCAATCCAAAATAGAGGACACCCCTGTAATCAATCTTCTCTTTTCTTAAGCCGCCAAGGGTAGGAATGACTATCCTCTCCTTTATGGTTTCTTCCAGTGCACTGTCAAAAAAAAAGGGAGGAGAATAACAGCCCATCCCGCCGGTATTGGGCCCTTTATCTCCGTCAAAAACCCTTTTATGGTCGACGGCTGCCACCATGGGAGCGAAACTCTCAGTATCCGTAAAAACAAGATAGGACAATTCCCTGCCTGTAAGGCAGTCTTCTACCAGGATGCGATTTCCATCCCCGCCAAAAACCCTGTCTCTGTATACCTCTTCAAGAAAAAGCACGGCCTCCTGCTTGCTTTCTGCCACCTTCACTCCTTTACCGGCAGCAAGCCCGTCATATTTCAAAACAGAGGGATATTTTCTCCTTTCAAGAATATCCGCCCCTTCTTCAAAACTTTCGGCTACCTGGAAACGGGCAGTTGGAATATTATATTTTTCCATGAATTCCTTTGCAAAAATTTTAGAAGATTCCAGCCTTGAGCCTTCCCTTCCAGGACCAAAGATTTTGAGGCCTCTTCCCTGAAAAACATCAGATATTCCCGCAGAAAGGGGAACTTCAGGACCCACTATCGTATAGTCAGCTTTAAGGGTTTCCGCAATATCCGCAAGATTTTCAATATCGCCGGTATCCGCATCGACACACCCGGCAATTTCCGATATTCCCCCGTTGCCCGGAATGGCAATGATGTTTATGCTGATGTCATCTTTCCTTAGCTTCCATGCAATTGCATGTTCCCTGCCGCCTGACCCTATTATCAAAACATTCATGTCCTGCCTCCCATATCTTCAATGATTTATGTTTTGTTCAGCTTCCCGGGAATCTTCATGTTAATCTTATAACCCCGTATTCTGGATATCCGTCAAATTTGCAAATTTAACCGCGAGCAAAGCAAGGTTCGAAAAAAAATTATTGAAAAAATGGAGCCCGATGGATGGCCATAAATTGTTGTATTTTTCAAAAAGAAACGCCAGTAAAACGCCGAGAAAAAATATGGAAGGGAGCCCTGCCACCTCTCCGTGGAAGAGCGCAAAAATAAGCGAGCTGAATATGATTGCGGCAGAAAGGGAAAACCTCTTTTTTAACGCCCTGTAAATAATCCCCCTGTAAATGACCTCCTCTGCCAGGGGAGCTACAATACAGCTCGCAAAAAAAACAAGCAGCATCAAGAAAGTAGAATCCGAATCGAGATATAATAAAACAATTTCCTGCAGCTGCGGAGCCAGGCCGGCGATTTTAAAAAAGCGGTATGCCGAAATTGTTATGAGTATCAATGCAGGAAGAAAGGCAAGGTAAGCGTATAGACCCTTGACAAAATATGTTGTAGGTTTTTTAAACAGGGGAATAAGGTACCTGCTGAACTTTTGGAAAATAAATATTACCAGGAGAAGGTTGACAAAAAAAGCATTTATTATTGCAAGCGCGAGCAAATCTATATTTTTGCTTGCGGGGAAAATCTTACCGTAAAAGAAGAGGAACAGGGAGGAAAAAAAGGAATAGAGTAAAATAAACGATATTATAACCAGTGCAGCTTTAAAATCCGGGGTTTCTTCCCCTCTACCCAGCAGCTTATTTATTTTCATCTGTGCTTTTGAAGAGAGAGCTTTGCATCAACGGCTATTCGCTGACGGTTTCCTGCTCTCCGCTTTCAGTATCTTCCGGTGGCGGAGCAAGCTTGCTTTCCATCACCATTTCAACAACATCGTCTTCAATGCCCGTTCTTCCGGAAGATATGGCCCCGCCGAGTAATAAATGGGCCTTTTCTGACAATTCACAGATTAATTCGTAAATATTGCTGTCCTTGTCGAAACTGTCAAGTGTTTTAAGGTTTCTTTTCATATTATACCAGCTTGATAACTACCATTTCAGCACTATCCCCTTTTCTCGGGGACAGCTTTATTATCTGGGTATAACCGCCATTCCTGTCCATGTATTGGCCCGAAATCTCTTTTACCCTTGAAATGCTCGGCGCATGATTCAAAAGCGTGTTTATCTGCCTCGCACTTGCAAGGTCGCCCTTCTTCCCGATAGTTATAAGTTTTTCAACGGTACGCCTCAACTCTTTCGCCTTGGCCTCAGTGGTCTTTATTTGTTTGTGCTCAAAAAAGCTTATCGACATGTTTCTCATGAGAGCCTTGCGGTGGGATTTATTCCTGCTGAGTTTCCTGATATCCTTTTTATGTCTCATTTTTTGCCTCTTGTTCTGATTCCTCTTTCGACTTTAATTTATGGCCTCTTTCCGCAAGGATGCTATCAATCTCTTCAATGGATTTTTTCCCGAAATTTTTTATGCTTTCCAGCTCTTCCCTCGGAATTGTCAATAATTCATGCAAGGTATGCACATTGATTTTAGCCAGTCCGTTGGTTACGCGGGTAGAAAATTTAAACTCCGATATATGTATATCATCGTCAATAACACCCGGTTTTGAATCCTTAACATCCTTTTTAGTCTCCTCGACTCCTATTGCCTGCTTTTCCTCTATAAGCCCGAAATGATTATTTATTATGCCTGTCGCTTCTTTCACCGCATCCTCGGGAGCAACCGCTCCGGTTGTAAATACTTCAATGGTAAGCTTTTCGTACTCATGCGAAGTCTTATAAAGAACATTTTCCACGTTATAGGTTACTTTACTCACGGGAGAATAGAGCCCGTCGATAACCATGGTCCCTATGGGAAGGGATGCCCCTTTGATTCTTTTAATCTTTTCACTTGAGACGTAGCCTCTCCCTTCGGTAACCTCCATGTCTATCGAAAGTTTTTTATCTTTCGTCAGGGTCAAAATATGAAGATTTTTATTGAGAACGTCAAAACCGCTGTCTTCTACCAGGTCGGCTGCAGTTACGGAGCCGCTGCCTTCTACCTTCACGCTTATCTTATGGGGGAACTCCGATATGTTAGGCTTTAAGCGTATCTGCTTTATGTTCATTAAAACCTCGATTATATCTTCTTTTATCCCTTCAAACTTTGTAAATTCATGGGAAACACCGTCTATTTTAACGGAAGTTATTGCGACTCCCCATAAGGAAGAAAGAAGAACCCTCCTCAAAGCGTTCCCGACAGTAACTCCATACCCTCTAATAAGAGGCTCAACCGTAAGCTTCCCATAATTGGTTTGATAGGTTTCCTTCTCCCAAATAAACTTCTCCGGAAATTGAAAATCTTTCATCTTCTCACCCCTTATTATTTTACTATTTATTTTGAATAAAGATTGATAATTAACTGCTCATCAATAGGCAGCGCAACCTCTTCCCTCAAGGGATGCCTCGCTACCTTTATCTTGTAATGCTCATTATCAACCTCAATAAAAGCAGGTATGATATGCTGTTTATAATCTTCTATGCTTTCCTTGACTATGCCTGCATATTTGCTGTTAGGCTTTAACTGCACCTCGTCGTCAATCTTGACAATGTATCCCGGCCTGTCAAGCTTTTTCCCGTTTACAAGTATATCTCCGTGATTGATAACCTGCTTGGACATCCTCCTCGAATAAAACCAGTTGGCCCTGTAAACCACGTTGTCAAGACGCCTTTCAAGAAGCTGCAGCAGTATTTCTCCTGTAACTCCGGTCGTCTTCTTGGCAATCTCGAAATATCTTTTGAACTGTCTTTCAAGTACTCCGTAGTGAACCTTGACCTTATTTTTTTCCCGGAGCTGTATGCCGTATTCAGATATCTTTCTGCGGCGGACAAACCTTTTTGCTCTCTTCTCTCTCTGGTCTACAGGACACTTTACCGTTTCACACCTGCGTCCCTTCAAATAAAGTTTTACGCCGTTTTTTCTGCAATGTTTACATAAAGGTTTTGTTGTCTTTGCCATTTTATTTCCCCTTTAAACCTTCCTGCGGTTAGGTGGTCTGCAACCATTATGAGGTATAGGTGTGATATCTTTTATAGACAGAACATTCAACCCGCCGCTCTGTAAAGACCTTATAGCGGTTTCCCTTCCGGGACCGGGACCTTTAACCAGAACATCAAGCTCCCTCATATTAAACTGGGATTGGGCTTTTCTGGCAACATTTTCAGATATCAGCTGAGCCGCAAAAGGAGTTCCTTTCCTTGTTCCCTTGAATCCGACCGTGCCGGCGCTGCCCCATAACAGAACCCTTCCTTCCATATCCGTTATGGTAACTATGGTATTGTTAAAGGTTGCGTTGATATGGGCAACTCCCTTTAAAATCTCGTTATACTTTTTCTTTTTCTTTACATATTTCTTTTTTTCAGCCATTTTTCACCTTTATTTATTTTGTTTTTGCTCCTTCATGCATATTTTGTTTCAACGCTTTTCTTGCTGTTTTATCCCTGATAACTCCGACTGTTCTTCGGGGGCCCTTTCTCGTTCTCGCGTTCGAACGGGTTCTCTGTCCCCGCACAGGAAGAGAAAGTTTATGCCGGTGCCCCCTCAGGGAACCGACTTCCTGGAGCCTTCTGATATTTTCAGAAACTTCCTTTTTCAGGTCTCCCTCAACTACCATGTTTTTCTGGATAAAGCCGGCTATCTTTCCGAGCTCCTCTTCATTCAGTTCTTTCACCCTTTTATTCCCGTCCACGCCGGAGTATTTCACAATATTTTCTGCAGATGTTTTCCCTACCCCGAAAACATAAGTAAGGGCTATTGCCACCTTTTTATTGTCAGGTATTTCAACCCCTAATAATCTTGCCATTTTTCCTCCTAAAACTGTTTGTCAATATTCACGAAATTCCATGTAGCCATTCGCAGCCTTACACCATTATTAACCCTGGACCTGTTTATGCTTGGGCCCTTCCTGTGGATTGCTGCATATAACCCTTATCTTCCTGCTTCTTTTGATTATTTTACACTTCGGGCATATCTTTTTTACTGACGCTCTGACTTTCATATCTATCACCTCTATTCCTGTTACATCCTCTTTATTATCCTTCCCCTTGTCATATCATAGGGAGAAAGCTCCAGAATAACCTTGTCCCCGGGAATAATTTTTATATAATACATTCTCATTTTGCCGCACAGATGTGCCGTTACTATATGTCCGTTTTCAAGCTCTACGAGAAACGAGGTTCCGGGCAGAGCTTTATTAATCTTCCCCTGTACTTTTATTTTCTCTTCTTTTTTTTGCATAATTTTTTACCGCGCTCCCCTTTCCTGATACTGACTTGTCTTTATGAAGCGAGCAGTTCAGGCCCTTTGCCGGTTATTAAAACGCACTCTTCGTAATAAGCAGAATAACTTCCGTCCACGGTAACTACAGTCCATCCGTCATCCAGTATTTTAACTCCGGGTTTGCCCATGTTAACCATCGGCTCTATTGCTATAACGGTATTCTCCTGTAAAAGAGCTCCTTTGCCCGGAAAACCGAAATTAGGAACTTCAGGAAATTCATGCAATGCCTTTCCTATGCCGTGTCCCACGAAATCCCTTACCACGGAAAAGCCATTACTCTCGACAAAACGCTGTACAGCAGAACCTATGTCTCCAGTCCTCATGCCCGGAACGGCTTTTGAAAAACCTTTTTTAAAAGCCTCGCGTGTTACCTCTATTAATTTTTCATGCCCCCGGGAAATATTCCCGACGGGAAAGGTTGCGCCATAATCTGAATAGAAACCATGATAAACGGCCCCTATATCTATCGAAACTATATCGCCATCCTTCAAAATTTTCTTCCGCGAAGGAATGGTATGCACAACCTCTTCATTCACCGAAACGCAAATACTTGCAGGGTAACCGTTATATCCTTTGAAAGCAGGTTCTACCTCAAGCCTTCTGAGGAAAATATCTGCCTTTTCTTCTATTTCGTAAGTACTGATTCCAGGTTTTATAATATTGCCGAGCTCATGGAGAACTGACTTGCATTTCTCACAGGAAACTTTAATCCTTTCAATTTCTTCAAGAGTCTTCACCATTTGATAATTTTTCTTATCGAATCCAGCATGTGCTCCACATTAGTGTCGCCTGCTATAACATGAAGAACGCCCTTTTTCCGATAATACTCCAGAAGAGGTGCCGTCAGAACTTTATATACATTGAGCCTTTTTCTTATTACATCCTCGCTGTCATCCTGCCTCTGAACGATTTTACCGCCGCAAGCATCGCATACGCCTTCTACCCTCGAAGGCAGGTTCACAAGATGGTAAATTTTTCCGCATTTTTCACATACCCTGCGGTTTGAAAGCCTGGATACAAGGAAATCATCGCCCGCCTTCAGGTAAAAAACTCTTAATATATCGTTGCCTGAAATTATTCCCTCAAGCATCCCGGCCTGGGCAAGCGTCCTTGGAAATCCGTCGAGGATAAACCCCTTTGAGTATTTATCCTCCGCAACCTTGCCTTCAACCATCTTTATAACTATGCTGTCAGGAACCAGTTCGCCTGCATCCATATACTTCTGAGCCTTTTCTCCGAGGGGCGTTTCATTTTTTACATTTTCGCGCAGCAAGTCTCCTGAAGAAATCAGCGGCATATCAAGAATTCCGGACAATTCAGCTCCAACTGTTCCTTTTCCTGCTCCCGGAGGCCCGAGCAAAATTATGATGCTTTTCATCCCCTTCCCTTGGCTTTTTTAATAAATCCCTGGTAATGCCTTACCAGCAGATGGGATTCTATCTGCCTGATTGTTTCGAGCAAAACGGAAACCACTATAATCAGGCCTACGCCTCCAAAAATGCTGGCTACCATGTAAGGTATCTTCCTGTAAAAAATCATTATTATATACGGAAAAATAGCAATGGCTGCGAGCATCAGCGAACCCGGAAGGGTAAGCCGATTCAATACTTTTTCAAGATACATTGCCGTAGACTTACCGGGCCTTATACCCTGGATAAACCCTCCGTATTTTTTCAAATCATCCGCTATGTTATCGGGATTAAATATAATACTGGCATAAAAATAGCAGAAAAAGACCGTTAAGAGGACATAAAGAACCATGCCGAGCCCCGCCGTCGGCGATATGTACCGGGCGATATTCTGCAGGACCCTGCTGGATGAAAATGTCATAATCGTAGCGGGGAATGTCAGTATGGAAATCGCGAAGATAAGCGGTATTACGCCCCCCTGGTTAAGCTTTATCGGAAGGTACGTCGACTGTCCCCCGTAAACCCTCCTTCCTACAACTCTCTTGGCATACTGAACAGGAATTCTTCTTTCGCTTTCATTAATAATAATGGCAAAAGCAACAACAAGAAACATGAGTATTACCATGATTATTACAGCCAGAAAATTTATCTCTCCGGCATTTACCAGTTCGGCCACCCTGTGAAAGCCGACAGGCATCCTCGAAAGTATGCTTGCCGTAATTATAAGGGATATTCCGTTACCTATACCCTTCTCCGTAATCTGCTCCCCGAGCCACATAAGAAAAATGGTGCCCGTTGTCAGGGTTATAACGGTTGTAAACCTGAAGAGCCATCCCGGATTCGGCACAACCATGATATCGTTGAAATGGGCGGGATTCTCAAGCCACATGCTTATAGCTGAACCTTGAAAGATACAGAGAGCAACCGTGCCCATCCTTGTAATCTGCGTTAATTTCCTTCTGCCTTCAACCCCGCTCTTCTTAAGATTTTCAAAGTAAGGAATCACCGATGTAAGAAGTTCGAGTATAATTGAAACGCTTATGTACGGCATTATGCCCAGGGCAAAAATGGTAGCATTGCTTAATGCTCCCCCTGCAAAAAGGTCGGCAAGATTGAAAAGCGTATTCGGGAAATTCTCAAAAAACTGGGAAAGCGCCTTTCCATCTATGCCCGGAGAGGGAACATAGCAACCCAGGCGATAAACCGTTATAAGAAGTATAGTAAAAAAAATCTTTCTTCTTAAATCCGGAACCTTGAAGCTATCTCTGAATCCTTCTATCATTTTGCACCTTTACCCTGAATATCCTGTTAATCCGGAAGCGGCCAGAAGCGAAGAAAACTGCCGCTCTTTTCCCGGTTTTATGCAGCATCGTCAGGATTCATCTTTTTTTGCTTCTGCCGATTCGCTGTCAATAACTGAAATTTTCCCGCCGGCCTTTTCTATTTTATCTTTTGCACTGGCGGAAAAGCTGTGGGCGAGAACTTCCACCTTTTTCTTTATATCCCCGCTGCCGAGAATTTTCACCTTCAACCCTTTTTTTACCAGGCCTCTTTTAAGCATGTTTTCAGGAGAAACCTTATCGCCTTCGTTAAATTTTTCCTCAATACGGCTCAAATTGACTATCTCGAACAGGTTCTTATTAACCTGGGTAAAACCCCTCTTGGGAAGCCTTCTCGCCAGAGGCATCTGTCCGCCCTCGAAATTAAAAGAGTGGGAAAAACCGCTTCTCGCTTTATGCCCCTTATGGCCGCGCGTCGATGTGCCTCCATGGCCGGAAGCGTCGCCCCTGCCGACTCTTTTCCTGTAATGATTAGCCCCCGGAGGCGGCTTGAGTTCATGTAACTTCATTTGATTCTCCTTCCCTTTCAACCTTAAGTTTTGACAAGGCTTTTACTGTAGCACTTATAACATTCAAAGGATTGGTAGAGCCGAGGCATTTGCTCGTAATATCGCTGATACCGGCAACTTCTAAAAATGCTCTCATGGTTTTTCCCGCTACCATTCCATGGCCCTTGGATGCAGGTTTCAATATTACCTGGGATGCCCCGAATTTTGCGCTTACATCAAAAGGGATAGTTGTTCCGCTTACAGGAATTGTCATCATGTTTTTCTTGGCTTTTTCCGTTGCTTTCCTGATAGATTCAGGTACCTCTGCAGCCTTGCCAATACCAAACCCTGCCAGGCCGTTGCCGTCTCCGACAACAACTAATGCCCGGAAATTCAGGTTCTTGCCGCCCTTTGTTACTTTCGTAACCCTCCTTATTTCCACAACGACCTGGTTTTCCTGTATTCCTTCATCTCTATTCCTTTCCATTAAAATTTCAAACCTCCTTTTCTTGCCGCTTCAGCAAGCGCTTTAACACGCCCTGTAAAGATGTACCCGTTTCTGTCAAAAACAACCTTTTCGACACCAATATCCTTTGCCTTAAGGCTGAGAAGAGAACCCACAATTTTGGCACCTCCGACATTACAACCACTGGCTTTTTCCTTAAAATCTTTTTTCGCTTCTTTTGACAGGCTTGATACTGACAGCAATACTCTGGATGAAGTCGTTTCATCCACTACGACGGAAGCATAAATATGCTTATTGCTTTTGAAAACAACAACCCTCGGGCTTTCCTGTGTCCCGCTGATTTTTTTCCTGATGCGCAGATGCCTCTTTTTCCGCCTTTCCTCTTTGTTTAATCTCATTGCGTTGCTCCTGCACCGGCTTTACCGGCTTTATGTCTCACGTATTCCCCCCGGTATCTGATACCCTTACCCTTGTAAGGTTCAGGAGGCCAGATTTTTCTCACGTTTGCAGCATAATTCCCCACCTTCTGGATATCTATGCCTCTGACAAATATAGTCGTGTTCTTAAGAACTTCCACGGATAAATCCCCGGGTATGTCAATTTCCACGGGATTGGAAAAACCGACTGACAGAACAAGTTTTTTCCCCTTGACTTCAGCCTTGTATCCCACTCCGTTCATTTCAAGAACCTTTTCAAAACCTTTGCTCAATCCTTCCATCATGTTTATGATTAATTTCCTCAACAGGCCCTGAAAAGCTTCCGTCTGTCTATACGTTTTCTTGTCTTTCTCCGGAACTACATTCTTCACATACACTTTGCCGTTTTCAACGGAAACCTCAAGCCCGGGAAAAACTTCCTGCTCCAATTTGCCCTTGCCGCTTTCCACCTTAACAATGTTTCCCGCCAAAGCAATTTTTATGCCGTCGGGTATATCCACAGCTCTTTTTCCTAATCTTGCCATTTTAACCTCACCATACATAAAAAAGGAGTTCGCCACCCACTCCGATTTCCCTGGCCTTTTTATCATCAAGAATGCCCCGGGGAGTGGATAGTATTGCAATACCTTTGCCGCTCTTTATTGAGGGTATCTCATCTTTGCCAACATAGATTCTGCTACCGGGCTTGCTTATTTTCCTTATTTCAGTGATAGCTTTTCTATCGTCTGCATAATAAAGCATTTCCACTTTTAAAAGCTTTTTTCCGTCTGCCGTTATTTCGTAATTTCTTATGAATCCCGCATTTTTCAAAACCTTTAAAATCTCTTCTTTCATCTTGCTGTATGGTACAAGAATATCCGTTTTGGAAATAAGATTCCCGTTCCTTATCCTTGTAATCATATCAGCAACCGTATCGGTCATGGTCATTTTGCCTCCTACCAGCTTGCCTTTCTAACTCCTGGAATTTCTCCCTTTGATGCAAGGTCCCTGAAACATATCCTGCATATTCCGAACTTTCTGTAATAGGCCCTCGCCCTTCCGCATCTCCAGCATCTGTTTTTTCTTCTTACAGCATATTTAGGTTCTTTTTTTGTCTTCTCAAAAAAACATTTGCGTGCCAATTTATTCCTCCCTTATAGGCAGTCCAAGTTCTTTAAGTAGTGTCAGCGTTTCCAGCTTGTTCTTGCCGCTGGTAACAATAGTAACATTCATTCCCTTTACCTTGTAAATCGAATTATAATCTATTTCAGGGAAAATGCCCTGCTCCTTGATGCCGATTGTATAGCTGCCCTTCCCATCCGTAGAGGTAGCAGGAAGGCCGCTGAAATCCCTAACACGCGGCAAGGCTACGGTAATAAGCCTGTCGAGAAATTCATGCATCTTTTCTCCGCGCAGGGTCACAAAAACTCCGCAAATATCGCCCTGTCTCAAATTGAAACCGGATATGGCTTTTTTCGCC
>Ga0272443_10004859_pt1 | contig 14294 bp, 4 predicted proteins | sample SSMAcet12_FD_193581 | JGI IMG/M metagenome (GOLD analysis project Ga0272443, IMG submission 193581) | Marine sediment archaeal communities from Little Sippewissett salt marsh, Falmouth, MA, United States - SSM-Acet-12 | ecosystem: Environmental > Aquatic > Marine > Wetlands > Sediment ...
TCCCGTGCTACGGGCGCCCGCGCGCTTGTGGCGTTGTCGTTCCTCCCCCCCTCGTCCCGCCTGACACCGCGTCGTTTGCGGTGTCCAGGGAGAGGGGGGGACTGAGGGGGGGTGAGGCCCGACTTCGCGACACAGGCGGGCATCAACCCTTAGACTCGTTCGCCACCCGAAGGCCTCCCGCGCCACCCCGGCGAACCTCCCGCCAGCGCGATCGACGCCGCTCCTGGAGGCGACCTGCCGTGAACCTGATTCTCATTGTCTGCGATACGCTTCGCCGCGACTACCTTGGCTGCTACGGCAACGAGTGGGTGCACACGCCCGCGCTCGACGGCCTCGCCGCCGAGGGCGTGACGTTCGAGCACTGCTACGTCGGGTCATTCCCGACGGTGCCTCAGCGGCATGACCTGATGTGCTCGAACTACGTCTTCCACACCACCGGCTGGGCGCCGATCGCTGCGGGCAACACGACGCTACAGGAGCGACTGCGGGCAGAGGGCTACGTGACGCAATTCATCTCCGATCACGCGCAGCTTATGTCGCCGGGGATGAACTACCATCGCGGCTTCGATGGCGTCGAGTGGGTTCGCGGGCACATCGCCGACAGGTGGCGGACCGAGCCGGTCGAGTGGGAGTTGCGGTGCGACCCGGGCAAACTGCGGCAGCCCGAGCACTGGGTGAAGCCGTGGTCGCGCAACTACCAGGTGCGCGACACCGAGGACGACTGGCCGTCGCCGAAGACCTTCCACGCCGCCGAGCAGTGGCTGGAGCGCAATGCCGCGCAGGAGAAGTTCTACCTGCTCATCGACACCTTCGACGTGCACGAGCCGTGGCTGCCGCCTCAGCATTACACGGACATGTACGATCCCGGCTACGAGGGCGACGAGGTCGTCTACCCGCGCTACGACCACGCGGGCTACCTGACCGAGGCGGAGCTTCAGCACGCGCGCGCGCTTTATGCGGGATCGATCACGATGATGGACCGCGCCATCGGACGGATGCTGCAGAAGCTGGACGACCTTGGGCTTGCGGAGGATACCGCGGTGGCGTTCACGTCCGACCACGGCTGGTATCACGGGGAGCATGACTACATCGGCAAGCACACGGTGATTGAGCCGAAGAAGGGCTGGCAGTTCTACGATGAGGTCGCGCGAGTGCCGCTGCTTATGCGCGCGCCGAACCTGCCCGAGGGGCTGGTCAGCCACGCGCTCACGCAGCATGTGGACATCGCGCCGACGCTGATGGAAGTGATGGGGTTGGAGGCGCCGGAGGACACGCATGGTGTGTCGGTACTGAAGACGCTCGCGGGCGGGCGCGGCCCGCGGCCGGTCGCGGTCACGTCGCCGAAGCTCGATGTGGACGAGGACATGCGGCTCTACAACGCCGTCAACGATGGTGAGTGGACGCTCCAGCACGCGGGCACGCTGGCCGAGCCGGAACTCTACCACACCTCCGAGGACCCCGGGCAGCTTGAGAACGTGATCGACAAGCACCGCGACGAGGCCGAGCGCCTGCACGCGGCGTACATCGACTACCTCGAGCAGCTTGGCGTGCGCGAGGACCTGATCGACCGCCGCCGGCCGCTGGGAGTGTAGGCAAGTTCTCGTCCTTGGGAGGGCCCACGCGCCGGCCTCTGACGTTTGCCGTTGTCGTCTTTCGACCCGACACACAACCGCGGGCTGGAACGCGTATTCCAGAAACTGCGAGGGCTCCAACGAGAGAGCGGTGCCGTCAGCCCACGGCTTCCCGTTCCCCACACGTCCTACGTCAACGGCGGGCCGGGGTGGAACCTGACGCCTGCGTAAACGAACACGCAGTCGTCACCGCTGCGCCGATGCTGACGCATCACGCAGCGGCGGCCCCTCCGTACGGCTCGCCATTACGTTGGACGATCTGCGATTTCTCTAATACGAGTGGAAGCCTGCCCCACATGGTCAGATATAGCTCATGTGGCGCGGGTTTCCACTCATATTCCAGAAACTTTCAGATGGTCAAAAACCACAGCGGCAATCAGGCGATTCGGCACGGGCAGGTGCCGTTTAAGGAGGGGCGGCCCTCGCGCTGCGTCGTTTGCAGCGCGAGGGTGAGGCGCCGCCAGGCGCCGAAGCTTCCTTGCCCGCCCGTCGTTTGCCGTCGGAACAACGAACGACGGGCTGGCAGGGAAGCTGCCACCCTCATAAACGACATTCGGGCGTCACTTTTCCCGCCGCCGGGGGCGGCGTCGGGAGAAGCAGCCCCTCCTTACGAATAACGATAACCGGTTCTCGTTGATGCCTCCGTGATTCCTGGAATGTGAGTTCCAGCCTGTCAATGCCGCACCGTTCACCTATCTCCAAGCTATTTCCTGCCCACGCCACCGAGACCTCCGGCGACAGCCGCAGAGAGGTTGCCTTCGCGCCCCGGGTTGGTGTACTGTCCGCCAAACGGACGTCATCGGTGTGACGCTCGCGAACCGCCGCTTGAGGAGCGATAGTGATGGGCGCCAGCGCTCTCCCCCACACGCCGCTGATGCTGATGAGTCTTGCCGTCGCGTTCGTCGTGGCCGGCGCGGCGCACGCGGACGAGACCGTGCTGCACAATGGCATTCGCCTCCCCGACCCGTGGCCGCCATCGCAGGGCGAACTGTCCCTCGACGCGCCGGACCTCCCGCCGTGGCTGCAGTCGCCGCCGGAAATCATACCCATCGACCTCGGACGGCAGCTTTTCGTCGATGACTTCCTGATCGAAGAGACCAGCATGGAGCGCGTCTTCCACCTCGCCGAATACTACGAGGACAACCCGGTCATCGAGGCGGACCGGCCGTGGGAGCACGAGAAAGACGGACCGCGGCAGGGGCCGATGGCGATGCCCTTCAGCGACGGGGCGTGGTATGACCCGACGGACGGCCTCTTCAAGCTCTGGTACTACGCCGACTACGGCACCGCCAGGCTCTGCGTGGCGACCTCCCCCGATGGGATCCACTGGGAGAAGCCGTCCTACGATGTCTCCCCGGGAACGAACATCGCCATCGAGCACGGCGGAGGCTCGCGCGTCGTCTGGCTTGACCGCCATGCGACAGACCCGGCCCGGCGCTTCGTGCTCATCACCTCGAAGGGTGGCCAACACCTCATCCCCGAGGGCGCCGACTGGTGGGGCAGCGCGTGCGCATCGAAGGTCGCGTTCTCGCCCGACGGCGTCCACTGGAGCGAGTTCATGGCCGAGCGAGGTCCCAGCGGCGACCGCAACTCCGCGTGGTTCGACCCGTTCCGCGGCGTCTGGGTCTTCAGCATCCGGGCCTACGAGCCGTTCGGCGGCATTGACTACCCGATGCGCTTCCGGCGCTACTGGGAGACCACCGACCTCGCCGGAGCGCCATCGTGGGAGTATCGCGAGCCGATGCCATGGATTGGCGCGGATCGCCTCGACCTGACGCGCCAGGACAAGGGCAATATCCAGCCCGAACTCTACAACCTCGACGCGGTGGCCTACGAGAACCTGATGCTGGGCCTGTTCAGCATCTGGCGAGGTGGGCGCGGCGACAGGGAAGGTCGCCCCAAGCCCAACGAGGTGTGCGTCGGCTTCAGCCGCGACGGCTTCCACTGGTACCGCCCCGATCGTCGCGCGTTCCTGCCGATTTCCGAGGAGCCGGGTGCGTGGAACTGGGGGAACGTGCAGTCCGCGGGCGGGGGCTGCCTGGTGGTGGGCGACCGGCTCTACTTCTACTGCTCGGGGCGAAAGGGCGCGCCTGGCTTCGAAGGCGCGGGCGGCAGCACGGGCCTGGCATTCCTGCGCCGCGACGGCTTCGCGTCGATGCGCGCGGGCGATGGATGGGAGACGCTGACCACGCGCCCGGTCACGTTCAGCGGCGCATACCTGTTCGTCAACGCGGACGCCGACGGCGGGGAGCTTCGCGCGGAGGTTTTCGACCGGGATGGAAACGTGATCGAGGGCCTGTCGCGAGTACGCTGCGAGCCGGTGCGCGAGGACTCGACGATCCGGCGCGTACGCTGGAGGGGGACGGACGACCTCTCGGCACTTGCTGGCACCCCGGTGCGCTTCCGCTTCCACGCACGCGACGCCGACCTGTATGCGTTCTGGGTCAGCGCCGACAAGTCCGGCGCGAGCAACGGCTACGTCGCCGCGGGCGGCCCGGGCTTCCCCGCCGACCGGGACACAATCGGGTTGGCGGCCTATCGGTGAGGGCACTGAGCAGCTGTGGACCGCAGGCTGGAAGCCTGCTCCACGAACACGTAATCTCACGGCCCCTGGTCGTTGCCGGATGTGACCAGCGACGAGCATGAGTCAGACTCCGGCGACGCTCAGCGCCTCCCCCGGATCGTCCGGCACCGTCACCTGCACCGTCCGTCCGTCGCCGAGGTCGAGCGCCACGGTGTCACCGGCCCACTCCACGGCGACTTCCGGCGGCGCCTCGCCCTCGCGTAGCGGCAGCAGCAGCGTCACGAACTGCACCACGCCGTCGCCGGCGCGCACGTGACGGAGGGTCGTCGCTGGCTCGCGCTCCTTGGTGTAGAGCTTCCACCCGAGCAACTGCGGCTCTTCCTGCGCCGTGGCGGCGGTGACCGTCAGGCCGTCACTCGTCAGCGGCGCCACCAGCAGGTTCGGCTGGTCCTCGTCACGCGTGGCCATCGCCAGCCCGTCCGCCATCGGCGCGACCTGCGTGCTGTCGAGTTGCCAGCGAAGCTCGTACTCATGCGACTCGCCGTCCAGTGGCGTGAGCGTATCCGCGACGATGAATACGTCCGGCTTCACGAAGAGTACCCGTCGATGGTGTGTCGCGATCGACTCCCAGCCCTCGCGGAAGTTGCTGTCGTCGAAGTACGGGTACGAGTCCGACGGGCCCGCCATGCCGTAGTCGGCGTCGTATACCCCGGCGGCATAATCCCACTGATCATTCGTCTCGAATGTGAAATCATCGAGCGGCTGGTAGGGCATCTGATCCGGGTTCGGGTCGCGCCAGTAGCGGCGCTGCGGGCGGTTGTCCACCAGCGCGGTGCTGTGCCCGAATGTGTCCATGCAGTACATCGAGATCGGGTCTTCCGAGTAGACGCCGCGGCCCGGATCCATCAGCACAAGCCGCCCCCAGGCCCACAGCACGACCTCCAGCTTATCCTGGTGGGCGTGCGTCCAGCCTATCGGGCCGACGTCGAAGCCGAGGTAGTTCGCGTCCTCCTCCCACCCCGAGCGCATCGCGATGTAGCCGGCGTAGGGCATCGCGGTCGAGGTGAAGTCGGGCCGCTCGCCCTCCGCGCCGGAAGTCGCGAGCCACTCGAAGTTCGTGCGGTCCGGATAGCGTTCGAAGCCCTGCGCGAGGCGCTCCCGCCCGTCCACGGCCCCGCCGTCCTGATAGCGCGGCAGCGTGCCGTCCGGCGCCATCAGGTAGGTGTAGGGCTCGTAGAGCCGCTCGCATTCATCCACAAGCTCCTGCATGCGCGGATCGCCGAGGCGGCCGACTTCGGACGCAAGATCGTTCATGCGCAGGTAGTTGTAGAAGAGCGAGTGGTAGCCGGGCGAAAGCTCGACGCCCATCCCGTCCGGCAGGTAGCCCGCCTCGAGGTCGGCGACGGCGGTGCTCAGCGCGAACTCCCGCCACTCCGGGGCCTCCGCGAACTCGGGGAATGCCACGCCGGTGGTGTAGAGGCCGACCATCGCGAATGCAAGCTGATTGCCGGTCGGCCAGTGGTTCTCACGCACGTAGCGCGCCTGCTGCAGCAGTGACTTGAGGAAGAGCGTCAAGTCGTCGTCGCTGAGCGCGTCGGAGCCGATGAAGGCCTGGAAGGCGTCCGGCCAGCCGCCACGCATGCGTATTCCGGCGACCATCCCGTTCCAGTAGGTATGCCCGCTGTCGATCGGCGCCTGCGCGACCCAGCTTCGCAGCAGGTCGGTCCAAAGGCCCACCATCTCCTCGGGCTCGTCGAGCGCATAGTAGGCCATCGCCAGCGAGGACCAGAAGTACATGCGCGGTTTGTTGGTCGCGTTCGGGTCGGCGAACCAGTCAAGGCCGCCGTCGGCCTGCCACTCGCCCTCGAACGCGCCCTCGTGCGCGAGGATCGCCCTTCCCCAGTCGCGCATCTGCGAGGGCTTGCGGATGCTCTCGGGCGGCTGACCGGGGCCGAACGTCCAGACGCCCTCGGGGCTGCGCGTGCGGTAGTACTGCGCAAGCTCGTGGCGGGCCCGGGCGTAGTCCTCGGCCGCGACGGCCTGGCCCACCGCGCCCATTCCGTCGCGCTGGAGGTCTAACGCGGCGAAAAGCTCCGCGTCGGTCATCGGGTGTTCGGGCATCGGGACCTCGGCCGCGGCGATGCCTGCCGCGAGGGTCAGTGCGGTTGTCGTCAGTATGACGCGAAGCATGGCATGTCCTTTCGTCAGAAAGACGTGTCGCATTGCCGTCAAAGATCTTGCCGTTGAGCCTTCTCGCCGAACGAACGGCGACAGGCTGGAAAGCCTGTCCTACGAAAGGCACTAATGAAAGGCTCCGTTCGCCGTCCTCTTTTCACTCTTCACTTTTCCCTTCGCTACCGCCACGCGCCGACCACGCCCGCGGCCGCGCAGACGACCTCGACCTGCCCATCTCCATCGACGTCCGCGAGCGCGACGTGTTCTGCGTCCGCCGGGCCGATGCGGCCGAGCATCTCGCCGCTCGCGCTGAGCACCGCCGGGGCCGCGTCGGCCACCGCCACCACGATCTCCGGCGCGCCATCGCCGTTCACGTCACCGACGGCCATCTGCCGCGCCGCCCCGCCCACGTTCGTCCGCCACAGCACGTTCCCGTCGGCATCCGCGCACAGCACGTAGTGGCTGGCCGAGCACGCGACGACCTGGCGCGGCCCGCCGACGCCCAGTTCCGCGACGGCCACGTCAGTCACCTGGCTGCCCATCGAAAGCTCCCACGCCGCGCCGTCGTAGGTCTTCACGTGCACATTGCCCACGCGCGAGCCGGCGACCAGCTCGACCGTACCGTCGCCCTGCAGGTCGCCCGCGGCCACGGACATCGGGATGCCGTGGTAGCCGGCGCTCACGCGGTCGAGCACCGTGCCCTCAGCGTTGAAGAGGTTCGCGTCATTGTACTTCGTCGCGATCAGCGCCTCGAGGTTGCCGTCGCCGGTGACGTCGTCCAGCGTGATGTCCAGTGGCGGGTGCGCCCAGTTCAGCGCGGTCCACAGCAGTTCGCCCTCGTGATTGAGCGCGTACGCGAACCAGTTGGACGCGCCGAAGACCACCTCGCCAAGCCCGTCACCGTTGATGTCGCCCGCCGCCAGGACGTCGATCGTGCCGGTCTCAGGCTCGCGCTCGGGCTGGAAGGGATCGGCCGGACAGTCCGCGACCCAGCGCTCATTGCCCTCGGCGTCGAAGCAGTGCACCTTATGATCCGCGCCGCCCGCGATGACCTCCGGCCGCCCGTCCGCGTCGAGGTCGAAGACGTCCATCGACAGCCAGTGCTTGTTGCCCAGCGACACGCTCCAGAGCACCTCGCCCGAGCCGTCGAGCGCCAGCAGTTCGTCCGCCATGCACGCGATGATTTCCGCGCGGCCGTCGCCGCTCAGGTCGGCCGTGTCCATCGCCCGCGGCGGCTTCGGCAGCGTCAGCGTCTCCTCGGCCTCGGTCGCGGGCCGCTCGAACATACGCATCTCGCGAATCGCCGTCCGCTGCGCCTCGAACGCCGTCACCAGCAACCGCAGGCGGGTGGTCTCCACGGGCGCAAATGTGTGCACCCACGTCGCGCCATCGTCGCGCTTCTCCACGGTGTCGTCGAGCGACACCCAGGCCTCCCCGTCCCACGCCTGGATGTCGTGGCCGTCCTCGGCGGGCGCGTAGTCGGCGTTGTAGTGGTAGAACCACGCCTGGGAGACCGTAACAGGCTGCTCCCACTCGACCCCAAGGTCCTTGGGCAGGTCGGCGGTATGCGGCGCGCTGCTCTTGACCGCAGAGTACGTCTCGAGGTCGCCATCCACCGCACTGCGCGGCGACGCGCCCTTCTGCGCCTCCGTCCACGCCTGCGCCGCGCCCTCCTGCGCGAGGTCCGTCATCTCCTGGCCGTCCGCGTCCACGAAATACGTGCGCGTGACCTGCTGCGCGGCGTCGTGCGTGAAGAGCGCCTCACCCGCGCTCTCGTCGCCGCCCTCGCGCTGCGCCAGCGTCTGCTGCTTCTGCCGCGCGAGCGACTCGTACATTGTGCGGAAGGGGTCGGCGTCGGCGACCGTCTCGTCGGCGTCGAAGCTCAGTTCATGCCGCCCGGCCTCAAGCTGCGTCGCCTCCCCCGCCACCTCCACGGTCAGAGGCTCGTCGCATTCGATCACCCCAGTCCCCGTGGCGAAGTCAAGCTCCACGTTCACCGGCGTCTGAGAGGCGAACGCGATGCCGCCGCCATCGAAACGCGTCGCGCCCGCGAGCGACGTCCGCGTCGGCGTGATGTGGAAGAGCGCCGCGCTGACCTCCGGCATGCCCTCGAGGTGGAGCGGTCCGGCGCCGGCGTAGACGACGCCCTCGGGCGTGTCGATCAGGGCCGCGCCGTCGGCCACGCGGACCACCTCCACCGGGAAGTCGTCCTCGCCGTCGGGGCAGTAGAACGCGTTCACGAAGCTCAGCGAGTCGCCCTCGGCAAGCGCGGCGTTCTGATTCTGCAGCAGCGCGTGGCGGCCCGGGTAGTCCGGCGTGACGGGCCGCTGCTCCCACGTCGGCGCGCCGTCGGTGACCAGCGCGAAGCGCTTACCCGTCTGTGTCACGAGCGCCCGGTCGCCGTCTACCTCCGGTTCGCCAAGCACGCGCCAGATGCACTGCAGTCCGAAGTCGCCGGCCTCCCGCGCGGTCACCTCATCGAGCACCACCATGTACTCGCCCTTCGCCCAGATGATATTGCGTGACCAGTCCGCACCGTTGTATCCGCGCAGTGAAGTGCGCGTCATGCCGGTGGCGGGCAGGTCGGCGGTCAGGTCAAGCCACGTCAGCCGCGGCACGGGCTCAAAGAGACCGTCGCGCACGATCATCATCGTGTTGTGCTCGACGGTATCGGGCACGAAGTAGCCGTTGTCGAAGAGCCACAGGCGATCGTTGTCGGTGAAGCTGATGATGGCGTTGCCGTCGGGGTGCGAGTGGTAGCCGTGCGACTGCCCGCCGAGCAGCAGATACTCGCTGTCGGCGTCGAAGCTGTCGCGCAGCGAGATCTTGTCGAAGCACTGGTCGTGCGGCGGGTCCTCGCTCGCCGCCAGGTACGCATCGGTGCTCGGCACGCCCGTCGCCAGCGCGTCGTCGCGATTCTCGTAGATCCAGTCCTCCAGCGGCAGGACGTGCACGCCCAGCAGGTCCGTCGGCTCCACCGGCGCGATGTCGGCGATCCTGAACGCCTGGCCGAGGAACTCGCCGCCGTGCGAGCCCTGGTACATCTTCCTGCGCATCCACACGTAGCGGCCATCGCGGTAGTACCACGCAAGTACCGACATCGGGTCGGGGAAGTGCCCGTTCCCGTCGATCGCGGAGTAGTCGCCGAAGCCCGCGAGGCTGCCGCGGTTGTCGGTGACCGTCATCTGGTAGTCGGCCATCTTTCGCGCGATGCCCGAGTCGAAATAGGCGGCGAAGTCGGGCCGCTCCAGCACATAGTAGAGGTTGTCGATGACCGTCATCGAGCCGTAGCCGGGGCAGTCCTCGCGCGACTTCCACGTCATGTTCGAGCCGAAGTAGGTCGTCAGGTTCTGCTCGGCCCGCCCGTTGATGTCGATGCCGTAGTACTTCGCGAAGTAGCGCGTGGCCTCCCATGCGGTGCGGATGTTCCAGTTGTTGCCACGGGGGACCGGCGAGGGTTCGATCGGCTGCTGGAGGTAGCGAAGCTTCGTGCCGAACGCGTAGAGGAAGCGGCTCAGTTCGCTGCGATCGGCGTCGCTCCACGCGTCCGACTCCTCGACGAGGTCGAAGAGCAGCGGCAGGTAGACCACGCCGCGCGAGTCGCCCACCACCGGCATCTCCGCGACGATCTCGGCGAGGCGGTAGAGCGCCTCGCGCGCGATGATCGCCTGCTGGCGGTCGCCGGAGCGGTGGTAGTTCAGGCACCCGGCGCTCGCGCGGTCCCCGACCGCGCGGAAGTTCTGCCCGGCAAGCTGTTCACGCAGCGCCTCCACGTCCACCTCTGCGACCGGCGCCGGCACGTTCGAGCCCGCCACGTCCACTGTGTGCGGGATCACCACGTCCGGGCCATCCGGCAATGCCTCGGTAAAGCGGTCGAGCGCGCGCTGCACGCCCGCATCGTCGCTGCCGCCGAGGAAGACCGCGCTCCCGCCATGGCCCCACGGGTCGTGCACCGTTCGGAACTCGTAGCCGGCGTCGCCCGGGTAGCGCGCGTCGGCGCCGATGTAGTGGTTGATGTAGAGGTCATCGACGACGGAATTGTCGCCGAGTTTCCCGAGGACGATGAAGCTGCGGCCCTCGACCCACGCGTCTTCGCCTGCTTCGTCCGGCGCGATGATCGGCAATTCGACCCCGGACGCCTCCCGCACCGCGCGCTGCACGGCCTGCGCGAGGTCGGCCTGTCCCTCACCGCCCACGATCGACGCGACGGCCTCCCCGCCCCGCGCGATTGGCACGGTCAGGTGGAACTGCTTCGGCACGAAGCCGTCCTGCGCGAAAGCGATGCCCGTCGCGAGGAGAGCGACGGACGCGATGGTGCGCGTGGTCATTGTGAACCATCCTCAAAGCCGATCATGTGGCGCGAGCATCCTGCGTGTCCCCCGGCACCCGTCGGCGCGTGCATTCCGCGTACGCCCAACAACCCGTGGCGCGGGCGCAGCTCACAGAGCTGACCTGCGCGCGGCCGTTTGCCGTCAGGCTTACCTCTATACACAAGTACGCGGGACCGATATTGCTGCGGGAGGGGCCGCACGAGTCGCAATTGCCGTTTATTGCGGTGAGGTCGGCTCCCGCCCCCGGGCGGGATCGTTCGGTCTCCCGCGACGCAAACGACCGCAGTGGGCCGACCTCGCGCACCCTCCTTCGTCGGGATGCGCTCGTGCGGCCCCTCCACGGGGGCCTGCGACGGCAAGCCTCTCGTCGCAACATGTGTATAGAGGTAAGTGCCGTCAGGAGGGGCCGCCCTGAGGTCCCAGCGTCGTTTGCTGGGAGCGAAGTCGGCCCGGCCGTTTGCCGTCAGGAGGGGGCCGGCCCCTCCGAACGACTGCCGCCATCCCTATCCCCCCACTTTCACCACGTACACCTTCCCCTGCGTCCCGATCAGCAGGCGCGTGCCGTCCGCCGCGTTCATCGTCGCCACGCGAAGAGGACGCGTGTCCGTCCGGACCGCGGTCGTCGGTGCGAAGTCCTCGTCCAGCAGGTACGTCAGGCCGTCGTCGCACGCCGCCGCGAGTCGCGGGGCCGCGCCGGGTATCAGCGCCGCGTCATTCACCGCGTCGCCGAGGTTGTAGCGCGCGAGCACCTCGCCCGCCGCGTTCAGCGCGTAGACGTAGCCCGTCTCCGAGGCCGCCAGCAGTTCAGGCGTCTCGTCGCCGAGCATCTGCCCGATCAGCACCTGCGAGAACCCGAAGCCGTAGTTCGGGAAGCTGAAGCCGTCCTGCGTGCGCCAGGTGCGGAGCGTGAAGGCGCCGGTCGAGGAGCCGTTGGCGATCTCCGGGATATCGTCACCGTTGAGGTCGCCGACCGCCATCTGCACGTCGCCAAGCTCCGAGTAGATCGACGGAAGCTGCACGCCGTTCTCGTCGAAGATCTCAACGCGCCCGTAGTGGTTGCCCACGATGATGTTCATCGTGCCATCGTGGTCGAGGTCGCGCAGGAGCATCTCCACCGGCCCGTGCTCGATCTGATTGTGCCGCCAGACGATGTTGAAGTCGAGGTCGTAGCGGATCAGGTTGCCGTTGAGCGTGCAGGCGATGATGTCCAGCGTGCCGTCGCCGTCGATGTCGGCCACGTCCAGCGCCGCCACCTGCGGCTGGTGCACCGAGCTTGTGCCCACGCGCAGTGGGACGTTCGCGTGGTGCTTGCGCTCCATCTCGCCGGTCTGCGCGTCCAGCACGTAGATCTGCTCGTCGGCCGAGCCCAGCAGGACCTCCAGGGCCCCGTCGCCGTCGAGGTCCGCGTGGGCCAGCGAGAGAGTCTTGCCGTCGGCCGAGAAGCGCCAGAGCGTCTCACCCGCGGCGGTCATCGCGTGCGCGACGTTCGCGCGAAGCACGATCACCTCGTCGGCCCCGTCGCCGTTGAGGTCCACCGGATACATCCGCCAGACCGGGTTCACTTCGCTGCCCGGCTCGACTTCGATCTCCACGGCCTGCTCCACGGGAAGCTCTGCCGGCGCCTCATGCGCGGCCTGCTCGCCACCGGGCTCCTGCGCGCGCGCGGCGTAGCGGTCGAAGACCGAATTCATCTCCGAGACGGCGGCCCGCAGTTCGCCCATGCCCGTCAGGTCCATGTCAAGCCGCCCCTCCTGCAGCATCAGGGGCATGCCGCCGATGCTCACCGTCTGCATGTCCTCGGGGCCCGTGATCGTCAGCCTCGGCGGATCCGCCTGCACCGCCGCGGCGATGGGGCTGTCCACGAAGAGTCCGCCGCGGAACTGCGTGATGTCCGCGCCCCACGAGCGGTCGCGCGTGAAGGCCATCATCTCCATCTGCGCCTGGCCCTGCAGCAGCGCCTCATCCCCCACGAGCGTGACCATGTAGGGCTCGCCGTTGCGCATGACCAGCGCGGCCTCGTCCGAGATCCGCCGCACGTCGTAGTTCTTCGGCTCACCGTCGGTGTCGTTGTAGAAGATCGTGTGGAACGTGCGCACCTCGCCGGGCTGCATCTCTCCGCCGAGGCGCTGGCGCATGTAAGTGATGTGCCGGCCCACGTGGTCGATCCGCCCGGTGAGCTTGCAGTCGGCTTCGCCGTCGGACTTCACGTAGAAGCGCTCGACCGGCGCATCGGCCACCAGCTCCTGCGGCAGCGGCGGCGCCTCCTCCGCCTCCATCTCGACGACCGTGTTGCCGTCTTCGTCGCGGATCACGATCCGGTCGAGGATCGGCGAGGGGCTCTCGCGCATTGAGATCGTCAGCCGGTGGAAGCCGTCGCCCTCGACCCTGATGTTGGGCGTTGGCGCGTCAAGCTCCCAGGTGGACGACGACGGGCCGATCCGGTCCTGCGGGATGTGGAAGTCGATCGTGTCGCCGCCGTCGATGGCCACGTAGAAGCTGTCCGAGCCGCCGCCCTGACCGCGCGCGAACAGCGTCATCTCGTACTCGCCGTCAGCAAGCTCCACCACGGTGTCAAGCCGCGAGGTGCGGGAGACGAACTTGACCGCCTTCGCCACACCCTCCTCCGGCTCGCTCACCGTGACAAGCTCCCGGCTCCCGACTCCGCCCGAGCCCTGGCGCTCGGTGACGAAGACGCGCCCGTCCTCCATGCGCTGCTCGCCCTCCGCCAGCGTCTTCCAGTTGCCGACGAAGGTGTAGTCGCCCGCCTGGTTGGCGCGCACGCGGTCGGTGACCAGCACGAACTCGCCCTTCATCCACGTGATGTCGCGGATCCAGTCGCAGCCGTTGAACTCGTAGACCGCAGTCTCGCTGAGTGTTGCGCCCGGCAGGTCGGCCATCGTCTCCAGCGCGGTGCAGGCCGGGATAAGCTCGGCCACCCGCCCGTCGCGGATCACGCTCACGCCGTTGTGGTCGGTGGTGTTGCGCACCAGGTAGTCGCCGTCCACCAGCCAGTCGCGTCCGTCCGCGAAGTACTTGATGATGGCGTTGCCATCGTACTGCAGGTGCTTGCCCCGCGAGTAGCCGTCAAGCAGGAAGTACTCCGAGTTCATGTCGAGGTTCTCGCGGAAGGAGATCTTGTCGAAGCATTTCTCCAGCGGGATATTCGGCGGGGTCAGTTCGCCGCCGTAGTCCGCGTAGTTGGTCGTGTACTCGTAGACCTCCGGGTGCAACTCGAAGACGTTTGCGCCTGCAAGCCCGTCCCACTGGACAGGCTCGATGCTCTGGTCGTAGGGCGCGATGCTCCCCGGCTGCTCGATCCGGTCGAGCCACCACTTGAAGCGCCCGTCGCGGTAGTACCAGTAGGCCCAGTGCAGGTTGCGCGCATAGGGGTAGCGCGCGTAGCCCGAGTCGCCGAAGCCCGCGGCGTCACCGGTGTTGTCGCAGAAGCCCACTTCATACTCGGCGTGCCGCAACACCTGGCCGTTCTCGAAGTACGTGTAATCATTCTCCGCCAGTGTGTAGTCGATGGTATGCCGCGGGACGATCGAGACGTAGCCCGCCGCGTCCTCCTGCGGCTTCCAGCTTCGCTTCTGATTGTTGAACGCATGCGCGCACTTGTTCAGCATGACCGAC
>Ga0272443_10004861_pt1 | contig 14291 bp, 12 predicted proteins | sample SSMAcet12_FD_193581 | JGI IMG/M metagenome (GOLD analysis project Ga0272443, IMG submission 193581) | Marine sediment archaeal communities from Little Sippewissett salt marsh, Falmouth, MA, United States - SSM-Acet-12 | ecosystem: Environmental > Aquatic > Marine > Wetlands > Sediment ...
AACCGTGTTGTTAACTAAAGGGAAATACTTTTTTCAAGCTGATTTAAAACAGTTTTCGCTTTTGTAATTTTATTTCCCGCGGGACTACTCCAGCGCATCTCTGCGTTTCTTTCAACCAGCTCTTCGATTCTTCTGCAGGCCAACAGCACGGTAGCGTGGTTTTTTCCGCCCATAACTCTGCCGATTTCCGATGATGACATACGGGTGTGTTTTCTTGTCAAATACATACTCAAATGACGAGCCAGCGCTACGGTTCTGTTCTTTTTGGACGAGTGCATATTTGCGGGAGTAAGACCGAAATACGATGCTACTGCAGATTCTATATCAGAGACATGAACAATAGGATCACATCTTTCCAGGTGCTCGTCAAGAACCACTTTCGCCATTGAAAGATTTATCTTTTGATTTTTCAGTGACGAAAATGCAACAAGTTTTAATACAGCCCCCTCCAGCTCCCGAACATTCGAACGAAGATTCTCGGCAATGTATCTTACTACACTTTCCGGCAGTTCCGGAATATGTTTGTTTATATTTCGTGCAAACTGCCTGCATATTTGACATCTGGTTTCCAAATCGGGCATGTCAATTTTGACCACCATTCCCGATACGAACCGATTGACTAATTTTTCGGAAAGCTGGCCGATTTGCTTGGGGTGTGCATCCGAAACCAGAACAACCTGCTTGCCTGCCATATCAATCGTATTAAACGTATGTAAAAATTCATCCTGCATCGACGGCTTGCTGGCCAGGAAGTGAATGTCGTCGATTGCTAACAAGTCCGTTTGTCGCATTCGGCTCCGAAAAGCCTCCAGCTTTTTTGTCTTCAAGGCCAGCACAAACTGATTGGCGAAATCTTCCGCTGAGAGATATAACCAATTAGTCTGGGGGCGCTTATCGCACACTGCGTTGCATATCCCTTGCAGCAGATGTGTTTTACCCACCCCGTATCCTCCATGAATAAACAGCGGATTAAAGGGACTTTGTTGCTCATTTACTATTAATTTTGCTGCGTTAAAGGCAAGCTCGTTAGAGGAACCAACAACAAACGTATCCAAACTGAGTTTAAGTTTTTTCCTCTTATTTTTTTGCGAGGCGGAGGCTCCGATACCTTCGCTCTTTCTTAAAGCGGCACTAAATCTGCCCTTTCCATCAGATTTAGATACAGATAAATTCGAACCAAGCTGCGAACGCCTTTGATGGCCGGTAAGCTGAGGATCAATTGTGAACGTGACCTTCACTTCCGAACCGGTAACCGAACGAACGGCTTCGCTTATTTCATTTAAAAAATGTTTCTCAATCCAGTTCGCAATAAAAGAATTCGGCACGCTTACTTTCAAATACCCGTCAGTAAGTGACAAGTTCGTTGAATTCTCGAACCAAATTCTATATTTTTGCTTTCCAATCCTCCCGGCCAGAGCAACATTGATATCATCAATTTGCTCCGATACCGAGCGGACTCTATCATCCGTGACTATGCTCTGCATCATATACTCCCCTGCTAAGAGCTAACAAGGACCGGCATTGTCAAAAAGACATAAGGAATACCCTTCTCCTTAACCGGGTCCTAATCCTGAATCTGTTCAAACTCAAGCTCACAAGTTTTATCGAACAAGTTCAGAATATGAATCCATTCTTTATTATCAACTGTATTTACTATTATTGAAAAATAAAAAAACAAATCAATTGTATTTTGCGAAAATTCTTTTCCACTTGATAGAGGTTTCTGTCATTATTGACTTTACGTGCGAAAAAAAGTTATTTTTAACAAGTTTTGCACATCATAATTCCATTTTGTGGAAAAGCTGTGGATTCATTTTGTATTTAAAACATTTAACTTTCATGATTTCTTGATAAAATCGCAGTATAGCCGCCGTCGCGGTCAAATTCTTCAATTGATGGCAAAATAAGCTGTTCCGTTTCAAGCTTGAAATCGTTATGCCGCCTAAGAAAGCTTTTTATTACATCGCTGTTTTCTTCTTTTTGAATACTGCATGTGCTGTAACATATTTTCCCACATGGTCTTAGATACGTCACCACCCTGTCAAGAAGCTCGCTTTGTGTACCCGCTAAATCACTGATTACCTCCGGCTTTATGCGGTAACGCGCCTCGATTCGCTTTGCCAATACGCCGGTATTAGAACAAGGCACATCAAGCAATATGCAATCGAACTTCAAATCACCCAACTGTTCATAAGGAAATATTTCAACGCTTTTTATTCCCAGCCTTTCGATATTCTCTTTGACTTTCTCAAGACGCTGCGAATCTATGTCAGTTGCGACTATCTTTGCCGAATCACCTGTCACTTGGGCCAATTGCGTTGTTTTAATACCCGGAGCCGCACAAAAGTCTAATATTTGCTGGTCAGGCTGCGGCTTCAAAAGTTGAACAGGCACCGATGCAGTGACATCCTGCACTACAAAAAGCCCCTCATTGTAGCCGGGTAATTCCGATACAGCCCGGGGACTTTTAATCCTCATGACCGATTCACCTATGTTGTCATTCCTGCGAAAGCAGGAATCTATTCTAACTTTGTTATGTTCTTCGATAGTCTTTTGGACTCCTGCCTGCGCAGGAGTGACATTTTGAACTATTTCCAGTTCAATACCTTGCCCTGCACCGCGTCTGGTACAGGGTTCCTTTTCAAATTTCTCTACCAGCTCCTGTGCAGTTATTTTCAAACTATTCGGCCTGATGTAAACGCTCGGCCTGCGGTTCGAAGCAAAGCATATTTGCCGGGTCTTCTCATAACCGAACTCATTAAGCCACTCGGTGATAAGCCAATGGGGAAGTGAAAAAACTTTACTGAAGTATTCAGCCGGCTTTTCTTTACTATCGGGCAGAAAATCCGAATCGAATTCGCAGCCGGTCTCAGGCGATTGCAGCAGCGTTCTTTTTAAATCAGCCTTTGATAATAATACTTGTTGATTTGTTATATGCCTTATGATTTGCCGCAACACTGCGTTAACAAATCCCGTTTGCTTTTTACCTGCAATTAATCCTGTATTATCAACCGCCTCGTTGACAATTGCATACTGCTGCGTCGACGGCGTATAAATAATTTCATAACATGCGATTCGAATAATATTCAGGAGTCTCTTTTGGATTCTTTTTAACCGGCAGCCGGAAAAATTATCTATAATCGTATCAATTGTATAGCGGTTTCTAATCGTGCCGAAAACAAGGTCGGTTGCTCGCTGTCTCTGCTGCGTTTGGCCGAGAAATTTATTTAGAATCGTACCGGCGAAATTACGTTCCGGCTTAAACCGATTCAATACCTGTACTGCTATAAACCTTGCTGTTTGTTTTTTAGATTCCATAAGTTTAGTATTTCGAATTTAGTGCTTAGAATTTCCGGCTGAAAGCCGGATAATTGGCTTTGTTTTTTTCTGTCATCAACACACAAAACGCTAAATTCTCCTGTATCTACTTATCATTAATAAGCTTAAGCCTATTTTACCCATTTTGAAATTGGCTTTGTTTTTTCAAATTAATCCAAATCGAACTCGATTTGGAAGGCACAAAGGTCCTTAGGCACACAGGCACATAGATACTTTGTGGCTTTGCTACTTTGGACCTTTGCTACTTTCTTTTCTCCTTTCTCATAGCCAATGGCATAAATTTAGTATTCTGTCTACTGAATTCTGACTACAGAATTCTTTCTTTACAATTATACCAGCGAACCGCCGAAATGCGGGCTAATTCCGTAAATTTTCCACTTTTTTTCCGGAACTCAATATAGTCGAGTATAAGAGTGACAAGTAAACAATCACCTTTTTTTTCCTCTTGAAAATCCTAAAACTTAAGACTATCCTAATTCTAAGTTTCAGGGAAACAAAATAATAACTTATTCGAGGGAGTATAAAATGCTTAAACAGCTATGTGAGAAGTATCCTTATAAGGGTATGAAAAACTGGGCCTTGTTTTGTTCTCTTGTTTTTATTGTCTCGGAGTTACTATGGTACCTTTCATCTTTTGTTCGCGACATCGATTTTCTGGAAATACCTATGGTTTTTTTCTATTTTCCGCTTGCGACTTTAATCGATTCAGATGCATTGCTGCATAATGACTATATTTATCTCTATGCCCTTACCTACTGGGGGTCGGTGTTTTTCCTGTCCTTCCTTTTCTCCCGCAGAAAGATTAACCTGATAATTCCAGGAATTATTGTCATTATAATTTCCTGCTTGCCTGGTGCAATATATTCTGCTTATCTTCTTTGGCGTGGCCCAATCATTATGACATAAGTAATAAATAGCTAATGCCTAAAAATAATAATTGAATATACATTAATAAACTAATCTTTTCCCAGAACAGTGAGTGCTGTTTGGACGTTGCCGAATGGTGCGCTTACGGCGAAGCCGTCAACGACACTCTCCAGCTTTTGAACCATCTCCTGCGCGATTTCTATGCCGATAGTTCTGCCCTGCCCTTTTGTTTTCGCCGCATACATTCGCTCAAGCAGTTTTTCAGGGACAACGACGCCGGGGACCTCGTTCGCCATGAACTCAGCGTTCTTGAAACTGGTAAACGGCCAGATACCGGCGATAATCGGGATGCGAAAAGATTCTATCCTTTCGAGAAATCCAGTAAGCATATCGATATCGAATACCGGCTGTGTGATTGCATACTCTGCGCCGGATTCGACTTTTCGCCGGAACCTTTCAACTTCCCTGTCCAGTTCGGCGGCAACAGGATTGGCGCCGACCCCTATCGTCAAAGCTAATTGAGAAGACAACTCGTTGCCAGCAATATCGAGGCCGCGATTGAGATTTTTCAGAACCGAGGTCAATGCAATCGAGTCCATATCGAAAACACCTGTAGCATCAGGATATTGCCCAAGCTTCGGCGGGTCGCCGGTAATGATAAGAATATTTCGCAAATCCATCACATGCGCACCTAACAAATCGGACTGCATCCCTATCAGGTTCCTGTCACGACAGCAAAAATGCAGAATTGTTTCAATCTCGCAATGCTGCTGAATTTTCACACATGTCGCCATAGGTGAAAGCCGCGAGCTTGCTCTTGGACCATCTGGGACATTTATCGCGTCAATTCCAGCTTCGGCGCAGACCTGCGCTTTTTCAAGAGTAGTTTGTATATCAATACCACGCGGCGATGTTAATTCAATGCTGAGAACCTTTTGCCCATTAGCTATTTTTTGGCTGATTTTCGATTTTTCAGATAAAGGAATTTCGACAAGTCCCGGCTTTTCCTTTTGAGGCTCGGATACTGTAACCGCCGGTCTTTCTTTTATTTTCATTGAGGCTTTATCGAGGGAACGAACCGAACGCACAATTTCCCTGATATGCTCCGGCGTCGTCCCGCAGCAGCCGCCGATAATTCGCGCGCCTTTTTCGAAAAACCTTTTCGCATATTCGGCCATGTATTCCGGCGTGGACATGTAAAGCTTACGGTCCTCAACCTGACGCGGCAGGCCCGCATTGGGAAGAACTGAAAGAGGCTTATCGGTTATTTTTCTTATCTGCTCAAGGCTGGTCAGCATATCAGACGGCCCCACGGAGCAGTTCAAACCTATAGCGGCAATATCCCTCTCGCAAACAGGTAAAATAGCCGAAGTGACAGGCTCACCGAAAATCGTTACATCGCCGGGTTCAATCGTCATGTGTGCAACTATGGCTATATCGAATTTTTCAAGAATAGTATCAATCGCGATACAGATTTCCTGGGTGCTTTGGAAAGTTTCAAGAAAAATAAAATCCACACCACTGTGAATCAAAGCTTCCGCCTGCTCCGAAAAAATCTGTCTTGCCTGAGTAATTTTATCTTCGCCGAACTGTGATAACTGCCAGCCGACCGGACCGATAGAACCTGCCACCATAATATCCGACCCGGAAGATTGACGAGCGAGTGACACGGCGGCTTCATTAATCTCTGTGACCTTATCCTGCAAACCGAACTTGGCGAGCTTGAAACTGTTTGCACCAAATGTATTTGTTTCGATAAAATCGGCGCCGGCGTCGATATAGTCTTTATGAATTTTTTTCACCAGTTCAGGCCTTCTGAGATTCGCTTCATCGAAGCAGCTATTCAGGAAGACGCCATGCTGGTACAGCATTGTCCCCATGGCTCCGTCTGCAATGAGCACTTTCCGGGAGAGAATTTCTTTTAATTGTTCGGCGTTCATAATTTCAATCCTGTAATTTCTCGTTTGAATTACAGGCTGCTAATCCTATTAAATTTCCTCAAAACAATTCGGGGCATTTTCTTTAAGTATATCCAGGATAATGATACAGACGTTTCTTATTTCCCATTGCGCTTTTGGCGAGAGACGGGTTTTTAAAATATGCCGCCACTCCCGGAAATTCGCCGAGACTACTATCTCGCTCGTACAGGCATTCGGCAGAACGAAACGGGCATCTTCTTTTTTCAAACCTCTCTGCCGCCATTTGGAATACATCTGCTGAATCGTATCCATATCATTATGATAATCTTCGATATATTCTTCGGGAATTGTTTCCGGAACTACGTAATCGAAACTTTCTTCATTAACATATCTTTGTGACTGCTGTGAAATCGCCAGCAGGCGGTGCCGAACCAATTGATGTGTCATCGCCCTCGAACAATTTTTAATACGAAATGTCGCATACGCATGCTCAAGGGGAGATTCGTGCCCGAGTTTTATAAGCCTGCGAATAAATTCATCCGCCGAGTTCGCTCCGATTTTATCGAAACTCAAATAACAGGTACGCCCCGCTTCTTCGATAACTTTTTCTGCGTTCGGCGTAATTGCTATCAATTCAACTTCAATCTTCTCGATATTTTTCACTTCTGACATTTAATAATTCCTCACGATGTATGTTATTAATATTATGAAAACTCTCCTGTTTCTATTTTTTCGAACATGTCCCCCTGTTCGGTGTGTCGGCCGTTAACAAAATCCCTGAAATCCATCAGGGCCGAACCGCTCGGTTTTATTTGTGTCACCTTTAGAGCATTCCGGCCGCAAATAATATTCAGGTTTTCATCGAGCCTGCCGGGTGATAATCCCGCCGGATTTTCGTTTGCAATAATTTCAGCCATTGCGATAGTAACCCGCGTGGATTTACCTGTTTTTCTTGAAATATAATTCGCAGATGCTCCTGGCCATGGCCAGAGGCCGCGTATTCTTCTTTCCAGGGTCTGTGCCGCTTCGGAAAAATCAAGGAATCCTGTGGATTTACCAAGCTTAGGAGCGGCGGTCGCCCTGGAATCATCCTGCTCAATATATACAGCAGTACCCGCTTCGATTTTATCTATAGTTTCCATCAACAGCGACACCGATAACTTTCCCAGCCTGTTATGCAGGGAGCCTGCGGTTTCATCCGGTTTAATTTCTGTTTCGGATTGCGCCAGAATTTTGCCAGCATCGATTTTATGGGATAATGTGATGATACTTATTCCGGTTCTGGTTTCGCCGTTAATAATCGCCCAGTTTATCGGCGCAGCTCCTCTGTATTTCGGTAATAAAGAAGCATGAACGTTGATAGCCCCTTTAGCGGGGAGATTTATCAGTTCGCTGCCGATTTTCTGACCGAATGCGATTACCAAAATCAAGTCCGGCTGAAAATCCGATATTTTTCCAACGGTTTCAGGAGTGTTTGCATTATCAGTTTCAATGAAAGGAATCTGATTTTTTTTTGCCCATCGAGCAACCGGCGTTGGATTCGGTTTCCTGCCCCTGCCGGCCGGATTAGGAGGCTGAGTCACTACAAACACCAATTCATGGCCAGAATTTTCAATTGCATTCAGGCACTCAATACCAAATTCACCACTACCAAGGTAAACAATTTTCATAACAAATAATCAAAATTTAAAAAGAAAAACTACAAAACAAGAAATATCTTTTGTATTTCGTTATTATTTGGAAGTAAAATCCTGCAGCTTTTTCAGTTGTTTTCTATGCGCTATCTTAGCGGCCGAGCCCATACGATTTACTATAGTCATACCTTCGATATGGTCATACTCATGCTGCAATGCCCTGGCATAAAGTCCCTCGCCTTCTTCCGTGAATTCGTTACCATCAAGGTCGGTCGCGGTGACTTTTGCCTTTTTATACCGTCGAATCTTCGTGGAAATCCCCGGCACCGAGAGGCAACCTTCTTCCAGAGTCTCAAGCTGACCGTTCGGAGTAACCATGGGATTGATAAAGACCTTGACATTTTCTCTGCTGCCGTCGAGCGAAATGATAAATAATCTCAATGGAACACCCGCCTGTGGTGCGGCAAAACCAACTCCCCTGTTCTCACGCATCAACTCATACATTTTTTCCACCAACTGACGGATATTATCATCGATATTCTCGACCGGCTTAGACACCTTGCCTAAAACATCCGCCGGATAATGTGTGATTCGGCACTTATCAATATCTATCATTTTCTGCATCCTGCAAATTGTTTAACAATCAATCAAATTCATCGCCGTCGAACGTGTTACCCAGATAGGACCTTATAACAGTTTCATTCTTTATTATTTCAGCAGGCGGTCCGGCGCCGATAACTCTGCCGTGGTCAATGATGTAGGCTTTATCCACGACCTCAAGCGTTCGTTCTACATTATGGTCGGTAACAAGAATACTCACTCCTGAAGCGACAAGCCGCTGAATTTCTCCCTGCAAGTCCTGAACAGCAATCGGATCGACGCCGCTAAAAGGCTCATCCAATAAAATCAGGGATGGCTCGGTAACCATCGCGCGAGCGATTTCCAGTTTTCTTCTCTCGCCGCCCGAAAGGAACCTGCCCTGACTTTTCGCAACTTCGCTTAATCCGAAACGTTCAATCAACTCATCCGCTTTCTCCATGCGTTCGGCTCTTTTCATCGACATCGTTTCAAGAATAGCAAGGAGATTATCTCGCACGCTGAGTCTTTGAAAAATACTTGGTTCCTGCGAAAGATAACCCATCCCTAAACGAGCGCGTTTGTACATCGGGAATCTTGTAATATCCTGTCCATCGAAAATAACATGGCCGCTGGAGGGCGTAATCATTCCGATAATCATTCTAAACGAAGTCGTTTTTCCGGCTCCATTACGGCCCAATAATCCGACAATGCTTTGCCTTTCGATAGTTATAGAAACTTCATTAACAACAATTCTGCCGGAATATCTTTTTATTAGACCACTGGTTTCAAGAAGCGAGGTTATTGCCATTTTATTTCTCTTTTCCGCGATTTATAAGCGGATTTTTCGGTTTCAATTCACATTTCGGCATTATAACAATACCATTATTCAAAGCAAAATAAATTACATATACTCTCAACCATAAAACAAGATGTAAGAAAAGCCAATAAAAATTCTGGCAATTCTGTCTTGTTTTTGATATTAATTAGCCACAGTATTATAAAAATCCAGCATAAGTTGTTTGCTGGCATATTGAAAGTTATTATTTTAAGGTTATCTATGTTTGCGGTTTTAAGTGATATCCATTCAAACCTCGAAGCTTTAACGGTGGTTTTGGATGACATTGAAAAACGCGGTATAAAAACGATTTACTGCCTCGGTGATGTAGTTGGTTACGGCCCAAATCCCAAGGAATGCCTTGATTTGATTATCGAAAAAACAAGGTGGTGCGTTCTGGGTAATCATGACTATGCAGTATTTTACGAGCCGACAAATTTCAACTACGGAGCGGAGCAGGCGAGTTTTTGGTCCCGGGAAGTCCTCGAATCAGAAGAGGAAAAGGAACAACGCGACAGGAGATGGAGTTTCCTGGGGAGACTGGTCATGCGGCAAACGTTAAAACACAAAATAGAGAAAAAGTTTGTACCGATAGATTTTGTGCACGCTTCCCCGAGAAGACCGATTAATGAATACATCTTTCCTGATGATGTTTACAACAATCCGCTGAAAGTTCGGATGCTCTTCGAGAAAGTCAAACATGTCTGTTTTGTGGGCCATACACACATGCCCGGCGTATTTCTCGATGAGCCGGACTTCTACCTGCCGTCAGAGCTTGGAGAGGCTTATCCGATTATCGATAGCGAAAAAGCAATTATAAATATCGGCTCGGTTGGCCAGCCCAGAGATAAGGATAACAGGGCCAGTTATGTTTTTGTAAAGGATAACCTGGTAAATTTCGTTCGGCTCGATTACGATTACGAAACAACTATGAAGAAAATACTGGAAATCAAACAACTGGATGATTTTCACGCCGAACGGTTGCAAAATGGAAGATAACACTTTTTTATCAGAAGGATAAAATGCGATATTTAAAATGGATTGTAATCGGCTTCGTAGTCTTTTGTGGTGTTTTAGTTTTCGAATCAGGATTATTAACAAACACACCACAGGAGAACAAATACCCTATTCTACTAACCGCCGATAATTCATCGGATACCCAGGATGCTCAAACACCTGAAAGCCGAACAGATGCGAATGATACTCAATTAAAAGCAGTCGAAGTCATAGAATTCGATGCTAAACATGCTCCGGCAGAAATTATCACACTCGGGGCAAAAGACCCCAATACAGAAGACCCTGACACAGGTTTTAAATTCCAGTTGCTATTTGACACTAAAGGAGCAGCCATTAGAAATGCTACCTTCAGTATCGGCAACGATAAAGGCTTCGACGACCGTAATCATGATAATCCGCAACCGTTAGTGATTGTTTCACCGGCAAAGGACCTCAATTATAAAAAAGAACTTATGGAATTCCTGTCAATGTCAAACAGGGAATTAGTATTTGTTGATCAGGAACAGGAATTACCATTACAAAATCTTCACTGGGAAAATTCGGGCGTCCGGAATTTACCTGACGGCTCACAATCGGTCAGTTTCGATGCTATAATAAAGGTCAAGAATTCGGATGACTCTGTCGTAAAAATCACGAAAACCTATACAATCAGACCAGCCGACTATATGCTGGACTGCGATATCACTGTTGAAAATCTTTCCGATTCCGAGCAAAAAATCCGATTCAATTTAACCGGACCTCTCGGACTCGGCAGAGAAGGTTTTCGAACCGACATGAGAAAGGTTATTGCAGGCTTTCGCGAAACTACAGGGGAAATCACAAGAACGAAACTTGAAAAGAAAAATTTGTTCAAACCTAAAAATCCCGGTGATACTCAGATTACTAAACCCGGCGCTACTTTCCTCTGGGCGTCTTCCGTGAATAAATATTTTGCCTTTATTGCCGTACCACTTCCTGAAGAGGGTAAAGATTATTGCGACTGGCTTGTAAATAAAAGCGGCCATTTATACAATCCCGATGATGACACTAAAGCCAACACCGGCGATGAAATGTTTGGTGTAAATTTAGGTACTGCACCGGCGGCTTTAACTGCCGCAGGCCAGTCCGGAAACCAGAAAACATACAAATTCCAATTATACATCGGTCCGAAAGATAAAAGCCTCTTCGATAAAAATGAGCAATACAACTCTCTTGGCTTCGTGCAAACGATAGACTTCTTAGGCTGCTGCTGCCCCGCCGGTATTATATATCCACTGGCATTCGGGATTTTGGCTCTAATGAAAATGATGTTCGCTGTCATCCCCAACTACGGCTTCGTTATCATCATTTTAGTTTTCCTAATGCGGCTTATCATTCATCCGCTCACTAAGAAAAGCCAGGTCTCGATGAGCAAGGTGGGCAAACTTGCTCCGAAAGTCGAAGAAATTAAGAAAAAATACGCCAATAATAAAGCCGAAATGAACAAGCAAATGATGGCGGTTTATCGGGAACAGGGCGCTTCACCGATTATGGGAATGCTGCCCATGATGGTGCAGATGCCGATATGGATCGCACTATGGAGCGCGGTGTATACCAGTATCGACCTGCGAGGTGCATCATTCCTGCCGTTCTGGATTACAGACCTCTCTGTCCCTGATGCTGCATATACATTCGGTAAAGCCATCGTTATACCTTTATTAGGCTGGAAGATTGTATCGATCAACCTGCTGCCGATTCTGATGGGTGTGGCGTTTTATCTCCAGCAAAAACTGATGCCGTCCCAGGCGGATGCTTCAACGAATCCTCAATTGGCCCAGCAGCAGAAAATGATGAAGATTATGATGCCACTGATGTTCCCCATCTTTCTGTACAATGGTCCGTCCGGCGTAAATCTTTACATCATGTCCAGTACATTTGCCGGCGTCATCGAGCAATATATCATTCGCAAGCACATCCGTGAAAAAGATGAAGCCGAATCACAGGGTCTCGTCGCAGTGACAAAGAAAACCGGCGGCAAAGTAAAAAAGAAAAAACCAAAGCCGTTCTTTAAAACGTAACATCATGTATAATGTCAACGAAACAATCGTTGCCGTCAGTTCTCCAACATCCAGCCGGAGAGTGATAATCAGAATCACAGGGAATGATACGTTTGAAGTCTGCCGAAACTTATTCAATATCGAATCTCATTTTGACATACAACGCCGGATTCTTACAGGTAAAATACACATTGATAACGAACTCGAAGTTAACGCCCTTTTGTATTTTTTCCCGTCCGGCAATTCTTATACGGGCGACGATATTGCTGAAATTCATTTTTATTCGAATCCCGCTTTGACAAAATCCATTTTGGACAAGCTGCTTCAGCAAAATCTCAGAATAGCCGAGCCGGGCGAATTCACTGCAAGAGCCTACCTGAACGGCAAAATGGATTTAGCACAGGCCGAAGCAGTAAACGAAATCATTGTCGGCTCCAATGAATTCCAGTTATCCGCTGCCGAGAAATTACTTAGCGGCCGTTTATCCAAAACCATCAACGAAATCCGTTCATCCATAATGAACTGCCTTAGCCTTATAGAAGCAGGTCTTGATTTCAGCAGCGAAGATATCGAATTTATCACGTTAGAAAAAGCCATTGAAAATCTCAACTCTATCAGGGAGCAGCTCGAAAAACTTTTAGCAGGCAGTATCCAGGATGAATCCATAATTGATTTACCATCGGTTGGAATCGCAGGCGCTCCAAATGCAGGCAAAAGCACATTAGTTAACAAATTGCTTGGCTCTGAAAGAAGTATCGTCTCGGAAAAAAGCAAAACGACAAGAGATGTCCTGACCGGTCTGATGTCACTTAAGCATTGCAGGTGCGTTCTGTTCGATTGTGCCGGTTTGATTTCGGAGCCGGACAATATCCTCGATGAATTAGCGCAGGAATCGGCTATCGAAGCTTTAAGAAATAGTGCCGTAGTTATTTTCTGCGTTGATATTTCCAAAGACTCGTGGTCAGAAGATTTTTCAATACGACAGCACATAGAACCAAAAATTTTAATCCCCGTCGCAACCAAGTGCGATTTATTTGAAGGAAAAGATTTGCCGGGATATCTTGAAAATTTGAACGGATTTTTCGCCGTTGAATTTCTTCCCATTTCCGCCAAAACAGGAGAAGGAATAAAAAAACTTCTGGAAATAATCGATTCCCAACTCGTTTCTCAAACCTCATATTCCGAAAGCGGCCTCGCTCTGATCCTACGCCACAAACAGGCTGTTACCGAGGCGATTACAAACCTGAGCGAATCTATCAACGAGTTAAAAGCCGGCAACGAAGAAGTAACCGCCATGATGCTGCGTGCAGTTTATAAAGCCATTTCAGAAATCGAGCAGCAGCACGTGGACGAGCAAATCCTGGAACAGATTTTCTCCCGCTTCTGCATTGGAAAATAAGTAACACAGGCAGATTAAACAGGCCGCAACCTTCCAAAAAATACTATTCTTTGTTTTAAAACAGATTAATCCCGGTTAAGTTCGATTCGAATATAGCCGATAATAAATCTAAGTTCAGATTACCATACAAGCTTTCACGGGGGTACAAACATGGTAGTAAAAACAGAATGGGACAAAAGATATAGCGTAGGTGTTAAAGAATTAGATAAACAGCATCTCGGTTTATTCAGGATTTTCTTCACCCTGTTAGAAATCGAGGACACAACACCTGATTCTCCGGAGGTCGCAGAAAACCTGCAAAAACTCAGGAAATATACACACGAGCACTTCAAACGGGAAGAAGAATATATGGCTGACTGTGATTATCCCGATCTCGAAAGCCACATCCGCATACATAAAGCTTTCCGTGAAAGAATAGAAGATTTACTTTCAACTGAAACAGCAAAAAAAGATATCGATATCAGGGAAGTAACAAAAACCTTGTACAAATGGTTAGTTACTCATATCTGCTCATGTGACCAGAAATACGTGCCATACGTAACCGCGAAAGTTACCACACCTGAATGAGCCGGCTAACTGCTGCCTTATGTGCTGAAAGCGAAGCGGAATGTTTTCAGCCTTTAATATTGGCTTTGTTTTCGATTTTTTCTTCTGTATTGTGTTTACTGTATTCTGTGTTCTGCCGTT
>Ga0272443_10004863_pt1 | contig 14288 bp, 27 predicted proteins | sample SSMAcet12_FD_193581 | JGI IMG/M metagenome (GOLD analysis project Ga0272443, IMG submission 193581) | Marine sediment archaeal communities from Little Sippewissett salt marsh, Falmouth, MA, United States - SSM-Acet-12 | ecosystem: Environmental > Aquatic > Marine > Wetlands > Sediment ...
TTAATTTCATTGGTGTCTTTATGTTGATGGGTGGTTTGTTTGCGTTTGGTGAGCAGAGTGCAGGTGTTAGTCTGTTAGGTACTGGTTTTATGTTTTTGTTCATCAATATTTTTATTGTTGGTTTTGTTGTTACGACTCTTATCCCTATTCTGTTTATCATTCTGGGTGTGTTGGTTGTCTGGAATGATATGAGGAGGATTCATGCAAACTGAACACTATAAAAGAATGCGTAGGATGTTGATGTTGGCTAGGTTACGGTATACGTTGTTGAAGCGTAGCAGGACGATGAGGGCTAGGTATCATGCTAGAAGGCGTTCTAGCGGTGGTTCTTCTAAACCTCCTGATGAACCTGTTGCAGTTGATAAACCAGTTAAACCGATTCCTCCCCGTAAGTCTGTCGGTGATAAAGTCAATGAGATGGTTGAACAACAGGTCATTAATAGACCGATACGGAAAGGACGGGATGAATTCCTTAACGTGACCTGGAGTGATAACGGTAAACAAGTCACTTCGATGGTTCGTGCTAGAAACCTTGAATCGTTCTATAACAAAAACAAAGTAATAACGATACAGGACAGAGGTCCAAAAGGTACGGTATATTTCGATAGACCAACAGACGAGGAATACAATAAACTTTATACGGATGTTTTACGTCAGGAGTATAAAAGTTCAGGTTCTGTCCCGTCAGATATTAAGAAGGATATAACTGTACCTGCGGTGGTTTCTAAGGTGGGTTTATCTGATTTGTTTGTCCGTGAAGCATATGAAGATATGTTAGGGTTGAATCCGAAGAAGACTCGTCCAAAGGGTTTCGTAGGACCAATTGATACCCGTTCTGATTTTCAAAAAGCATTCACGAAACGGTTCGGTACTTTACCGAGTCATCAAAAATTTGATATATCGTTGCATTATGGTGAACTGAAAGATAAAAACCTTAAGGTTAAGGATTACGCTAAATATGAGGGTGGAACGGAATACATAAAACTTCATAAGGAAGAAGTCCTTAAGAAATATCTTTCTGAAGATAATAAGGTTAGCCCTTATGCAATATCGTCTTACCTGGCGATGGGTAAAACTCCTTTTACTTTTTCATCTGGTAAACGGGGTACATCGAAAGTTAAAGGATATACCCCTGAGTTTCGTGAATGGGAAGCCAGAGCAACATTATTCGGATATGGCTCTAAGGGTGAAGATGTAAAAACGACATCGTCTGGTACGAAATACAGGATATTAAATGAAAATAGGGATACACGGGAGTATTATTTCTCTAAACATAATCCAATAACGAAAGCGTATTCAACGTTTTTCCATTCAGCAGTTCAGACATTAGCATCCCCTATAACATTATCTCAGTTGGCTGTTAAGTATGGAACAGGTAAAGGAAAAGCAACGGATGTCCTTGGGCGTATTGGTTCAGGGCATACGATGGGGTTACCCGATATAGCGGTTAAACTGCACGGGGTTCGTCCTGGCGGTCCTTCTGGTCTTATAGCAACAGGTGTTAGTGAAGGTGTTGGTGCAGTATCTGGGCAGGGTTCTGACGCATGGGCTAGGTTCAGACGTGACCCCTTGTCTGGTATTAGTGGTACGGCAGGTGAGATATTTGGTGCGTTAGCGTTAGGGACGGGTATGCAGTCAGCGAAGGCAACAACGTTGCAGGGTGCAGGTGTTATCCGTAAGGGGTTGATGGCGAGAACGAATTTTAACATCCCTTCATATTCATCGTTGGTTAAATATCGTCCTGGGTATATGTTGAGGACGGGGTATTGGCGGTTAAAAACAAAAATAGGTTTGGTCGAACAACTCCCTGAAAAACCTACATGGCATGCAGGTGTATTATCTGGTAAAGAACGATTTAATATTTTACGTGGCGTTAAAGACCAAGGTGAAGCCCAGTATAACATTTTCCAGGAAACACGGAAGATGTTCGATGATGATTCTATCTATACGATACATGCAACACCTAATAGGTTCAAACGTTTAACAAAAGTGCAAGAGGGTTCAAGTGAATCCCCTGGGATGAGTCTTGCACCATATGGCGAGGGTTCACCGACTTTTTTAGGGATAGGTAAAGTTTCTTATCCTTCAGCGGAAGGTAGTATCTCGTTGTTACCGAAACTTCATTTTCCTACTGCCCCTGTTTTACGGTTGAAGGATGTGTTTCGTTTACCGAAGCATCTGCGTAGGGCAAGTTATAAGGAGTCTGGTCGTTTTATTCTTGAGCAGAAGCCAGGTCCTTATTCCTGGATTGCCCCGAAGACAGAACTATCTCCTAATGTCCCTCATGAGATGGAAGCGATTTTACGGGCTGGCAGTGTCCTTAAAAGATATAATAAGCGGTATTGGACGACATATAAAGGGGTTGCCGTCCCGTTACCTCGGTATGATGTCCTCGGTGATATTCCATCAGGGTTGATGTCTGCAAGTAAGGGTTTGGTGAAGGATGCATCGAAAGTGTTCAGTTTATCGTATAGTTATGGTTCGAAACCTATCTCGATTATAAGCCCGTATTATGTTGGTTCTACGGTGAGCCGTGTGTCATCATATAAGCCATCGAGTTATAGCGTTAAAAGTCTGAGCAGTAGCGGTTATAGTTCATCATCGTATAGTACACCTAAATCGAGTTATAAGAGTGGTAGCAGTACAAGTCGTCCTTCGTATAGTTTAACGCCATCGAAGTATAAAGGCAGTTCTGGAAGTAGCAGTAAAGGTGGGAGTTCTAGCGGTAGTTATAGTTCATCTTCGTATAGTTTAACGCCATCGAGTTACAGTTATGGTCCAGGGAGTAGTTATGGTTATCCGTCATATACGATTCGGAGGATAATACCGAAATATTACAGGAAGAAAAAACATGAATTAAATAAAAAGAGATATGAGTACGATAAAAAAACTAGGGTTCGTGAACGGTATGTGTTCAGGGAGTTCGATATACCGAACCTTGATGATTTAATACGGAAGGTGGGTAAGATATGAGTTTTATACCTGTTGTTAAATACCTTGTTGGTCTTGGCGTGTTCGGTTTTGCGTATTGGATACTTAACGGTATCTTTGATTCCATTATCGCTGAAGATGTTCATACTGCTGGTGCATCATTTAATTTCATCCATATGATGTGGACAGGGTGTCTGTTGATTTATCTTATATTTGGCGGTTGGTGGGTTATACGGACATATAATGAGGATAGATACAGGCAGTATTGAGGTGTATAAAAAATGGATATAATAAAAGATGGACTCGTAATGATTGTTTCCTTATTCATCATTGGGTTACTGTTTGTGTTTACCAGTACCCCGTTCTCTGTGGTTATGACAGAGTTGATGGATGCAGATGCATCTAGTGATGCTGAAACGCAGAACACGATGTCTTATGTTCAAACTGTGTATACGATAATGTTTGGGATTTTAGCGTGTGTCCCTGTATTCTGGTTTGTCATAAGGGTGTTTCAGCGTGAGCCAGATTGGGGGTATAATCAATGAATACGTTGTTTCGTATCACGTTTTATTTAATGATTCTGCTTATATTGTTTAACCTTGGGTGGGGTTTGTTGCGTGGTATAGATAACACGGTGTATGCGGACTCTCAGGATAATAATGTCATCGGTGAAAGTACGGATATGGGTATCTTCACGGAACTTACTGGGTTGCAGGGTGATGCGTTGAACCTGTTCAGTATCTCTGCGGTGGTTGGGATGGCGGGTGCAACTGCGTTTGCGTATATGGTGCAGAGTCTTATCCCTGTGGCTTTGTATATCTTCGGTGTTGGGTTCTGGGCTAGTTATAATGCAACGGTTACTACGATTAATATTAACGGTTGGATTCCTGGTCCTTTTATGGCGATGATTACTGTTGTAATGATTTTCTTATTTATGGGGGCAGTTATAGGGCTTATAACGGGGAATGGTTAAAATGGCGGTAAATGGTAGCGAATTGATTGATGCACCGTTCAACACGGTCTTTAGCCCCTTCACAGACCTTTTAGGCAGTATGTTCTGGCTTATCCCCATCAGCATCATAGCATCAGCGTTATTCATCAAAACTAAAAATATAACGGTTGTTGGTGCGTGGCTACTGGGTACAGGTATGTTTTTTGGTTCTGCGAACATATTCGACGGTGTCCCTGCGATGTTCACCGTCTACGGGGCGTTAATAATCATAGGTATAATATCTATAATAGCAGGTATTTTATTACAGCGTAAAGGAGGTTAAAGAAAAAGATGGAGCAAGTAATGTTTATGCTTATGTTCTGGAGTGCGTTATTGTTCTTTATTTTAATGGTGTACTGGAAGAGCATAAGTCTTGGGATTCTTGATGTCGTCTTATGGTTCATATTATCGGTATCGGTTATATCTATCGAGATACCATATGTGGCGATGACATCGGGTGACGCTATCGTTGAAGGGGTGCAGGTGATTGAATCATCATATGTTTTAAGCCCTTTGTTTGCTATTATCGGTATCATAACATTGATTTACTGGTTGGTTGAAATCATATTCCCTACGTTAAACGGTAGAGTTAAAATGATGTGATAAAGAATGAATGTATCGTTAATCCCTAAAGATAAGGATGTAAAGCGATTAATGGATAGGTTGATTCAGCATCCATTCCAGATGGATAACCCTAGGGTATGTCAGAAGTTAAGCAGATATAAAGCAGTAAGATATGTTAACAGTTTATCGTCAAATAAAAGACAACGATATATAAAAATATCTAACGGTTCAGTAGGTCTGAAGGATAATGTATTGATTTATCCATATAAGAACGGGTATAAAATCAAGATAAAACAATTCTAAATCATAGGTTCAGAATTTTTCACTAACCATAAATATATATATATTTTTAAAGAATATACTAAACATGAAGGCAAATGTAAGGTCCAAAGGACTAAAAGAAGATAAGGCAGGTACTATGTACGCAGGTCTTGTCGGTGGACTCATTGCGTTACTCGTAGTTATTGGAGTAGGTGCAATGATTTTTTATCAGATAACCGACAATTTTGAAGGCTCATCATCCGAAGCGAACGATACAATAGATGAAGCCCAAGATATGGGGACTACGGTGTTTGGTTTGTTACCTATTATAGCGTTAGTGTTGGTAGCATCTATTATCATCGGTGTCGTCATGACCATGGGTACTGGGCGTGTCTTTTAATGAAGGCGAACAGTAAGTCAAAAAACCTTAAACAGGGCGACCACGCTTCTTTATACGCAGGTGCTGTCGGTGGACTTATTGCATTACTCGTAATTATTGGAGTAGGTGCAATGATTTTTTATCAGGTAACTGACAGTTTTGAAGGCACAAACAACGAAACAAACGATACGATAGATGAAACCCAAGATATGGGGGCAACGGTATTTGGTTTGTTACCTATTATAGCGTTAGTGCTGGTAGCATCTATTATCATCGGTGTCGTCATAAATATGGGTACTGGACGGGTATTCTGATGGCTTCTCATACATGTAAAAATAAAACAAACGCTAAACGGTTAGCGTCACGTATGAGAAGAAAAGGGTTCGATGCTTCTGTCTACAAGAAAGGCTCACGTTGGGGCGTATCTGTCACCCGTAAATAAAACATAGAGGAATTTCTTCCTCTTTTTTTTCTTTTTTTTTACCACAGACAAATATATATAGAATAATTACTAATACTCCCTATCAGATGAATTGTGACGAAGCATCAAGATATAGTTTTTCTTTATATAATCGTCATATACAATTTTTAGATACCATTAATGACAATAACCGTAGTGATGCTTTACAACAAATTATAGATAGAACGATAACGAACGATAAAAAAATTAAACTTAAACTAGAAATAGATAGGACGATACAGTTCTCTATGTATGGGGCGATATTGCTTATTTTAAGTTATTCGTTGTCCTCCCCATTTAATTTTATAAGTGTCGTTGTAGGGACTTGTATATTGTCTTATGGGTTATTCGGAGGGGTGAGGTATGCCGTATCACGAACCAGAGATAACAGATGAAGATGGCGATGTATTCAAACCAGGTTTACAGTATTATAATCAGGAGGATATGTCCCAGTATAGAAGCAATGAGAACGCTTTCGTTAAACATCTTACTGAACGTCATATCCCTGGTGAACTAGGTGATGAACATAAAAAGGAATGGATACATAGAACGATGTATAGCGGTAAGGAAAGAAGTACTGCTTTCTTCGAGGATAATCGTAGCATACAATTTATAAATGCATCATTGCAGAACCTGGGGTTAATTGAAACATTACATATAGAGGAGTTGAAATGGTCGCAGGTGTACGATATGCTTGATGTATCGGTTACTACTCAGGGACAACACGGTAATATGATTAATGCGTTGACGACTAAAAGACAGGAGTTCGCTGATAAAACAAAACGTGATGAGAACAAAGGGATGTTAAGTGGTTTGTTAAAGAAGAAAGAGCCAGAGGACAAAGAGGGTTTAATAAGGTATTGATATGTTGTTGATTAGGAATATATTTCTGACGGTTGTAGGCTTGTTATTATACGTTTTAACGGTTATTCTACCTATACTCAGGTTAGTTTATTTTGATTGGATAGCGTTGATTGTGTTATGTCTGCCGTGGATTCTTGATGTATATTCGATGTATAAGGAAGATACCTATAAACATACGGATGCCGTTAAGAAATGGGATACTGTCGTTGATTATATCGACAGGAACAGGGATGTACGGAGTCTGATATGTAACCGTCCGTATCATACACAATCCTTTTTGGAAGCGAAAGGGTTCGGTCTTATAGAGAATAAAGGGAAAGATAGCGTCTTGAAGAAGGGTACTAAAAAATATGTGTTAGCGTTGGAAAACTGTGAGCATACCCCTGACGCTAGTGTTCTTTCCGCTAGTGATATACTGTATGATGAACTAGGTATCCATGATATGTATACCCTTAAAAAACTGTTGACAGGTGAATTCCTTGATGTCGGTGATTATAAACTTATGGGACAGGCGTTGGTTTCTATGGTGACATATCATACAAGGCATGGAGGACGGAAACTGGTTGGCGAATGGGATTCATATAATGGACCTAACTTTGATTTCAAAGAAGAAAAAGAAGAAGAAAAAATCAGTATACCTAAAAAGATAGATACTGCAATAAATAATATTATACATAGGGGTAAGTGATAAGGTATGGATGACGATATTGATGATTATAAATGGGATGAAGACGTCCAGATTGAAAAGATAGATATGGACAATAAAAAAGTTACGTTAAGTAATGGTTTTGTCTTTAACCATAAACGATGGTATGAGATATTTGTTAATTTCTGGGATAAAAAAATCATCGGTACAAGTATCGTCCCTATTTTTTATGAGTATCTTTTTGCCCGTGGCGGTAGCCATCAGTATAGTCAACTCGTTAAAGGGAAGACACATGAGGGTTTTTTACTTGGGCAGATGGGGAAACCGTTGTTGGATACCCGTAAAGCCCTAGCGGTCGGGGCAATAATCGTCCTTATTATAGGGATTGTGATTGCGTTGGTTATCGCTAAGAATCAGGGTTTACTCCCTGGGATGTGAAGATGTGATGAAGCAGACATATAGAGTCGTAGGCATTAGGTCTATGGATGGTTATAAGATGCTGGAACTTCAACCGATTGATGATATGGTTAGTGAAAAAAAAGATGTGAACGCAGTTGATGTTTTGAAGAACCTTAATTCGTTTACACGTGATACCGTTAAGAATTTCAGGAAATATCAGGTTTTTGATAAGATACGTATAACTGATGATGAGTTCGTTAACCGTGATATAGGTATTGATAGTATGTTCTCTATTGATTTCTGATGGGGGGTTTTGTTAGGATGACGGAGTTTTGGAGGTTAACTGAAGAGCAGTTAAAGAACAAGGTTCAATCGTTGCGTCTTATATCTGTGATACTTCTTTGTTTCAATATGATATTGATTGTTTCGTTTGTGTTCACTTGGGCGTTTACTACGATGGTTGTTTTACCTGGTGTATTGTTAATGTTCATTATAATCAATGGTTTTGTTCTTACGATAACTGTTTGCGGTTGTGTTATGATGTCGTGTACGTTGTATCTGGAGATGAAGTAGGATGGCGGAGAAGGATAGTCTTTATACTGTGGGTAGGATAAGAACTGAATGTATTTCGTTGGCTCGTAGTTATATGCAGGGCGGTAATCCATCTGATTATAAACATATGCGTCTGGAGAGTGAACGGTATTATGATAGTCTTGAGGACGGTAGTGACGCTAAGAATGATTTGAAGAAGAAATGGGATGCGTTGAGTTATGACCATAAGAATATAATGGATGAATGGAAGAACGTCTTCAATAAAGCGAACCCGTTGGATAGGCATGACTTGTGGGAACAGAAATTGCAGTTGTTGTTTTCGTATGAGATGGAACGGTTTATCTGCATGGAACATAATTATCTTTATTTTAAAACATATTGGGATATGTGATGAGTCGTGGAGTTCAGCAAGGAATCAAGGTATAAAGATGGTTTAAACTATGAGGAGATATTAAGCGGTCATCTTTCGAACATCGCTAGGTATCGGGATTTGAACCCGAGGACCTATGCAAGTAGCGTAGATACCATGATTCTTATGTGTCCTGATGATTTACGTAAGGATGCAAAAAAATATAGGCAGGAGATAGGGTTACAAGATGGGCGTTACACTAATCTTTCCCCTGATAAGATTCGGTTGTACGATATGTTATGGGAATATGTCAATCTTATGTTAGAAAATAATAATCTAATCTTTAGAACGAGTTACATTAAAACTTATGAATAATCATTCTTCTTTTTTTATTAATCAATTTCGAAATACAATTATTACAATGCATACCCCGTATTATGTTGTTTTTGGAGGATTTGGTACAGTATGAATGTTAAGCATCTTAGTGATTGGAATAGCGGTCTTGTCCATCGTATACTTAAGCGTCATCCTGATGGCTTTATCGGTGCTGTTGTCCAGGGTGAACGTGGGCAGGGGAAGTCGATGTATGCGTATAAGGTGATGGCTAAGGTGTATTATACGTTAGGTGAGTATAGAAGTATTTCAACAGGGGAGGTAGTGAAGGTTGACACAGAGGAGGATGCGTATAAGGGGAGTCTGGAACATATGATATTTAGCCCTGCTGAACTTATCAGTATATTCAAATACAATAATGCTAATGATTATGTGACACCTGTGTTGTGTTTAGATGACGCTACTGTCCATTTCAATAACTATAAGTTTTTTGTGGATTTGTTCGAGGTTATTCTGCTTAAAGGTTTGTTCGATACTATTCGTACTGTTGCGACAGGGTTGTTGATGACTTGTCCTAAGCGTAGGGGTTTGCTGAGTTTCTTACGGGATTATGATGATTTAAAGATTGATATTAAGAAGGGGACAGGGGGCGAGTCTTATAATCGTATAGCGAGAGCATATCAGTTTAACTGGTATCCTGATGACCGTAAGTATAGGGTTATTATTCCTTTTCAAGATAAGTATAGTTGTTTTGTCCCTGGGGATAAGAACGATGTATCGACTCCTTATGGTATGTATTATAAAAAACGTAAGATGTATAATGAAACGGTTACGGAGAAGATGGAGGATTTGATGATTGAGAAGAAGAAACGGAAGAAAAAAAAGTGATGCGTTCTGGTTCTGTTATATCTTCGGTGTCTGTCTGGTTATATGTTTCTTTCATCATATGCAGTTCTTTCATTCTATGTTTGATTTATTTGTGTTGTTGTGGGGTATGGTGTTGATGGCGGTGTTGTGTATTGTTCTAAGACCTTGGGAGTATGCTGAATAACACTATCCCTGTCATAGTTTATCACGCCAAAACCCCATGGGGTTTTCTTTTATAAAAAAAAAGATTTGATTTTTATTTATTTTTTTTATTTTTGTTTCTTCTGTTAAAAAAAATTATACCCCCCCACCCCCTTATTTCGTGTGGAACTTCCCAACGGGTAGGGTAGTATACTTACTATTTCGTATGGAAATATAGGGTACACTAAAAAAGTAGTATTGGGTAATGGGTATATTGTATTTAAATCCTTCTTCATCTTCTTTTTTTTGACGAAACCGAAAAATATTTATGTTCGTGTGTGATGTAGGGTGTGATTGAAATGATTAAAGAAATAAGAATCCCAATGGATGAATCTGAACATAAAAGGCTTTCAGAAATTAAAGACAAAAAAGGTAAAACTTGGCGTGATATGTTATTCAAAGGGGCAGAGCATCTATGAACTGCAATAACGATATGTGTTTTGATGATATATCGGTTACCTGTGAGGATTGTGATATATCTATGGTTAGGGAGAGTTGCAGGGATGGTACATCTGCGATTTTTAGTTGCTCTGTTTGTAAGAAGGGTTTGTTTATTCAACGTATTAAAAACGTGGAGGTGGTATTATGAAAAACGATAAAGCAAATAAAGAATTTGATAAGGACCTAACGAAAGGGGAGATACATGAGGATTTGATGAAAGATATATTGTGCGGTAAAATGGAGATTAAAACCGAGGGTATCAGCGATGAGAAGAAATCTAAATGGTGGGAAACTGGAAACATGTATATTGAATGTATCAATGATGTTTCTTATTCTGGTATCTGGGCAACGAAATCGAGGAATTGGTGTCAACGATTCATAGGGGCGGATGGTGAGTTTAAGTTCTGTTTGGTGTTTCCTGTCGATGAATTAAAGAATCTGATTAAGAACAATAACTATAAAACGTTTAGTCCTTCTGGTGGCGATTATGGTAATTCTAAAGGTTTTTTATTACCGCTTAATAGTTTATTTGAACATTATATAAATAATGGAGGTATATAAATATGGAAGTAAAATTAAGTACAAAACAGAACGCAGGTGGAAACTGGATTGTAGGCGAAGCAAGTGCATCAGGTAACAGTTGGAATGATGTATTAGATGTTGTATTCCAACTGATGTATCGAGGAATTGAGGAATGCGATAAATATAATATGGAACAGGAAAAGGGTAAAAAAACCGTAAAAAAGTAGTATGGTGGGTGAGATGGTAACGGAAAATAATTTATGTGATACTACGATTACTTATTTATTATGTAGGATGAAACGAGAAGGTACGTTGAATGATAGATAGTAGGGTAATCGCAGAGGAAGGGGGATGGTGTTATCTCCTTGCATCCCATCCAATTTATAAGTCATTTTATGGCATTCCTTCCCCTTCTTCTGTATTACAATGTGTTTTGGGGTGGATGTCCGTGTCTTATGCATTTCTTTCCTCTTTCTTAATGCATTTCTTTTGTCTATTTATGACATCCATCTCAAATCCTCCCCCATTATTTTTGGATGTGATATATGATGAATGAAAGAAACGAGAAATTTAGAGAGATGGTGAACGGTATATATGGTTTCCTTGATTGTGATGATGTCGATGACCAGAAACAACGGTTGAATGAATGTATGGAGTTTATGGTTAGTCTTCATCGTAGTTGGGTTGATAACGATAAACCGAAGGTCGATGTGGATAATTGGCGTATTAATGAGCATTTGGCTCGGAATAGTAGGTGGGTGGAGTTATGATTAAGAATCTGTATGTTGTTTTTATGTTCGGTATTTTGTTTGGTGTTATATTGGCGATGCCGTTTCAAAGTGTTGAACGTGTGGTGGTTTCAGCAGATGGTGGTGGCGGTGGTGATTGTTGTAACCCTTTCAATCAATCTCTGAATACTACGGATGATGCCGATTTCAATACGGTTAATGTTTCAGATAGTTATTATCTGGATGGTGTTTCTTTGATTAGGGGCAATAATACTGTTCATAGTTTTTTTATTGGTGAAGATGCTGGTGATGATAGTGATGACCAAGAGACTTGTTATATAGGTTTTAAAGCTGGTTATCGTGCTGATGGTGGTGCTAATACTCGTAATGTAGGTATTGGTAGTTATGCATTGTATTATAATGAAGGTATTAGTTGTATTGGTTTAGGTTATGCATCTGGTCAGGCTAATGATGCTGATAAGGGAGTTTTTATTGGTGAGTTTGCTGGTTATAATAATGATGGTGATGCTGTTTATGTGAATGATATTGGATATTACGCTGGTTATTTTAATGATGGTAGTAATTGTAATTTTATTGGTTATCGTGCTGGTTTGATGAATACTGAGAATTTTTGTACTGGTGTTGGTACTAATGCTTTAGGTTATAATGAAGGTCTTTATGGTAACGCTATAGGTTATTACTCTGGGTATCAGAATGAAGGTACTTATCCAGTTTTTATGGGTAGTTATACTGGTCAGAAGAATACTGGTTCTAATTGTGTAGGTATTGGTAGTCAAAGTATGCGTTATAATGAAGGTTCTTATGGTGCTGGTTTAGGGTATTATGCTGGTTATAAGAATAAAGGTTTTGCGTTGTCAGGTTTTGGTTATCGTGCTGGATATGAGGCTGGTACTAATGCAGATTATTGTAGTTTATTTGGTTATTCTGCTGGTAGGAAGATTAACGGTACTAATAATGTGTATATAGGTAAGGATTCTGGCTATGAGGCTAGTGTTTCTCATGATGTATCTGCTTTAGGATATAGTACTGGTTATACTGCTATTGGTAATTATAGTGTTTATGTTGGGAGTCGTGCTGGTTATAATCATGATGGTGACCATTGTATGTATTTTGGTGAAGGTGCTGGAATGAATCTTGCTGAAACCCAAACTTTTAGAATGAAAATGGAAAATGTAAATAGATTTGATTTGATTTGTGGCAATTTTAGTACAGGTAATGTCGCTATTAATACGTCTACGATTAATTATGATTATGCTTTGGATGTGAATGGTGATATTGAATGTGAGTCGCTTGATGAGGTTTCAGATATGAGAGCTAAGACTTTTATTAGTGGTCTTGGTAAGAATAAGGTTAAGAGTTTTTGTGAGAATGTAAGTATCTGGGGTTTTGTTTGGAATGAATATGGTTATAATACGGTGAATGAAACGGTTGTTATTAACATGAGTGAGGTTATCGGTGGTTATATTGATAATGAAACTGGTGAATGGATAGAGATATTCAATAATTATACTGTGTATGAGAATATTAGCCGTCCTACTGATTTGTATTTTGGTGAACCTACTGATGAGTTCGATATTGGTATCCCTGCTCAGTTGTTGTTTAATTATGTGAGTGATACTTTTGGTGAGGAGTTTGCTCATGCTATTGTTCATGTCCCAGAGAATGATAGTGTTGAGTTGTGGAATGTGAATTATAAGTCGGTGTCGATGATTTTTGCGAGGTATAGCCAGATTATTGCGAATGAACTTAAACAACTTGAAGACCGTGTAAATGCGTTGGAGGAGTTCTTGAGTCTGTATGGGTATGTTCCACCAGAATAAGAGGGGTACAAATGAAACGAAAAATAAATTGTAAAATTTGTGGTAAAAATATTAGTTTATTTCATAAATTTGTTTTTAGTGATGTATGTAATGATTGTTGGAAAAAGGTTGATTCTGGTGACATTTAATTTGAAAAAGAAGGGATAAAAGTTAATGAATAAATTAAACATATCAAATAAGTATGAATGAAAAGGAGGTGAAAAATGGTTAGAAAAGATAAACCTTTGTTTTATGATGTAAAATATATATTACCTGGTGGGAAACAAGGTGTATATAAAGCGTATACAAAGAAAGGTGCTAAAGATTTTTCTATTGCGATGGAGAGAAAATTTAAGGCTATGACATGGATAAAAGAAAGATAGGGATAAAACAACATGAAAAAGTGCGGTATTTATGCGAGGGTGTCAACAGATGAACAGAACCCTCAACATCAAGTCGATGAACTTAAAACCATGGCTTCTCAGCAAAACTACATGGTTTATAGAGTCTATGTCGATAAAGTGAGTGGTACTAAGAGCAGTAGACCTGCGTTGATGGAGTTGTTGAAGGATGCTAAAGATAAAAGGTTTGAAGTGGTATATGTTTGGAAACTTGACCGTCTGGGGCGTAGTTTACAGCATCTTGTCAAGTTATGTAATTATTTTAATAACTGGGGTGTCGATTTCGTCTGTGCTACGCAGGGTATTGATACTACAACTTCTTCTGGTCGGCTTGTTTTTCATATTATGGGTGCTTTGGCGGAATTTGAAAGGGAGCTTATCAGCGAAAGAACAAAGTTAGGTTTGAAGAAAGCGAAGAATGTCGGTAAGCGTGGTAAAGACAAGGGTGATAGAAAAAAGGGTGGGTATTATTTACGATACCAAAAAAAGGGTACTGCCGATTTTAACGATTTGGACTTGATATAAATGTCAAAACAAAAAGACGGTCGTTTATTTACATATGTGGTGTATACATTACCA
>Ga0272443_10004864_pt1 | contig 14285 bp, 14 predicted proteins | sample SSMAcet12_FD_193581 | JGI IMG/M metagenome (GOLD analysis project Ga0272443, IMG submission 193581) | Marine sediment archaeal communities from Little Sippewissett salt marsh, Falmouth, MA, United States - SSM-Acet-12 | ecosystem: Environmental > Aquatic > Marine > Wetlands > Sediment ...
AAAAGCGAAAAAGGGCGCCCTATCAGAGCGCCCTTTCACGTTAGGCCCACTACTTTATTTAGCTCCTAAACGGGGATTTCATCAACCCGGAACAGAAATCGGTGCTGCCTTTCCAATAGCATCCATGGTTTCTTCGTATTTTCCCCGCATATCGACGTGAGCGTTGTCTATCTCATTTTTGATCGGGCTCCACTCGGTGGGGCACTCGGTTTCGAGCTGCTTGATCCGGTCTTCCATGTCCGTGATGAAGATGTTGAAATCCTGAAGGTTGTAAAGCACCTTCTGTTTCACATCACCTTCGAGCTTTTCCACCCGCCGGGTCAGGTCATAAAGCTTCGCCTTCCAGGCTGTCAATTCGGTTCGCACACCGCTGCAGTAATCTTGAACGTCCATTTCCATCCCTCCTAGTTTGCTGTTGGTTCATTGGATTTCTCTAAAATCATAATCAAATTATAATACGCCTGCTACCCGGATCAATACCGGGCCCCAGGAGAAAAATAAGAGGATATTGATAGGTATTCAATATAAGTCCACAAATCGACTCCACGCACTTGCGGCCGGATGAGCATCCGGTCTCTCTGATTGACATAGGCCGGCGGCAGGGCAATTATAGATACGAACGGGTTTGCCTGCACAATCATCACCGTAAAAACCGGAGCCTTCATGATCCTTTCCGAGAGACTTCGAACCTACACGGCGCCTGTGTTTGTCCGTCGCAGAGCCGATCCGAAAGGACCCCTGCGGATTTTGCATCTTCTCTCCCAGCAGCCGGCAAAGACGGGAAGCGGAGTGTGCCTGCTCGCGATGGCCGCCCACGGGGCGCAAGCCGGATATCTGCAGCGGGCGGTGATCGGCCTCCCGGAAAAGGAGCCGCTTCCGGCCATCGCGCCGCTTTCCGCAGGCGACGTTTTTCCAGTCCGGTTTGAAACAGCGCCCGTGCCGTTTCGGATTCCGGGCATGAGCGACGTGATGCCGTATCCCTCCACTCGGTTTTCCGACTTTACCGGCGAGATGCTGGAAGGCTACCTGGCGGCTTTTGCCGCCGCCTTTTCCCGGGCTACGGACGGCTTTGTCCCCGACATCATCCACGCCAACCACCACTGGCTCATGACCGCCCTGGCCCGGGTCATGTTTCCCGACACGCCGATCTGCGTGCAGAGCCACGGCACCGAGCTTCGCCAGCTTGTCAATGCCTCCCGCCTGGTCCCATGCGTGGTCCCGGCATGCGCGGACGTGGACACGGCCTTCGCCCTTCACCCCCAAAACGCCAGGGAGCTTATGGCCGCGTTCGGTTTTCCGGCTGAAAAAGTGCAGGTGGTGGGCGCCGGCTTCCGGGAAGATGTATTTCGTATCGAGGGGGCGCGGGCATTTCCGAAAAAAGACGGCGAGCTTCGAATCGTTTATGCCGGCAAGCTGGCCGTGGCCAAGGGAGCACTGTGGCTGATTCAGGCCGTGGAAAAGATCCCCCCTCCGGAAAAGACAACGGTGACCCTCATGGTCGCCGGCGGCGGTGAAGGCATGGAGGCCGAGCAGATCCGGGCCGCGGCCGCCGGAAGCGATCGGGTGCGTTTTTTAGGCGCCCTGCCCCAAAACGAACTGGCGCAGTTGTTCCGCTCCGCCGATGTCTTCGTGCTTCCGTCCATGTTCGAGGGGCTTCCTCTGGTCGTTATCGAGGCCCTGGCCTGCGGGTGTCTTGCCGTGGTCAGCGATCTTCCCGGCATGGACGACTGGATGCCGTCGGGCCTTTGCGAGCAGGGGCTGGTGGAACGCGTTGCCATGCCCCGGCTGGTCAGCCTCGACACCCCACACCCTTACGACGTACCCGCATTCATCGATCGCCTGGCAGAAGCGGTCACCACCCAGCTTCACCGCGCCGCTGGTCGAAAGGGCCGCGCCGATACCGCCTGCCACCTGGCCCCCCTGACCTGGCGCGGGGTCTTCGAAAAGGTAAAGGCGGTCTATGAGGGATTTTGTTATGGTGAAGACAGCATTCGAGAAGATGAAATCAGGCTGAGTCCGTAAACGGATTGACTATTGTCAGATTCCAGATTGTATGGCCGTGCTGCAGATCTTCTGAAAAGAGGGTGCTGCAACCACCGTCCACCGCAGCAGAAACAATCAGGGAATCGTAAATACTGTACCCATGGCGTTCTGCGATATCAATCCCGCGGTCATAGAAGGCGATGCTCGGAAAAATCATGCAAAGCGGGGAAAGAACCCTGTTAAGATAGGTACGACAATCGGCAAAAGACAATGGCTTTGCAAATTTGCGGGTGGCAACGTTGAAAAATTCCTGGACGACCTGATAGCTGATCATACCATGTCCGGACGACAGCGCACGCTCCACGAGCTCGAATGCCGTTTTCCGTTTTCCGGGGCTCTCCTGGTCGAAGCAGTAGACGATCACGTTGGTGTCCAGGAAGAACTTACCGTTCATTGAGTTCGTCCCGCGAAAACTTGCGTCCCGCTCTCGCGTAGGATAGTTTTTCCATGAGTTCTTTAAAATCGACGGCGGCGTGCCTCTGCCCCACATATTGCTGCAGCCACTGTCGAAACAGCTCGTTCAAGGTGGTGTTTTCCTTTTGGGCTTTCTGCCTGGACTTGCGAATCAATGTCTCGTCTGCGCTCAACGTAATATTCTTATTCATGTTGACACCTTCACGAAAGTGCTCACGAGTTTCGTGTACACGATTGTAGTGTAATAGCCGCTGGGACCAATCCGTGTCAAGCGCAGATTTTTAATGATTCCGGCGGCAGCCGGAATCATACGTGGTTGCGCAGCTTCAGCTCGGTGGGATGGGGCTTTAGATACACCTGCTGGTCCAAATACGGCTGACCGTATTTGCGTACGTAGTGGTTGTACAGGGTGATTGGAACGATCAGCGGGACGAGTTCCCTTTTGTAGTCATCGAGGATCTCCAGCAGCTCCTGCTTTTCGTCGGCCGAAAGGTCTTTTTTGAAATAACCCATCATGTGCTGCAAGACGTTGACGTTTTTTTTCTTGGTGGTCTTCAGGCGGAGCGCTTCGACCAGCAGGGTTTCATACTGGCGGTAGAACTCGGCAATGGGAAGCTGCTTGGCCCCGGCGACGAGCTTTCCCATGGCCCGGTAGTGGTTGGGGCTGTGGGAGAGGATCAGCAGCTTGTGGCGGGTGTGAAAGTCGACCACGGCGCCGATCTTTTTGGGCTTGGCCAAGGTCTCCCGCCATCGCTTCATGTCAAATATCTGCTCGATGAAGGTCTCCCGAAGCACCGGGTCGTTTAATCGCCCGTCTTCTTCCACCGGTACCAGAGGAAAGTGCTCGGTAAAGGCCCGGGCCCAGAGTCCGGTTCCGGATTTCACCGGCTGGCCCGCTTCCGTGTAGACCTTGACCCGATACAGGCCGCTGGAGGGCGAGTTTTTCTTGAAGATAAACCCGCACAGGTCTTCTTTTTCCAACGCCTTGAGTTTGTCGGCCGCCCATTTCTTCATTTGGCCGGTGTAGTCGACCTTTGTCTTGATGGTCAAAAGCTTCGGATCTTCGGCATCTCCCACCAGGCGCATGGCTTCCCGGGGAGTTGTAAGGCCGCATTCGACTTCCGGGCAGACCGGCACGTATTCGACGAACTGGCCCAACGTATCCCTGACAAAGCGGTCAAGCTGGTGGCCGCCGTCGTAGCGGACGTTTTCTCCCAGCAAACACGTGCTCACACCAATTTTTATGGGCTCTTCCATTTTTTTCCCTATTCGTTTGGAGGCATGCATCAAGCCATTCATGTAAGAATTCCCAAATAGAATGCATGGAACAATCTGTCAAATTAATGTTTTTCGCACCTGGCTTCTGGTTGGCACCTGACCATTACCGGGTTACAATTTGTTCATGATAAAGGGTTGCCGGCGCAAGGGGCTGAAAAGACAATATGAAACAGAATGCCGAAAACATCGCGGATTTGCCTAACCTCAACCCCTTTTCCCGAAACATCCCACATCCGAAGTAAACCATTTATGCGGAAAGTCGAATTTGATGCCGAATAATAAATCATATAAACTCAGCTTTTAAGGAGTGGCCTCCAATTATCACAATGAGGTAGAGGTGAAAGGCCACCTAACAATCGGCTCTTGTCGGGCTCGCTTTGCTCGCCGCAAAGCCGAAGCGTTCGGCGTATAAATCGGGCAGACTCTCGCGTTCATCGAAAATGTGATATAATTTTTAAAGTGGAAACCTTCGGGTTTGACGAGATCGACACCGATTCCCCGGTCCTGGAAGCTTTTATTGAAGAGGCCCGGATTGCCGTCTGATGGCAAAATTCCCAGCAGATGCGCCTATCCGAAAGGTGATCAGAGCCTTTGATCGACTCGGCTTTCGGGTTGTCAGAGAGGCAAATCACATTGCACTTCTGCGGGAAAACCGGACGTCCGGGTCTGTGCGGGGGGCTCCGGATAACCGGCGTTCCTACCATTAGAGCCACAAAAAAGGAATAATCAATGGCAGAATTAATTGAAAGCGCAACAATTGTTCAAGCGGCAGGTTCTCCACCGAAGCAAATCGAAGAATTTGTTGGTCGCGTCAACAGCAAGACTGATGCTGTAAGCATCGCACGTATGCGAAGCCAAAGTGGATGGAAAGAACCCGGTCAGATTGGGCAATTTGATGAATACACGATTGTCTTGAAAGGAACATTACATCTTCGTTTGCAAGATGGAGAAATGGATGTAAACGAGGGACAAGCTGTTATCGTGTCCGCAGGAGAATGGGTACAATACAGCACTCCTTCACCAGAAGGAGCGGAATATGTAGCCGTATGTCTGCCGGCATTCTCACCAGACACAGTAAAAAGAGACGAATAGCAGAGGCTAGCAAGGCTACTGCAGCCGACGCAAAAAACACCAGCAATATATGGCTTACATTAGTATCCATAGCTCCGTTACTTTGTTTGATAGCTCTATTCTTCTCTTTAGCTATGCCTATTTATCTCGACGGATTCACTGCCTCTAAAGCCTGCTATATTCTTTCATTTGCAATTATTGTGTTCCTCTGTGTTTTTTGTAGCGAATGACGACCGTGCCGTCTTTACAGCTTACGATCCTCGCCTTTGCCACGATGGACGTGGATCATCATGGGGTTGCTGTCGATGTCGGTCGCCTGTATGTTCAAGGCCTCGGACAATCCAAGACCGCAGGCATAGACGGTGAAAAGAAACACCTATCTACTGTGACGGAAAATCGGAGAGCACTGCAACTTGGGGGAATTAGAGAAATATCGGCAGGTGAGGTGTGGTTCTGCCGCGAAGCGGCTAACTTGGAAATCCGTATGGAGCAGACGACCGAAAAATCGCGGTTTTACGTTCCGCCAGGTGGGGGCGAGGTTTATCCCCGCCCCAAAATGGAGCGGTTAAGGGGCTGATCGCCTCAGGAGTCTTTCTATGATACCGGGTCCCTGGAACTGGCTCATCCTGCTGGCGGTTTTGCTGGTGCCGTTTCAGCGGGTGGGAATTACCGTCTGTTACAGGTCAAGGAGTGCCGACCCGGGGCGGGCGCGGACGCGGGGGCTGTTCGTGCTGGCAGGGGTGTTTGTCGCCGGCAGCTTTCTGAACCTGGCGGTCAGCGCCGTGGTGATGTCCATACTGGCCCGGAAAAAGCCCGCCTAAAAGGAGCATGATATGGCAGTCGGTTGGTCGAAAGACGGGGCGGTGCAGGATCAGATCGATGCCGGCGTGGAAGACGCCGTCAAGCGGGCGAGAAGCCGGCTGGCCAAAGGGGAGGGGTTGGCGTACTGCGAGCAATGCGAGGCGCCGATCCCGGAGGCCCGGCGAAATGCGGTCCCGGGGGTTCGGCTGTGCGTCGACTGCCAGGCCGACGCCGAGAAGGGCCAGACGCCGGTTGCAGGCTACAATCGGCGCGGCAGCAAGGACAGCCAGTTGAAATAGAGCGCTCATTGGGGGGGGAGGATTCTCATGCTCGAACAGATGACCGCCATGGTCAAACAAAACGACATCTGCGTGCTGGCCACGGCCAGCGACAACCGGCCCCACTGCAGCCTGATGGCCTATGTGGCCGACGAAACCGGGGAGAAGCTTTACATGGCCACCTCCGGCGATAGCCGAAAATTTGCCAACCTGGGGGAAAACCCCTTCGTCAGCCTGCTGATCGACACCCGGGCAACACACCCGCGGGAAAAGACCAAGGCACTGACGGTCTCAGGGGTCTGTGAAACGGTCAAGGATTTAAAGGAGCGAAGCGCTGCCGCCGCAAGCCTCCGTTCGGTCCATCCCCAACTGGGGCCGATCCTCGAAGATGCAGGCGTTGAAATCCTCTGTGTGAAAGCCGAGTCGTTTCTGCTCTTAGACGGCGTATCCGACGCCCTCTTCCTTAAAATCGATTCGTCGAATGGTTGAAAGGTCGATTGGTTAAATTGCCGATTGGCTGATGCCGGGTTCAGTGACAACCAATTAACCAATCAACGAACTCTCGCCGATTGTCACGATTCCCAGATACCCGTCCACCGTGATCCGATCTCCGGTGCGAATCAGGGAGGTGGCGTCTGCCACTCCGGTGACGCAAGGGAGGCCGTATTCTCTGGCGATGATGGCGCCGTGGATGAGCATGCCGCCGCGACGCTCGACGATGCCGGCAGCCAGGGGCACCACGAAGGTCATGTTCGGGTCCACCGCGTCGCAGACCAGAATCTCTCCCTGCCGGAACCGGTTCAAGTCGCCGTCTTCAAGGATCACCCGGGCAAGACCCTGCCAGATGCCGGGGCCGGCCGGCTGGCCGGTGAGCTGCCGGGGACGGACGTCATATCGGGGGCTGTTTCCGTCGGGATTCGCGCTGGAAACTGTTTCACGCCGGTCGACCAGGGCGAGGGCTTCGGCCAGCCGTTCGTCTCCCTGCTGGTTTTCGATTCGCAGCTGCGCTTCGTTTGCCGCATCCAGCAGGCGCGCCTCGATGCGGCCGATGTGCATGTTGTCGTCGTCCCGCAACCGGTAGCTGGCGCGGGCCAGATCGAGGAGCGCTTCGGCCCGGCCCCGCTCCTCGCCTTCGAAGCGGTCGAAAAATGCGGCTTTCAGGGCGCCGGCATCGGTTCGGGTGCGCTGGGCGCCGCCCCTCTCTTTTCGGGTGGAAAGCTCCAGCACCAGGCGAACGACCGCTTCCGGGCCCTGGCTGCACTGCACAGCTCCGGTGACCGGGCACGACAGATCCCCGTACTGGTCGATGAACGAATTCAGATTCTGCAAAAAATCCGAATCAGCCTCATCCAGGCGTCCCTTCCGAAGCTGGCCGGCCAGCTCCGGATCCCGCCGAACCGAGTCGGCCATTTTTTCAAGGAGCCGGTTTCGCTCGAGGCTCAGCATCGGCGTCTGCCCGAGCAGGTGCATGAATTCGTAAGGGTCTTGCGGGCGCACGACATCGTTGTAGGTCTGGCCGAAAAGCCGGATGCCGTGGGCAAAGGGGATGAACTCCTCCCAGTAGAGATTGGCCCACCGGGTGTTGATCTGCAGGCGGCGCAGAATTTCCGCCGCCAGTGCATCGTTGGAAAGAACGGAAAGATCTGCCGATGCAAGGCTTGCGGCCTCCTCGATCATCTCCGGGATATGCTTTTCTTCGATCCGTTGTCGAAGCAAGGCCAGGTTCTCGAAGCTTCGGTGCAGGCTCAGATACCAGGCGCGTCGGTCCTTTTTGTCTCCCTCGCCCCCGGTGGTGATGGGACGGGATTGAAGCAGATACAGGCGGCCGCCGGAAAACGTCCACTCCACATCCTGGGGGCGGCCGAAAAGCGCTTCGGCGCCCATGGCCAGGGAAAAAACGGCGTCGACGTCTTCTTCGGACAGGGGCGGTCGGGTTCGCTCGGATGGATCGAGGTCAACCAGCTCGATGCCGGCTTTACTGCCCGCGGTCTTTTGGTCCCGGGTTGCGGAGGCGTGGGAGACGATCCCTCCGGTGGCACGGTCGACCCGCCAGCGGTCGGGTTCGACGGCGCCGTCCACCAGTCCGGCATTGAGACCGTATACGGCTTCGACCACGCCTCGGTCCGGATCGTTGAAATCCCGGGTGAAGGCGATCCCCGAGCGGTCGCCGACCACGATCTCCTGGATCACCACGGCCATGGCGCTGGTCTCCACGTCCAGGCCCAGCTCCTGGCGATAGAGCAGCGCCGCATCCGACCAGAGAGAGGCCCACACCCGCCGGATGGCCTCCAGGGTCGCTTCGGGCCCTGTAACATTGACCACCGATTCATGAAGACCGGCAAAGGAGGCTGCGGCGGTGTCCTCTTCCGGGGCCGAGGAGCGAACCACCACCGCCCGGTCCGAAAAGCGGGAGACGACCGTTTCGGTCAGCCGAGCCTCGAGGGCTTCGGGCATGGGGGTGGTCAAAAACCGGTTCCGGATCCGCAGGGCGCAATCCCAGATTTCTTCCCAGCGCATCTGCTCGAACGGTTTGCGGTGCAGTTCGAGCTGGATTCTTTCCCGGAGGCCGCCTTCGCCGATAAATTCGTCATAGAGGTCGGTGGTGAGACAAACGGTTTCCGGCACCAAAAAGCCGTTTTTCCCTGCCAAGGCCAAGGTATAGGCCTTGCCGCCGACCTTTTGGGGGTTGCTTTCCAGTATCTGTGTCAGGGAAAGAATCGCATTCATGGCTGCATCCGCAGCTCCATGACGCCTTGAAAGTTTTCAACGAGCAAGTATCGGGCGACGACCAGCTCGATGAACCTGGTGGTGGGGGCGCAAAGAAAGTCTGCCAGATAGGGGTGTCGGGACAGGTACAAAACCTTTGCCGACGCCGCAGCGGATTCGGTTTCGATGTCCACGGCCCGTCCCACGGCCGTGACCGCTGCCGCCCGGTGAAAATCGGCCTCTTGGTGTGTGCGACTGTCGATGAGCATGGCTGCCCGTGGATCTTCCCTGAGGTTCCGGTATTTTCGGGTAGTCTCTGGGGTGGCAAAATAGATCCGGCTCAAATCCGCTTCGGCGGCAAAGCCGACAAGGGTGGCATAAGGTTGGCCGGCATGGTGAGTGGACAGGACCGCCAGCCGCTGGGTGGCCAGCAGCTCGGCGATCCGGTGCCGGGTCTTTTCCGCGCTGTCCACGGCGTCTACTCTCCGGGACCGACCAGGGGCAGTTCCTTGTCAATCTTGAAAAAAACCAGAAACTTCGGGTCCTGCGGATCCTTTTCCGGCGGATAGGTTCGCCGGCGCAGCTCATAGAGCAGTTCGGTGTCCTGCTCTTCTCTGGCCATGGTCAAAAAGAAGCGCTTTCCCTGGTAGCCTTTGCCGGTTTCCACGAAAAGATAGGCAGCGCGTGGGTTTTCCGTGACATTCTTGTGAGAGAGCCGGTCGCGCATGATAAAGGCGATGGTGCCGTCGTCCATGACATGCGGCCGGGAATACAGCGCGGAATCGACCTTGCCGGTCTTGTCCGCCGTGGACAGAACGCCGATGCCCTTTTTGCTCTCGAAGTAATCTTTCAGTTCCTGGATGTTTACAGCCATCATTTTCTCCTTTCTATTCTCCAGTATAAAATCCGAAATCCGAAACAAATAATAAATACGAATTCTCCAATGACAAAATCAAATCGGTTTAGGGGTTGTGTTTCGGATTTGTTTGCAGAGCGCTTGTCAAAATTACATCCCGATATCAAAGGGTGGCATTTGATTGAGCGCATCGATTCAGCGTCGTCAAGGCTTTCGATCCGGCAGGGCGCAGGTTGTATGCAGTTTGGGGGTGAACCGCTCGGGTCCGTCGGTGATCGGACCGTTTGACGATTCGGCGATCCTGCGAAGCATCCCGGAAAAGATCCACTGGTGAAACGGATACAGCCCGTACCAATAGGCCAGGCCGAACAAGCCCCGGGGAAGAAACCGCGAGAGCATCGTCAAAACAGCCTGGTCGTCTCCGGCGGGTTCGATCCGAAACTCGAGCATCGCCTCGCCCGGAAGCTTCATTTCGGCAAGGAGGCGCAGTGTTCTCGGCGGATCCACTTCGAGCACCCGCCAGAAATCCAACGCGTCTCCCGGCCGAAGGTCTGTAGGGTGACGGCGGCCACGGCGCAGTCCGATGCCGCCGGCAAGCCGGTCCATCCAGCCGCGAAGCGCCCACAGGCCGTTTCCATAATACCAGCCGGTGCCTCCGCCGATGCACCGGATCGGCTCCCAGACCTCTTCGGGGCGGGCCTGGATGCGGGCCCGGTAGCCGCATTCCATAATGGTTCCCCCGGCCCAGTCGGCGTCTCCGCAGGCGGCCCATTCGGGAGGGGCAACCGCGCCGGCGTCCATCCAGCAGGTGTCGATCTGGGCCTGGCGGACCCGCTCAAGGGCGGTGCGGATCGCCTCCCGGCAGCCGGTTAGCTCCTGGGGGATGATTTGACGGATCCGGTTTTCCTGGCAGATGACCGGCACCCCCAGCCCTTCGGTCAGCGGCATGGCGATGGCGGCCGGCACCGGCGTCACCAGGTGGATCCAATAGGCGCTCAGGGTGGGGGTGAGCACTGGAACCCCGATGACCCGGCGCCGGGGCAGCCCGGCTTCTTCGGCAAAAATGCGGATCAGATCCCGGTAGGTCAGCACATCCGGCCCGCCGATGTCAAAGGTCTGTCCTTTGGCCGCTTCATGTTCCAGGCAGCCCGATAGATAGTTCAACACGTTTCCCACGGCAATCGGCTGAACCGGGGAGTCGACCCACCGGGGAGTGACCATTACCGGCAGTCTTTCGACCAGGTAGCGGAGCATCTCAAAGGAGGCGCTTCCCGAACCGATGATCATGGCCGCCCGCAGCACCGTGGCCGGCACCGGGCCCGCAGAGAGGATTTCCCCCACTTCGTGGCGGGACCGGAGATGATGACTCATGCGGCGGTCGGTGACCTCTCCGAGGCCGCCCAGGTAGATGATCTGAGAAACGCCGCCTTCGGCTGCGGCCCGCACCATGTTCCGGGCACCGGTGCGGTCGGCGTCGGCGAATTTTGCCTTGGCGGCGATCATGGAGTGGACCAGGTAAAAGGCCGCTCGACAGCCGTCGGCCGCCCGCACCATGGCGTCGTTATCGAGCACGTCTCCTTCGACGAGTTCGATATTTTCGTGGCGGCTCCAGGGGCGGCAGGCCAGTTTGTCCAGCGAGCGGCCCATGGCGCGCACGCGGTATCCTTCTTGCAGCAGTTTGGGAACAAGCCGCCCGCCGATGTACCCGGTGGCGCCGGTTACCAAGATCGGTCGATCGTCCATGGATTCACCAAGGTTGCTTGTAAAATTTTTTGGTACTATACCAAAATCTTTCCTAAAATAATGCGCTCAACGAAAACCGCAACATCACAAGGGAGGTTTCCGATCATGACCGATCCCCTGTTCGAACCGATCCGGATCAACCGGATGGAGGTCAAAAACCGCATCGTCATGCCCGCCATGCACCTGAACATGGCCAAAGATTTTCAGGTCACCCCCCGGCTCGTCGAATTCTACGAGGAGCGGGCAAAGGGGGGCGCCGGCATGATCGTGGTCGGATTTGCCACCGTGGACGACCTGGCCGGCTCTTCGCTGAATATCGGCGCCCACAAAGACGAGTTCATCGCAGGGTTGTCGGAATTGGCAGCGGCCATCGGGCGTCACGGCGCCATGTCCGCCGTTCAGCTCAATCATGCCGGAAGGTACAATTTCAGCTTTTTTCTGAATGGAAAGCCGCCGGTGGCGCCGTCTCCGATCGCTTCCCGGCTGACCAAGGAAACTCCCCGTCAGTTGACGGAAGAAGAGATCCGGGAGGTGGTGGCTTCCTTTGGCCGGGCCGCCGGCCGGGTCAAGCGGGCCGGTTTCGACGCCGTGGAAGTGCTATGCGGCACCGGCTATTTGATCAGCGAATTTCTTTCCCCCCTGACCAACCACAGAACCGACGATTACGGAGGCAGCTTTGATAACCGGACCCGATTCGCCCGGCAAGTCATCGCGTCGGTTCGGGCGGCTGTCGGACCGGAGTATCCGGTCGTCGCCCGGATGAACGGAAACGATTTCATGCCCGAAGGTCAGGGCCGTCGCGACCTGGGCCGGTTTGCAGAGGTTTTGGTCGGGGTGGGGGTCGACGCGCTCTGCATCAACGTGGGGTGGCACGAGGCCAGGGTGCCTCAGATCGTCTCCGAGGTGCCCCGGGGGGTCTTCGGCTATTTGGCCCGAAGCGTCAAGGAGCGGGTGAACGTTCCGGTGATCGCCAGCCACCGGATCAACGATCCGGCGGTTGCCAGGCAGATGATGGAAGACGGTCTCTGCGACATGGTGGCCATGGGAAGAAGCCTCATCGCGGATCCCTACCTGCCGGCAAAGGCCGCCGCCGGTCGGGAGACGGAGATCGTTCACTGCATTGGATGCGCCCAGGGCTGCTTCGACCACCTGTTCGAATTAAAGCCGGTGGCTTGCCTGTGCAATCCCCGGGCCGGGCGGGAAAGGGAAGCCATCGTTGAAAAAGCGCCACGGCCCATGAAGGTGCTGGTGGCCGGCGGGGGACCTGCGGGCATGAGCGCGGCCGCTGCCGCCGTGGACCGGGGCCATGAGGTGGTTCTTTACGAGGCCGGCAGCCGACTCGGTGGCCAGCTACATCTGGCTGCCGCCCCTCCGGGCCGGGGTGAATTCGCCCAGCTGGCAGAAGACCTGGCCCGGCAGCTGACGATCCGCGAGGTGCGTGTCATGCTTGACCGGATGGTGGACGAGGCGGTGCTCGAAACCGAGCGTCCCGACGCGGTGATCCTGGCCACCGGCGCGCGTCCTGTCACGCCGGCCGTGCCCGGTGCCGATCTTCCCCATGTGCTTCAGGCGTGGGATGTGCTCGGCGGCCGCAGCCGAACGGGCCAAAAAGTGGTCGTGGTCGGTGGCGGAGCCGTTGGCGTGGAGACCGCCCTTTTCCTTGCCGCAAAAGGAACCCTGACGGCCGAAGCGCTGAAGTTTCTTTTCGTCAACCGGGCCGAGACCGCCGAGGATCTATACGAGCTTTCGGTTCGGGGAACCAAGGACGTGGTCCTGGTGGAGATGATCGACCGGGTCGGCGCCGATATCGGCAAGAGCACCCGCTGGGCCATGCTTCAGCATCTGAAACAAAGCGGTGTTTCTGTCCGGACCGATGCCAGGGTCGAACAGATCAGCAAAAACGGCGTTCGGATCGTGGCCGGAGACAATGCAGAAGAGATCGCCGCAGATTCGGTGGTGTTGGCGTTGGGGGCGTCACCGTACAATCCGCTGCAATCCCTGGTCGAAAAACGGTGCATTCCATTTCAACTGGTGGGAGACGCCCGTTCTTTGGCAAAGGCCTTTGATGCAATTCACCAGGGATTTGAAGCCGGCCGGAGCCTGTAAACGGCAGGCAGGATCTTGCTGAAGAAGACGGGGGGTGACAGTGCCGGGCGCGGGGCTTATGTTCGAATCAGGTTCGAGCGTCCCCGCATTTTTTATCCGTCACCCCGCCGCATGAGGTGGGTTCGTTCTCCTCCGCGGTTGTATGGCGCCCAAAATGGCCCAACCCGAAAAGACATACCGGCTCTGCTGGCACCCGAGTATCGCCGAAATCGATCGGCATGCCTGGGACGCATTGGCCCTGCCCCTGGACACCCCTCTGCTGGAGTGGGACTGGCTTCACCTGATGGAGGCATCGGGCAGCATCACGGCCGAACACGGCTGGCAGCCGTGCCACCTGGCGGTATGGAAAGGAAACGCCCTGGCGGCCGCTGCGCCCCTGTATATCAAAGGCCACAGTGAGGGCGAATTCGTGTTCGATCATGCCTGGGCCCAAGCGGCTCATCAGCTCGGGATTGCCTACTATCCGAAGCTGATCGGCATGAGCCCGGTGACGCCTGCGGTGGGCTACCGTTTTTTGACCCATCCCGATGTCGACGAACAAAAGATGACGGAGCTGATCACCGTAGAAATAGACCGCTTCTGCCGGGAAAACAGGTTGTCCGGGGCCAGCTTTCTCTTCGTCGATCCCGAATGGCTGCCGTTGGCCACGGAACAGGGATGGACGGCCTGGCGCCATGGAAGCTTTTTGTGGGAAAACAAACACTTTGAGTCTTTCGACGATTATCTGGCCGTATTCAACGCAAACCAGCGAAAGAACATCCGAAAAGAAGTCCGTTCCATGGACCGGCAGAAGATCCGGCTTGAGACGCTTTCCGGGCACCGGATTCCGGACGAATTTTTCCATCGGATGTACCGGTTCTACGAGCGAACCAACGACCAGTACGGCATCTGGGGCTGCAAGTACCTGACCCGAAAATTTTTTTTGAAGCTGGCCGACGACTATCGCCATCGCCTCTTGTTCGTGGCGGCCTATGAAAAGAAAACCGGGG
>Ga0272443_10004865_pt1 | contig 14281 bp, 11 predicted proteins | sample SSMAcet12_FD_193581 | JGI IMG/M metagenome (GOLD analysis project Ga0272443, IMG submission 193581) | Marine sediment archaeal communities from Little Sippewissett salt marsh, Falmouth, MA, United States - SSM-Acet-12 | ecosystem: Environmental > Aquatic > Marine > Wetlands > Sediment ...
CAACTTCAGATAACTCGCACTAATCCAAGGCATCCTAATCAACGCTGTGCCTTTTTTGTGCCCACCAAACTCCTAAAATCATCAAAATGATTTAAAAAAGATCAAACTCATTTAAAAACATAAAACATTGTCAGTCTTAAGATTATACCATAATTTCAAGGTAGATAATAACTTACAAAAATCAGCGGATTAGTTTCCTACCTCCTCCGCATTAACTCGTAAGGCGTTGCCACACAATAAGATATGTCATTGTTTCGAAGTTTTTCTTACGTGTTTCTAACCTAAAAAGCGGTACTTGTACTGGGGGCAGGTCATCACCTCGGGCGGCACACGTTCGGTACAAACACCGCAGGTTGAGTTTCGCTAACCGGGATTAACCATTCCGAACTAAGAACTTTTCAGCTTTCATTTTTTATTGCATAAAAAAATGCGGCTCCGACCTCAATCTCTCAGAATTTTTGTGGTGTTAGACTATAAAACCAAATCGGGCCATTCCAGGATCATTGGAAATCGTTGGAAGATAATTAAATGCACCAGATGTCCTGAACCTGAGTCTACATGTAAATCGACACAAACTGGTTATTGAAAACGTATCTGCTTTTGGCGCCCCAACGTAGCCAGGATTATCAGAACAATAGTAATTATGGCATAATACAGCGGTACCCCCGAGGAAATGGCTTCAGCTGTTGCTCCTCGATAATCAAACATAGTTGCCCCACTCTGAATACTCATGTACCACAATAAGAGATAGATAATCTCAAATGTCCTGCTGCCATTTGTCCATACTCCCAGTGCAAGAGCCAGCGATGGTACAAATAACACTCCTATGGCTATCGCGTATAAGTTTTGTCCGTTGCCGGTAATTATCATCCGGAATGCAAAGCCAGCTCCCATTATGATTGCAACGATGACACCAGCCAGCCAGATTGCCGGAAATTGCCGGCGTACAGATTTATCAGTCGAGAATACGGTCTGATATGTTTGGTACTTAATCTCTCGGACTCCCATTTCCGACCAAACCAGAATCGGCCACAGGCATGCAGCGGCAAAGAGCATTTGAGCCACACGGTCTATTGGAACAAAAGGCGTTGCGCCAATTAAACCAAGGGCACATATGTACCACCACCACGAACGCCCTTTGAGCATAAGAAGCAGTTCCGCCTTTACGACTGATATAAATGATGTCCTTAGTCCATTCCTGTTAACCGAAGTCAGATTGGTCACGGATCTATTGGTATCCACGGTATCGATTCCGTTTCCATTCCTTTGCGCTACCGTAACATTCGGGTCTGATTTCCTTTTGAGTTTACGGGAAAAACGCTCCAAAGTACTGCCACTCCTGCCAAGAACCCGGCTGGCTGCAGGGTCAAAACGATTAAATAGAATAGCTGAAACTATAACAGCCATAGCCCCCAGACCTACCCAAAGAAATCGTTCCAGAATTATATCCGGTGTCCATTGGATCCCATCCCAAATGAATCGATTGATACTGTTTCCATCAACTGGCCCAATAACACCAAAAATACCTTTATGGATGTCGACTCCGGCGGCCGATAACTTCTCTCTAATATCAAAGACAATTCTTGCTACTCCCGCAAAGTCGAATGCATGCGTCGATTCACCACTGGCAATATACGACCGTGCTGATGAACCTACCAGGATCGGGCCCCAAATAAAAAAATATATGATATTACCGAGACCGCCGCGAAGAATAGCAACGCTTTCAAACAGCACGGCCAGAGCTGCCGCAAAGACAAGGGCTGGAAATCCCATCAGCCAGATCGGAGCCCACAATGCCATAAGGTCAACCTGTGTAACCTCCGCCCGAACAAGCTGCATAACCGGTGCAATGACTGTCAGCACGCCAAGAATAGCCGATAATACCAGTATATTACTTAGCCATTTCCCAGCCATATAGGTGATCTTACGAAGTGGCGTCGTTGCAATAATCTGGCCTACCCGCGTATCATAATCCCGACATATCGAATTCTTTACCAGGTAAAAGCCGATTAGTGATAATAAAATGGCCGCCGTTACTCCAAACAACGTTCCCACCCATGGCGAATTATAATATCCTCTGTGACTAGCTACTACAAATGAAGTGTACGGTGCACTGAGGGGCGGTACAAACATGTACCCAGCAAACAGTGCCAGTCCAATAACAACCAGAAAACTAAATCGCCGGACACGCTCAAGAAAATCAGCTCGAGCCAAATGATAAATCTGACGGGCAAGTCTCATACTTCTTTTATCTCATTACTGATTGACGCACCATTCGCAGACGAAATACAGTATAAATACGCATCTTCCAACGCCGGTGCAACACTTTGGGCTTTATCGGATGGGGCGCCATTGGCAACAACTCTGACATGCACGCCGTCGCCACGGCGCATAGTGGTGCTGATAAGATGATGTTGCCTAAATGTTGTCAGATCCTCGCTGCTCACAACGCATTCCCATACTTTCCCGTCAACCATTCGAAGCAACTCTTCAGGAACAGCGTGTCTTACCAATTGACCCTTATTGATAAGGACTATTTCGGTTGCCGCCGCCTCCACATCGGATACTATATGCGTGGATAAAATGATGATTCGTTCCCCTGATAGATCTGAAAGAAGATTACGAAATTGAATACGTCCCTCGGGATCGAGGCCCACGGTTGGCTCATCGACAATGAGCAACTGTGGATCGTTTAGTAGGGCCTGAGCAATGCCCACCCTTTGTTTCATACCTCCCGAGTATCCACCAAGAGGCCGATGGCTAACATGCGTTAGGTCTACCAAAGCCAGAAGCTCGTAAATCCGTTTCCGAGCCATTTTTGAATTTAATCCTTTAATCGCTGCCATATACTGCAAAAACTCTATGGCTGTTAAATTGGGATATACTCCAAAATCCTGCGGTAAGTATCCCAGGACCTGACGCAATTCGTCGGGATTTCTGGCTATATCAATACCTTTCCATTTGACGGTTCCCCGAGTCGGTGACGTAATAGTGGCTAGGATATTCATAAGCGTAGTTTTGCCGGCCCCATTTGGTCCCAGCAAACCAAGTATACCAGTCTTGAGCGTCAGACTGAAATCCCTGAGCCCCCACACGCCTCCCCGGTACATCTTACTTACATTATTTACGATGACTTCCATTATTTATTTTCCTTTTGCAGGACATGCTACCAATTTTAATGTATCTAAAAGAAAATACTGTGCAGAATTTCTTTAAACAATAAGAAATCCAAGTTGTCGAGAAAATGCCAGATAAACAGTCCCATTGTCGGAAATTTCCATGCTGAACAAATCTATATCCTGGGCCAAATATCAATGTTCACTATTCATAATTTATGATCATCGGTTTAGTTAATTGCACATTGTTAAAAATCCGCTTTTGCGTTGTCTTGATGGTCTTTTACTCTTGAATTTTCTAACCATTTTCTAACCAGGTACTACACGGAACTTTAGGTAACTTCAAGGAACTTCACGTAACTACAAGTAACTTAACGTTTATTGTAGCATCAGATTAGGCGTAATTTAAGGTGACTCAACAAGATAGCCAAAATGCCGCACGTTGAATCCTACCTCCTCCGTTATGATTTGTAATATATTGTTGCACAACAACTTACGCCGCAGGTTTGAAGTTTTTCAAACCATTTTCTAACGGAAAGAGTGGAACAATAAACGGGGGCAGGTCAGCAGTAATCATCAATTTAATCCTATAAAATTGTTGACAGTAAAATATATAAAACCGATCTTAAAGCTAACTGGCAATTAACGAAAATCAGGGTTAATAAATTTGGCTATGAATGTAATCCAAATAACCCAAGTTGCTATAATTGCCTAAAATCGAAAACACATGTTTAAACCGGGAGACTCATATGTTAAGGGGCACAATTTATCTAACATTTTGCTTACTGATTGTAATAATCGGCACCGCCAATGCACAGGGAGATTTTTTCGGTATAGCCGATAACTACTTGTTAGGAACACAACCATTCGACATTTGTTGCGCCGATTTCGACGGTATCAATGGTGATGACTTTGCTGTTGTAAGTCAAAACGCTGACTTTGCGTATGTTTACCTTAACGACGGCGATGGTACATTTACTTATTCTAATGCATACGCCGCTTATGATGCCCCGAAATCTATTGTATCAGCCGATTTTGATGGAATCAACGGTCCCGACCTTGCCTATGTAACATACAACAATAATAGACTGATAGTACGCCTTAATGATGGTGACGGCACTTTTGACGATGTTATTCGGAATATGGCGGTTGGTAGTGGCGATACGAGACCACAGTGTGTCTATGCCGCCGATTTCGATGGTTTCAATGGTCCGGATATTGTCACCTCTAATGCAGGAGGAAGTAGTGTTTCAGTTTTCTTCAATGTTGGTGATGGGACTTTTACTCTTCCGGTAAACCTAACCGTTGGTCCCAATCCCAGTCAACTAGTTGCCGCTGATTTCGGAGGATCGTCACATCCTGATATTGCTGTCGCAACAGTGATCTACGACAGCCTGGAGATCTTAATTAATAATGGCGACAGTACATTCCAACCGCCAATTACGTATCCGGCACCAACAACCTCAATTGGAATGGATTTCGCCGATTTTGATGGGATCAATGGAAATGATCTTATTCTGGGTAGTTACAATTCGGTAGGACTTTCTTTGTACTTAAATAACGGGGACGGAACATTTGCTGATTCGGTTATTGTTTCATCTATTGTTTATCCAAGATCTGTTGCCTGCATCGATGTTGATCAGGATTCAAATATGGATCTTGTGGTACCAATGGAAATGAGAGACTCGGTTGCGGTTTTTTTGGGTAACGGAAACGGAACTTTTCAGGCCCAAGATACTTACGCCGCAGGCGACGGTCCAAGAGGAATCGAAGAAGGCGATTTTAACGGCGACGCTTATCCTGATATCGCCATCGCGAATTTGAATGGCAATGATGTAAGTGTCTTTCTTAACCAGGAAGGTCCTGTTGATATTACAGATGTTTCTCGTAATACACTTCCTGATCAGTTTCGCCTTTCCCAAAACTACCCGAATCCATTTAATCCGAGCACTAACATTCACTTTGACCTGCTGAAACGGTCTCAGGTTGTGATTTCGATTTATAATATGCTTGGTCAACAAATCAAAATATTAGCCGATGAGGAACTTCCCGCCGGCACCTATTCGGTAGAATGGGATGGAACAAATGAGGAATGTCAGACAGTATCAACCGGTGTATACCTATATAACCTGGAGGTCGATGGCTTTATAGAAACCAAGAAAATGATGCTTCTTAAATAAGTTGTTTATACATTCTGAGAACAAGGGCAGCCTGACTCGCTGCCCTTTTTTTACTCCAATATTCGCTTAAAGCTTCTATAAAATCATCTTGGTATGTCGTAAACGAAGAAAAATTTTTGAAAATTCGGACCTTTTGACTATATTGTGATTAATCGATCTATTTTGCGGTATAATACATTTTGTACCTATATTCTTATTCCAACAGGTTGAAATTATAACTGTCCTATACTTTTTTCTGGAAAATCAATGTTAATTGAGGACTTCAACCATGCCGAATTTTCTAACCATTTTCTAACCGGGAACTACACGCAACTTCAAGTAACTTCAACCAACTTCACGCAACTACAAGTAACTTAACGTTTGTTTTGCCACCAGATTACGTGTATTTTCAGGTGTTTCATAGAGTTAGCGAAAATACCCGTCGTTGAATCCTACCTCCTCCGCTTTGATTCATAACTCGCTGTTGTGCATTTAGTTACGCCGTAGATTCGAAGTTTTTCAAACGGTTTTCTAACGGAATAAGGTGGAACATTGACTCAGATTAAGTTATCTCCAGCCACGAAGGTAAAACAGTGTCGTAATCCAGTTAGTCAATATCATAATTATTCCAAAGATTAACGCCTGTGATGCCAATAACGCCCAGCCTGAAAGCACCTGACCGACGAAACAGCCCTGTACAATAATCGCACCCAGGCCAACAAATAACCCTCCCGCAAATGCGAGTACCAACATATCCTTGGGGGCACTGCGCCATTTAATTTCGCCCCTCTCCATGCCGATACTACCGAGCCCAATATAAAGGTTGATGCTTACATTTATTTTTTTACTTAAATTCTGTTTATCAATTTGCTTCAATATCTAATTTGATATTTATCAATGTTCTGATTATTCCTTGATGTCAGAATATTGCCAACTGGCGAATGCTGCATGAAAATACTAAAAAATAATGTCGCCGTAACAAACCAATTTAAAACTCAGAATAGGAATTATACTGAAATTGCCGGCAAATTATTCCAGAAAAGAAAATGTTACTAACTTATAGAAATTGCCAATCGATAAAGTATTTCTTATCTTAGGATACAACTTGCCCATCTTCCTTTGAAGACATGCAAAATTGAGGAGCCAGTATGGCATCAGTAATTCGTTATTATGAGGGAATCAACTCCGTTGCGGTAATCGGCAACTATTTACCCCGCCTGTGTGGTATTGCGACATTCACTACTGATCTTGTGGAGGCCTTATCGGCAGAAGCGCCCGATGTTAACTGCTGGGCGGTTGCCATGAATGACAAACCCGAGGGATATGCATATCCTGGAAAAGTGCGATTCGTAGTCAACCAGAACAAACTCGCCGATTACAGTGTGACGTCGGAGTTTCTCAATATCGGCCAGCCTGATATTGTCTGCGTACAACATGAATACGGTATCTTTGGCGGACCGGCCGGCAGCCATATCTTGAAACTTCTGGGAGAGCTTCGTATGCCGATAGTGACAACGCTGCATACGGTATTGAGAGATCCCGCCCCGGAATATCGTGAAGTCATGCACAAGCTGTCTGACCTGTCCGACAAACTGATAGTGATGAGCCGGAAGGCCTCCGATTTCCTCAAAGATATTTATGCCGTTCCGGAGGAAAAAATTGCCTTTATCCATCATGGTATTCCGGATATGCCATTCATTGATCCCAATTTTTACAAAGATAAGTTCGGGGTGGAAGGCAAAAAAGTGATTCTCACATTCGGCCTTCTTTCTCCCAATAAGGGTATTGAAAATATGGTGCAGGCACTACCGTCCGTCATCAAACAACATCCCGATGTTACCTACATACTTTTGGGAGCAACACATCCGCATATTATAAAAGCACATGGGGAGGCTTACCGTATCAGCCTGCAGCAACAGGCGCGCAAACTCAACATCGGTGATCATGTCATTTTTCACAATCGATTTGTCGAACTGAAAGAGTTGTGTGAGTTTCTCGGTGCCGCAGATATATATGTAACCCCTTATCTTGAGGAATGCCAGATTACATCCGGAACGCTAGCCTATGCCATGGGAACCGGCAAAGCAGTCATTTCAACGCCGTACTGGTATGCGATCGAGATGCTTGCCGAAGGACGGGGGATAATCGTTCCATTCAAGAATCCTGACGCCATAACGGAACATATAATCGACCTCCTTGACAACGATATGAAGCTGCAAACGATGCGCAAGAAGGCCTATACTTTTTGTCGCGAGGCGACCTGGAAAGAGGTATCCCAAAGATATCTCGAGGTTTTCAGCGAAGTCCAGTACAACCGCTCCCGGCATCCCCGCCCCCGACACTTGTATATTGAAAACATCAAATCCATCACAAAATTTGAGCTCCCGGATTTGAAGCTTGATCACTTGAAAAACCTGACCGATGATACCGGCATTTTGCAGCATTCCACCTATACCGTTCCGGATCGTGACCAGGGCTACTGCATCGATGACAATGCCAGAGCGCTGATGGTTGTTGCCATGGGCCGGGAATATCTGGATACAGACAGCCTGTGCTTCGATTCGCTCTGCAGCCAGTATCTCAGCTTTTTGCTGCATTCCTTCAACGTCGAGAAGGGGAGGTTTCGCAATTTCATGACCTATGAACGACAGTGGACTGAGGAGGTGGGTTCCGAGGATGCCCACGGCAGAGCACTCTGGGGGATTGGCCAATCTGTTGATTTTCTTGGCAATCCCGGACAGATGGCAATGAGTATGACCCTCTTCAACAAAGCGATAAAAGCTGTGGAACACTTTAAATCACCCAGAGCTATCGCTTTTGCCCTGGTGGGAATTCACGCCTACCTGCATAAATTTTCAGGCGACAGCGAAGTCCGCAGAGTTCGAGAAATCATTGCAAACAGGCTTTTCGATCAGTTTAAAAACAATGCAACAGAAAGCTGGCCCTGGCTGGAAAATGCTCTAAATTATGCCAACGGAAAGCTGCCACACGCCCTGCTCCTGTCCGGCCAGTGGATGCAGCGCAGTGATATGGTCGATATGGGACTCAGATCTCTCAAATGGTTGCTCTCTGTCCAGACCGAAGACAACCACTTCGTGCCCGTCGGCAATAGCGGATGGTATGAGAAAGGTGGCACAAAGGCCCGATTCGATCAGCAACCCATCGAGGCTAATGCAATGATCGAAACCTGTGTCGAAGCCTATAATATCACCAGGGACAAAACTTGGTTCGATAATGCAGTCATGTGTTTTAATTGGTTCCTTGGACATAACGATCTGAATATACCGCTTTATGATCCAAAGACTGGTGGCTGCCGCGATGGGCTGATGGCTGACGGCATCAACCAAAATGAAGGCGCCGAGTCGACGCTTGCATGGCTGCTTTCACTTATGACTTTGCAGAAGCTCTATGCCGACGAGATTCTAAGACAACCAACATCCCAACCAACCGGTTAGCATAAAGGATTGGCTATGCGCATAGCGATGCTCTCACCAATTGCCTGGCGCACACCGCCGCGGCACTACGGTCCGTGGGAAAGTGTGGTTTCCCTTTTGACCGAAGGATTGGTGTCGCGCGGCCATGATGTTACCCTTTTCGCAACTGGCGATTCGGTAACAAGCGGCAAGCTACATACCGTTTGTGCGCGGGGTTATGAAGAAGACCATTCCATTATATCAAAAGTATGGGAGTGCCTGCACATTTCGGAACTCTTTGAGCATGCTGAAGAATTTGACATTATTCACAACAATTTTGACTTTCTACCGTTGACCTATACCGGCCTTATCACCACGCCGGTCGTCACCACCATTCACGGTTTTTCATCGCCCGGGATTCTGCCGGTTTACAAGAAATACAACGGCAAAGTGTTCTATGTTTCCATCAGCGATTCCGATCGGTCGTCAGATCTTGACTATATCAAGACTATACATCACGGTATAGATATAAACCAGTTTGATTTTCAGCCAGAGCCGGACGATTATCTGCTTTTTTTCGGGCGCATTCACCACGACAAGGGCGCCAAAGAAGCCCTTGAAATTGCCAGAGTATGCAATAAAAAGCTGATATTGGCGGGAATCATTCAGGATGATATCTATTATCACCAATACATCGAACCGTACCTGGATAACGACAACGTTGTTTATGCCGGTAGCGTCGGGCCGGTCCAGCGCAATCAGCTTCTTGGTAAGGCAACCGCTCTTTTGCATCCCATCAATTTCAATGAGCCTTTTGGCCTGTCCGTTATTGAAGCCATGGCTTGCGGTACTCCGGTGATTGCTTTTAACAAGGGAAGCATGCCCGAACTTATAGAACACGGTAAGACTGGTTTTCTCGTGAATACCGTCAGTAAAGCAATAGACGCTGTTGCACATATAAGTGAAATTGACCGGGCACGCTGCCGTCGCCGCGTTGGAAAGCATTTCACAACCAATCATATGGTTGAAAAGTATATTCAGGTCTATGAAACCATTCTCCAAAAGATGATAAAAGAGGAGCACCGGCACTGACTATGACTATTCAAGATTCCATTGTAAAACGCCACAATAAAAATCCGATTCTCACAAAAAATGATGTTCCATACCCGGTAGCCACGGTTCACAATGCCGGCATCGTCAAACATAACAACCGTTACATTATGCTTTTCAGATCGCACAGGTATAATGGGCGCTCAATTATCGGAAGAGCTGATAGCGAGGACGGTTTCTCCTTCATGGTTCATCCCAAACCCTTTCTCACACCTGCAACGGACAACATATTTGCGGAATTTGAAGAGTTCGGAGTCGAGGACCTCCGGATCTGTCCCGTAGAGGACGACTACCTGCTAACTTATAGTGCGTATTCACGTCACGGCGTACGGATTGCTCTTGCGCGTACCAGTGATTTTGAACAAGTGGAACGCATTGCGCTTATAACCGAGGCCGACCTTCGTAATGTCGTTATTTTTCCAGAAAAGTTCGGTGGACGCTATGCTCGTCTTGACCGGCCTCATTCCGAAATTTCACCCTGGTCTATATGGATTTCCTATTCCCCCGACCTGATTCACTGGGGCGATTCACGAGTGATTATGAAGCCGGTTCCCTATCATTGGGATGAAATGAAAATCGGGCCCGGCGCACCGCCATTCAGAACCGACAAGGGCTGGTTGCATATTTATCATGGAGTGTTTAAGACTATGGCTGGTGCTGTGTATCGCCTTGGCGTGGCGCTGCACGACATTAACGATCCGGCGAAAATCGTCGGCGTTTCCGATCAGTGGATACTGCAGCCTGAAGCCCCCTGGGAGATGAGCGGCTACGTGCCCAATGTCGTATTTACATGTGGCGCTGTTCCTGAAAAGGATGGTACCGTGAAGATATATTGGGGAGGGGCTGATTCCGTAATGTGTGTTGGCACGGCAGTAATAGATGAACTAGTGCGGTTATGCCTTACAGATTCCAGGCCAGCACTGTAAATGATGGCAAACGGGCGATCTTATACCGGTAAACTTGTTATAGAACTACTCTCGATGACCGATAAAGTACTATGCTAAAGATCAAACGCAAAAAGAAAAAGATACAGGGCGACTCTTCACGTGTCATTGCCAGGCTTCATTTGCCTGAAAGCTCGTATCGCATATGTAAAATCATTCAACGCGTAGTTGATCTACCTGATGCAATGGCCGAAAATCTACTTGAACAAATAATGCTTGATTTTTCCGAACGGCACAGAGACATCAAACGCGTTTTTTGGCTGCACCTGAATAAAGTAAAAGATTATATTTCTCGGGAGACCGAGATCACCGAGACCAAAGGGGCTCTTATCGGGGCCTATTTTACCATGGAATATTCCATTGAATCGGCCGCCCTTTTTAATCCTTCAATCGTCCTCCACCCGGATCAAAGCCAACTTGACAAAGGAAGTATACGTTTTATCATGAGCCTAAGGGCAACCGGCGAAGGCCATGTTTCTTCCATTGTATTTCGTAGCGGCTTTCTTGATAAAGATAATACGATTCTCTTTGACCCCATTAGCGAATATGTGGAAACACCGGATCTCCATTTAGACCCGGTCTACGATCGGCATCTTTTCCAGTTGAAGCTTTACGAAATGGGGGTCTGCAACGAGACAACAGCTTATTTGCTTGGTCAGCTGCCGGAAATCTTCACCTACAATGAATTAAGAGAAAAGATTGAGGCCCTTACCTCACAATCCGTTTTCTCTGAGGCGCGCCAAAACGAGACATTCGATGTCATGTCCTGGCTTACTAATTCCAATTATGAGATAAGTTTCCGACCCGATCATTTAATTTCCGAGCGGGTTATCTATCCGGTTTCGGAAAATGAGAACAGAGGCGTTGAAGATGCCCGATTTGTGCGATTCACTGATGACAACGGCGAGGTCACCTATTATGCAACTTATACGGCCTATAACGGCTTTAATATCCTCCCGCAGCTAATTGAAACGAAGGATTTTGTCAAATTTAACATATTAACCCTCAACGGCAAGGCGGTACAGAACAAGGGCATGGCTCTTTTTCCGCGTAAGATTGATGATCGCTACGTCATGCTCTCGCGCCAGGACGGTGAAAACAATCACATCATGTTTTCAGACAATATCCATTTCTGGCAGGAGTCCAAAATCATACAGGAACCAACACGCCCCTGGGAGTTCATTCAGATTGGCAACTGCGGTTCACCCCTGGAAACCGAGGATGGGTGGATCGTACTTACCCACGGTGTCGGGCCGATGCGTCAGTATTGCATTGGCGCCATGCTGCTTGATCTTGAAAACCCGGCAAGAGTCATCGCGCGCCTGGAAGAACCGTTACTTGCTCCGCGCGAGGAAGAGCGCGAGGGTTATGTCCCCAATGTCGTTTATACCTGCGGCGCTATTATCCATAATAACGAGTTGGTTATTCCCTACGCTATGTCTGATATCATGTCTGGCATAGCAACCGTTGGAATAAGTGATTTAATAAACTGCATGCACCGGCTGGCGGACTGATATTGGATTGTAATCTTGCCCTAATTCATAATTAATCAATGGCCGCTTATCTATTGAAGTCCAAAGCACAGTCATGCCTATTTCTCCAGCTATATCGGATATGCCAATTTCTCACCAGGATGCTATAGCCATTGTCGCAGAGGATAACGCAGTTTATCCACAGCACTGGTAAAATGGTCGAGGGCAAAGTGGGCGTAGATCATGATTGTCTGATTATAAGAGTGACCACTCAGATTTCTTTAAGTAGGTAAGTCAATCCACTGCATGACAAGATGGCTGGCAATGGTTAGTAAGGCAATTAAGAATTAATCCGCTAGCTTAACAAAATACTCAACCACCGGCCGAAAGGTTCTATAATCGTCTTGCCGAAGAGCTTTTGTAAGCTGAACTTGAACCGGGAAGTTCTGTGTATTGTAACGTAGACCCCGCTTTTACTTATGACGTTGTTTCGGAACAGGGTAGGGCATAGGGTCGATGATACGCCGGAACTCCTGTGTAAAAATTCTCATTGTTACCTCTAACTAATTGCGTATGATTGCGGGTGATATAAGGCTGACGTCTTAAATACTTACTCCGCTTTCCTTGACCGTCAGCAAATATCCGCCCATTTTTTTTCCATTTAATTCCTTGATTGCAAGGGATGCTTGATCGTCCATGGGCATTTCCACAAAACAGAAATTATAGGGGTTTCCGTTGCCAGGCCGTTTATCCATACTAATATTGCCAACTGCGCCATACCGTCTGAACATTCTCCGCAAATGCCACTTTAAGGTTCTGGGCGATAAGTTTCCTACATATATATTCATATTTTCCTCCATTCATTATCTTAAAATGCTTCATAGTAACAAGAACCGTATTTAATATCATTCAAAATAGGCAGTTTTTGCCTATATCATTGACGTACAATAGCTATTGGTTCCATATCTAACCGCATGCAGTCGTAATATTTGCTTACGAATACCCAGTTCACCTGAGAGCAGACCTTGAAACATTTTCATAGCATTCTGAATTAATATTGTACTGAAATGAGCGTTATGCGCTTCCTCATCGGACCATTTCTCAATGAGTGTAAACTCGGTTGAATCATACCCATTCTCTATCATCTCGCAGGAAAGACACCCATTCTCATTTCGAGTTAATTTAACCAGGGTAAGAAGACTCTTGCGAAGTTCGTCAGCCTTCTCGGGCAGACCTCGTATTCGTGCCATAACGCAAAAACTGTGTCTTTTTTTTGTTAGCATAGTATCCCTTGCTTTTGCTTCTATTTTGAGCATCCACTTCTCACCTTAATCCTTTGTCTCTTGTGTGCGGTCAACGCGACGGTCAGAAAGCCCGTGATGAGCCCGATAATAATGCATTCAACCAATATCATGATCTGTCCTTTCATTTATGAAGCGAATTGAAGTACAATGTCTTTTTTAGGGCATTAATGAAAACCGGTATTAACCAAAATTCCATCGATTCGTTTAGACTATTTGATCTTCCGGTGGTTTAGGTTTAGTTTTATCTGGCCTTATTCACATTCAACAAATTGCCGGCCAGATTCTGACCGTGCAGACCGGTAATCGCTTCCAGTGCATACTCATCGGCCATCTCGATAAAAGCAAATCCTTTTGGCTTACGAGTATACTTGTCCATTACTATGTTCAATGAAATTATCTCCCCGTATTTTTCGAAAGATTCGCGAAGTGCCGGCTCGGTAATCTCTTTTGAAAGATTTCCTACGTAAAGTTTCATCATGCTCTCCTTAATGATTATCTGTGTTCCTCTATTTGTGCGACTCCAGAAAATGTGAGCTTGTCGCGTAATTGTGCCATTGTCACCGTGTCAAGGGTTAGTCAAGGATTGAATGGTCAGGGCAAAGCTTGAAAAACATTCAATAAGCTGACATATGGTCTATATTGTACGTCTTCAGAACCTTTCGGACATTTTCGTTTAAAAAATAAGAGATACATTTCCTTTTCGCAAGCCATTTAAATCACTGCCGTTTCATATTTTTTTAAATTGTGATATTTCCTCAATCGC
>Ga0272443_10004868_pt1 | contig 14276 bp, 10 predicted proteins | sample SSMAcet12_FD_193581 | JGI IMG/M metagenome (GOLD analysis project Ga0272443, IMG submission 193581) | Marine sediment archaeal communities from Little Sippewissett salt marsh, Falmouth, MA, United States - SSM-Acet-12 | ecosystem: Environmental > Aquatic > Marine > Wetlands > Sediment ...
CTCTCCCGGGAGCTACCCACGTTTCTGCCCACCTATCCCACCGATCTGCTCGGGGATGTCGCTCCGGAGGTGCTGGAACGGGTACTTCAGATCGCAACAATCATTTCCCGGGAAGGCAGGGAGGGAAAGGCGGTTGGCACGACCTTCGTCATCGGTGACTACCAGCGGGTGCGTACCATGAGCCGGCAGCTGGTAATCAATCCGTTCAAAGGGTACACCGACGAGGAGCGCAGCGTCCTGGACCCGAGCCTGGAGGAAACCTTGAAGGAGTTTGCCACAATCGACGGTGCCTTCCTGATCCGCGGGGATGGCATCGTGGAGGCGGCGGGCACTTACCTCCGCCCCGACGTCGAGGTGGAGGACCTTCCTTCCGGCTTGGGCGCCCGCCACGCCGCGGCCGCGGGGATTACGGGCGCCACAGAGGCCCTGGCGGTGGTTATCTCCCAATCCACCGGACGGGTGAGCCTGTTCAAAACAGGCAGATCGATTCTAGTGCTGGACAGGCCGGGAACAGGCAGAGCTGAGAGTTGAACGGCTGCTTCACTGTTTGAATACTGCGGTGGGCCGTTGGCAATGCCCCTTACCTGGACTCGATGCGGAAGCGTTTGTCGATGATCTCGCTCAAGGACGAATAGATCCTGGGCCCAACCGATTCGAGCTCTCCCTTCCCGACTGTGAGCAGGTCCGCGCCGTGATAAAGCACAGTGCTGTTTATCAATCGGTCCATTGCTTCCTTCTTCTTCTCCGCCTCCAGGTTTTCAAAGACATAGGCGTGTATGTAGAAAGGAACCTCCACGATCGTGTAGCTGACAGCGTAACCCACTTGAACCTGGTTCTCCAGCTTCATCTCGATGGCCAGCACCTGAACCCGAAACCACTCCCTGGTTCCCGGCTCCACGATCGTCACATTTTCGATATCCGCAATGGCCTTGATTATGTGGTAGCGCAGCTCCTTCTGGTAGGGAAGGGATTCCTCCATGGCGATACTCACCGGAATCTCTACAGCCTGAAGCGTAAAAACGCCGAGGCTCAGCAGTAGGACAACGAACAATAATTTCTTCACGTTTCACTCCATTCTTCTGCCCCTGCATCTTATATAAAGCAGCCCGGCGTGAAAACCCGGGCTTTCACGGGGTCCGGGGACCAAATCAAAAATTTCCGTCCCGAACCCTTGACAGAATTCGGCAAATACCGTGAAGATGGGAACGAAATAATCCCGTGTCGGAAGAGCGGAATGCGGTGCAAATCCGCAGCGGTCCCGCCACTGTAACCGGGGATGAAAGCAGCAATCGGTCATTGCCATGGGGAGCTTTGATTAGTTCCAGCGGTGAGAAGACGCTGCAAGTAAAACGATCCGGAAGCCAGGAAACCCTTCTGATACGACTGACCTTCGAGGAAGGGGAATGATTCCAGTCGCAACCGTACATCCCGACATTTAGAAGACGGTTCATCATCCCACCGAATCGGCGCGTCCTATTAGGAACGCCGACGAAGGCAGAGACAAATTTTCACAACTTATCAGGAGGTACACACATGTACACAAAGAGGTTCTCAGCCCTGATCCTCTGTCTCTGTCTGTCCATTTCAGTTGCACTAGCGGACACAGAACTGGAGGTGAAGGAAATCGTGGTCACAGCCACACGAACGGAGGAGGAAGTCCTCACCGCTCCGGGACACGTAACGGTCCTGGGCGAAGAGGAGATCTCCCGCTCCGGCGCCAAGAATATGGCCGACCTGCTCACCCGGCAAGCCGGAATCAAGGTCAACGACTACGGCGCCGAGGGATCACTGAAGAGCATCAGCTTTCGCGGTTCATCGAGCTCCCAGGTCCTGGTTCTCGTGAATGGCGTGCGTCAAAACAACAGCGATTCGGGTGGGGCTAACCTATCCCTGATTCCGCTGGAAAACATCGAGAAAATCGAGATCATCCGCGGCGGCTTCAGCTCTCTGTATGGTGCCGACGCCGTCGGAGGGGTGATCAACATCATCACAAAGAAAAGTGCGGACGGGCAATTCAAAATTAAAGTGGAAAACGGCGCCTATATCCCCCGTGAAGCAATAGAGGTATCGGAGGGTCCAACGCAAACGCCTGTGGATGCAAACTTGCTGGATCTGGTGGATACCCAGAAGGTGGGCTTCGAATACTCCACAAAAATCGGTAACAGCGATCTGGTGGTAACGGGCCGAGGAACTCGGGGGGCCAACAGTTTTGTGTGGAACGACACCGAGTACATCGATGAATACCGAGCGCGCATCAACGCTGACCTCCTGGGTGGGGGCGGATACCTGTCCATCTCCACTCCGATCGGAGAAGGTACGGCTGGAGCGAATGCAAGCCTGAACTATCAGGACATCGGGGCTCCTGGAAGCATCAATCCTTTTTGGGCTTCTTCCGATGCGAGGCAAAAAGACCTAAACGCTACGGCTCAAATATTCTTCAAGACAGACCGCTTTCTGTTGGACATACTCTCACTCGATGTGAATGCCTTCTACAAGTATTCAAAATTGACCTTCGACGATCCACCTGCGGCCGCAAGTATCTACGAACTGAACACCTTCGGACTGGATGCTGTACAGGAATATGCAGCTCTGGATTGGCTCTCGGTGGTGTATGGGGTCAGCGTTCTTGTTGATTCGGTCGACGCCTCCGGCTACGACGAAACACGCATCAGCGGTGGGGCGTTCGTAGAACTTCCGATCTATCCCTTTCCTCAATTAAGCATCATTCCCGTGGCCCGCTACGACCTGTACTCGGATTTTCCCGATAGCTTGAATTTCAAGCTGAGTGGTGTGTACACACCGGATGAATCGCTGGCAGTCAAGATTTCTGGAGGCTCCTCGTACCGTGCACCGACTTTCAGTGATCTCTACACACCGTTGACTGCGTTTCCTGGTTTCATATCACAAGGAAATCCGAATCTATCGCCGGAGAAAGGATACTACGCCGAAGCCGGTGCATCCGTGGCGACCGACCGGATGAGTTTCGACGCCTTTGCCTTTGCACGTTATATGATCGATGCCATCCTATGGGTGGACTTCGATCCTGATCCGATTGATTACGATGGAAAACCGGTAAACATCGGAGAGGCCTTCTACCCGGGTGTAGAGGTTAACGCGGAAGTGAAACTGATCAGCGACCTCTGGTTCTCCGGCCTCTACACGTTCCTGTACAGCTTTGTGCTGGAAGGGTCTAGTGCGACTTACTCCTTTTCCGAGGACAAGCACGCCCCGTACGCACCAGTTCACTCTGCCGATGCAGCCTTGGAGTATCGTGGGAACAGGTTAACCGCGAGCGTGAATGGAGAGTACGTGAGCAAAGTCTACACCGACGACGAAAATACAACCGAGATTGATGGATATCTCGTGCTCAATGCCTTGGCCCGCTACAAGGTGAACGAGCTTCTCACTCTGCAGGCAGCGGTAGACAACCTGCTAAACAGCACCTACGAAGTGCTCACAGATTACGTCGCACCGCCGATTTCGTTCTGGCTGGGAGCGGAACTGACACTCTAACAGGAGTCCGGCACACGGGACAGGGGAGCAACTGCTCACCCTGTCCCCTCGCCGGGAAGATAGTGCAATGATAGAACTGTTTCAAAAGGGCGGCGTACTGATGTACCCGCTCCTCCTCTGTTCGGTGATCGCTCTGGCCGTGATCCTGGAACGGGGGATCCAATTCCTACGCGCCGGCTCTTCACCATCTTTGATTGAGCAGGTGCGGATCAAAATCCAAAGGCGAGCCTTTCCTGAAGCCTCGGCTTTGGCCGAAAAACGACGCGGGCCTGTGGCAACGTTGGCGCTGGAGGTAATCGAACACCGCGAGCTGCCCCGAGCCGAACTGGAAAGCCGGGTGTCTGCTGCCGGATCAAAGGAGCTGAAGCGCCTTTCCACCCGACTGCATCTTCTCGAGCTCATCGGCAGAATCGCTCCGATGCTGGGACTGTCCGGTACGGTTCTGGGATTGACCCGTACCTTCCAGACCGTGGCGAGCGTCAAGACCTTCGCCAATCCGGGGCTACTGGCAAACGGGATTTGGGAAGCGCTGATCACCACGGTCACCGGATTGTTCATCGGCATTCCCGCTTTGGTGTTCCACCACTTCTTCGAAAACCGACTCAACTCACTTTCCTTCGAGATGAAATCGACGGCCGAAACCATGATCACAGAATTGGGAGAACACGGTTGATCGAATTCAGTATCGAGAAGAGTATCGTTGAAAAGCGTCGTGGTCCGGATCTGATGCCCCTCATCGACATGGTATTTATCCTGCTGATCTTCTTCCTGCTCACCTCCTCGGCCCTTCAACCGTCCGTGGATGTACAACTCCCCGAAACCTCTGAGGGAAAAAACAAAGACCTTCCGACTCTGGTAGTTACGATTCAGTCTGATGAAACGATCTTGATCGAACAGAACCCAGTATCAATGGATCTTCTCCTGTCGGTACTGGAATCTCGCTACCGCGAACAGGCAAATACGGAGCTCACGATCCGGGCGGATCGACGCGTGGCTTTTGGAAAAGTCGTGGAGATCATGGACCTGTGCAAGGAGGCGGGCGCCGAGGAGGTATCGTTTCTCGTGGAGGTGCAGGAACAACCTTGAAAACACGGATCCTCTTCATCGCGGCGCTCTGTCTTTCTCTCACCATTCATGCGCTTGTTCTATTCATACCCTCATTGCCGTATTCCAAGCCCGCCGTCCAAAGCGAAACCTATCGGGTCGAACTGGTTCAAAAGAAGGTTAAGGCAACCGCACACGCGGAACCTCAGAGCATACCTGTCTCGCAAACGATACAAGAAAAAACGAAACCGCGACAAAACCTGACAAAGCCCATCCATACTGATGTTGCTAAGAACAGAGAGAAGACACCTGCCATGGATTCTCAACTCCGACACAAGCCCGATCCGGCTGCGAATAGCCCAGCAGAACTCCGCACCGTCAGCAGCACTTATCGTCAGAACGGCTGGTCGTCTTCAGCACAGCGGAGCTCTATTCAAACTCAACCCAACGACTACCAGCGAATACTCGGCGAGCTTAACCGGCTTCTCCACGAGCACCTTCGTTATCCTGAAACAGCCCGGCGCAAGGGAATCGAGGGAGCGCTGGCCATTAGATTTACGTTGAATACAAACGGTACAGCCACGGACGTGGTCGTTTCTGAGTCTTCGGGGTCTCACCTTCTAGATCGAGCGGCTGTTCGGGCGATTTCCGACATCTTTCCCTATCCCGAACCGCCGGATACACCGCTGCATTTTACGATACCGGTTACCTATCGTTTGGCTCAGTCTGAATAAGAATTTCCACTTTACCATTATCCGTCTTAACGTACTATAATTAGAGTATGCCCATTTTATTTTTAGTATTAGCGGCCATCGCCTTTCCCGCACCTGCCGGCGGGATCGAAATCACGATACTCTACAACAACGTACCCCACGCACCGGACTGCCGATGCCAGTGGGGTTTCGCCTGCCTGGTACGGGGCACGGAGGAGACGATCCTCTTCGACACCGGAGGGGATGGACGCGTGCTGCTCGCAAACATGCAGCGGCTGGGCGTGGATCCCGGTGAGATCGACTGCGTGGTTCTGTCCCACAGCCACGGGGATCACACGGGAGGGGTAAGAGAACTGCTTCCGCATTTGAAGTCGATACGCTGGTACATCCCGGCGGACTTTGAGGCCCATTTGCGCAGAAATCTGGAGCGCGCCGGACACACCGTAATCGCGGTTACCGAGCAGGTTGAGATCTGCCCTGATGTCTATTCCACCGGTGAATTAGGATCGGGGATCAAGGAACAGAGTCTGGTCGTGGAAACCGAGGCGGGTCTGGTCGTCATTACCGGCTGCGCCCATCCGGGTATCGTCCACATAACCGCAACGGCACGGAAACAGCGGGAACAGAAGGTTCACCTGATCCTTGGGGGCTTTCACCTGGGATCAACCTCCGAAGCCGAGCTGTCCAGGATCGTGGAGCAGCTCCAGGCGCTCGGTGTCGAGAATGTCGCCCCATCCCACTGTTCGGGAGACAGGGCGATCAGGCTGTTCGCCGACACCTGGAAGGAAGATTGCCTCTCCTCCGGCTGCGGAGCCCGGATCTCGGTCCCCTGATTCAGGCCGGGAGCGAAATCCCGGCCCCACTCCCGGTACTCAGCTCAGAAACTCAGCTTGCAGCGCAGGTATACGGCAGGATCTTGCATGTCGAACTCACTTCCTTCATCTCCCAAGAACAGCATGGCACCCAGACCAACCAGGAAATTTCCATACGGTTCTCCACTCAGCTCCGGAAAGATACCCAAACTTCCGTCGTTCAGATTTACGAATCCCGTCGCGCTTATGCTGAAGTAGTCGAGAAAGCTACGTTCCAGGTAGATCAACACATAGTCTTCGGCCAGAACCAACTGCTCTCCTGAGATCAGTTTGGCAAAATTTTCTTCGTATTTACCCGGGTCGGTCACCCCTGAGCCCTGGTGGAAGTATTCCATCCGAGCGTCGATATCCACGATAGGGATGAAATAATCGAATCCGACACAGGCGTCAAGTAGATCCAAAAACGGATCATACTCGAAGGCGAGTTTCTCTTTTGATTCATCCCACGTTTTCAACGCTGCTTCACCATACACGCCGAAGTTCCAGATCGCGCCGACGAAATCTGCCGTCCCGTAGTGCCTCCGGTAAAACTCATCAGATTCGGAGATGTAAAAAACTTCCTTGATCCAACCTGCGGAAACGTCGAAGGAACTGATGATCCCATTTAGCTTCACCCCGAACGGCAGATTCGACCAACTACCAGTGTTCCCCAGCAGAGAGGATGAATGGCTTCTATCCTGCAAAGCCACGTACCCCTGGATTGATAAAAACCCGTCCAGGAACGACACACTGGGAACAATCCCCACGGTTCCCGGCGTTTCTTCACTTACCGATTCGATAAAAGGAATGGTCGTTGCCTTTGAGGTGGGATTGAAGAAGTACCCCGCGCCCCAGGCGATGGGCAGCTTGCCGAATTGGATGTCGAACCGGCCCAGGTTTACCGAACCCCAGAGGTGATCTACTGAGGCACTCTGAATCGTAGAACCAGGATTCAAATTCCCAACCGAGGCATTGTAGTCGAGCTCCATATGAAAGCTCAGGTTGTCCCCCGGATTCCAGTCCCCCTTGAGCCGGCCGTAGAGGATGTTGCCGTAATCCGAACCGGTGATCCTCCAGTCGTCGGCGTAGAGGTTGGCGTTGAAGAAGTTTACGATATACCCGTAGAGACTGAAGGTCTCTTCGTAGAAATTCTCCTGGGCTGTGGCGGATGAGGCTATTCCACCCAGAGCCAGGGAGGCTATGAGTAGCACTGCTAGTCTCGATTTCATGGTTCCCCCTTGCACTTTTTCGCTGCGCTGTTACTCAGCATCCTCTGAAGCACACTCCTCACTTGTAGAAGCGGGTAGGATTGAAGTACTTGTCATCGATGGGCACGTCGTGCTGCATGGCATGGGTGATGATCACGGTCATGCTGTTCTTATCGTAGTTTCTCATCACCATGCGGGTCGGGACCTCCCGACCGCCCATCTGTTTGATCTCGCTCATCTCGAGGTCCTTGTAGTGGCCCTCCTCCTCGGTGTAGTACTCGATCTTGGTGGCCAGGTAGCGCTCTTTGTCGATCGCAATCAGAATCCGGGAGTAGACCGGGTCTTTCTCCTTGGGAATGCCCTCCAGAACCCACTGCCTGGAGTCGCTGCTGGAAACGCGGAAGTCGTACTTCTCCTCCCAATCACCGGCGCTCAGGTCCTCATAGCTGAAGTCCCCGCCCACGCCTCTGACTGATTGCTTCTTGCTCTTGCCGGCAATCTTGCGCACCCGCCCTGTCGAGGAGAAGTAGACCCACTGGTCTCCTTCTCGGCTGAGGATGCTCAAGCCCTTGATCGAGCGGGGTTCGATGAACTGCATGTACGAATCCTCCTCTCCCCGGCCGTAGCTGATCACCTTGAACTCCCGGACGTTTCCGGAGTCTCCGGCATCGGGGTAAACCAGCATGCTCAGCTCCGCTTTGCTGGTTTCGGTGCTCTGCCGCCGCTCGACCTCGCGAATGATCTGCAGAGCATCCTCCTGGGTGAAGGCAAGCGTTACGGTTGCCAGGATCAACACCGTGGCTAGTGCTGCGATTTTCATTGTTTGATTCATACCGTCTCCTCTCTTGTTCTATAAGAAGAATCTCGTTTTTCTATAACCTTTGCCGCCGGAGCGTCGAAGCGCAGCAGCGCCGGCAATACCACCAGCGCCGCGATCAGACAGGCGGCCAGGCCGACAAACAGGATAACTCCCATCGATGAGATCGATCCGAAGGTCCCGATCAAGCCGAGGGAACCAAATCCGATCATGGTTGTCAGCGCGGACAGAAGCACACCTTTGCCGGTGTAGCGATAAACCGTTGTAATCTCCTGCTCCACCCTGTACCGATGGGCAAGGTGGATCCCGAAGTCTATGCCCATGCCGATGACCAGGGGGATGACCGCGATGTTGATGGGATTCAGCTTGAATCCGAGCAGGGGATACACACCGAGCATCCAGATCATTCCTATCACCAGCGGAATAATGGCAAAGATGGTATAGCGAAGGCTGCGGAAGCTGAGGGCAATAAATGCCAGCACCGCTGCGAAGATCAACACAGCCGCGCGTTTCGAGGCCGCACCGATCTCCTCCATCCAGGCGATGCCGAACTGGGTGGACCCGGTGATCCGAGGTGAAATCTTCTCCAGGGCCGCTGCGAAACGTTCCATGCTGTCCAGATCGTTGAGCAGGCCAGGTTTGGGATAGGCCAGTACCAGCATCTGGGTTCCCGAATCGTCAATCAGGCCCTGGCGCACCGAAGACGGAAGATCCTGGATCTCGATCTTTCTATCGATCGCCGTCATGGTTTCCACGATCCGGTCCATTTCCCGCGCAAACTGAGCATCCAATGCACTCAGCCGCCGGGCATAGAGGTCGGGATTGGATTCGATGAGCCGGATCAGCTGCTGAAAGACCTCATCACCAGGCCTTCCAACCTCCGCACCGAAGATCTCCCGGATCATGCGGTTACGCTTCTGCAGTATTTTGTTGTTTTCACCCAGGCCCGCGACCGAAAGGTCTCCGATCTCGATCACGTTCCACTCCAGCCGCTGGACCTCGAAGGCGAAGGACTCCAGATCCGTCACCGAGTAGTCGGTTCGCTGATAGCGGGCCGGCAAGGCTCGCATTTTCTCGATTTCGGCGAGCCGGGCCTCCTGATCCTGATCCGCGGGGATGAACGATGCCAGGGAACGCACTTCCGCCACCATGGATTCCTCTTCCAGCGCTTCGGTCAACTCTCTAGCCTCCTCCAGACTGTGGGCAACGACCATCGAGGGGAAAGGGGTCATGTCGTACTTATCCATGACTCGCTTGTACTGGACCAGGGAGGGCATGCTCTGAGGTTCCAGCTTCATGAAATCCGTTTCCATCCGATTCAGGTATAATGCGGACAACAGTAATCCCGCGGTAACCACGACTGTGATCCCCAGGGTGAACCAGTGGCGTTGATTCACAGCCCTCCCGAGTCCGGACAGAAAGTTGTAGTTGATGTTCGGGATATGAGAGCGGGAGATGTCTTTCTTCCCGAACCAGTACAGCAGAGAGGGGAGGATGAAGAGCATGGCCAACAGACACATGAGGATACCGGTTCCCATGACAAAACCGAACTGTCCGAAGGCCTTGGATCCGGTGCCGGCCAGCACGAAGAAGGCGACGGCGGTGGTCACGGCGGCCAGTACGATGCCCATTCCCGCTTTGACGTAGGTATTGCGCAGGGCAACGGCGGGGGTGCAGCCGTCGTTACGGAAGGTGGTGAAGTTGGTGACCACCTGAATGCCGTAGTCCACGCCGAGGCCGATCAACAGCACACTCATGATACTGGTCAGCATGGTGATCTCTCGGATCGTTACACCCAACAAGCCGTAGTTGAATACGATCCCGAACAGAAGGGTTACCAGGATGAAGAGGATCGAGCGAATCTGGTTGAAGGAGAACACAAATAGCAGCAGAATCAAAACCAGGGCGACCAGCGCCGGCACGAGCATATCGAAACCCATGGCCTCCTGTTCATCCGCCTGCATCGTCACATCCCCGGTGTAGCCGATCTCCAAGTTTGGAAAGCGCCCCTGCACGGTCCGCTGTACGGCTCGGATTTCCTCGGTCATGGCTACGCATTCTTCGATTTCAATTGCGTTGAAGTTCGGGGAAATGGTGAACATGAGCATGCTGTTGTCGGAGCTGAAGCCGTAAAGATCGCCGTAGAGAAACGTTTCCGCCAGGCTCCTGCCCTGGTCCTCCAGGGGCAGCGCGTCCGGCTGTTCCAGGTATCCCCGCAGCATGAGAAAGAACCGTTCCAGTTGATTCAGCATGGCCACGGCTTCGTTTTCCTGTTTACTGCTGGATATCTCCTCCTCCGCCTCTTCCCCCGTGTAGGTCCTTTCAAAGGAATCATTCAATGCGGTAAGAAAGGGAAGCAGGTTGAGGGCTGAGAAGGTATCCCGGGTGTGTTCTAGATCCTCGGCCTCCTGCAGGAGCAAACCCCAGGTTGAAACAAACTCCCGATCCAGCTTGAGATCGATGGTGTGAACGTAGCTCATCAGGCGGGGATTGGCCCTCACCTCCTGAGCGTAGTTCTCGGCGCAGGTGATCATTTCCTGCCGATCCGTGCCTTCAATCGTGATCATCACAACCGTCCCGCCGTGAAACAGGTCGTTGACCTCCTCGAAGGCCTTCACCTGAGGGTTGTCCTCCGGAAGCAGGTCCTTGACCTGGGTCCTCACCTCGATGGTGCTGGCCGCAACGATGCTGAGGACAAACAGTATCAGTGCGAGAACCGGGATCACCTTGTGGTAGCGGATCACAAAGTTCGCCAGAGCGCCCATGACTCTCTCTTCGAATTTCATTCCATACCCCCCTGTACGCTTGACCTAAAGGGACCCGGGCATCCCGGGTCCCCTGCCAATACGGTAATACCAGGCCCAGACATCGAAACCGGCCAAAAGTATGGTTGGGGTATGGGTCGCTCATCCTCGCTCCCTCACCTGCGCACGAAGGACAGCAACGCCGGCAGCAGCACCATGGTGGCAATCAGGCAGGTAGCGATTCCCAGGAACAGGATGGCTCCGATCGAGGCTATGGAGGGAAAGGAGCCGATCAACGCCAGGGAGCCGAAGCCGACCATCGTGGTCAAAGCTGAGAGAAAAACCGCCTTCCCGGTGAACAGGTATACCGTCTCCAGGTCCTTTTCCACCCGGAAGCGGTGCACGATATGAATCCCGAAGTCGATGCCCATGCCGATGACCAGAGGAATCACGGCGATGTTTACGGCATTCAGCTTCAACCCCAGCAGGGGATAGATACCCAGCATCCAGATCATCCCTACCAGCAGAGGCACCGCGGCCAGGATGGCGTAGCGGAAGCTGCGGAAGGTAATGACCATGACCGCGAACACGACCAGAAAGATGAACAGAGCGGCCTTTTTCGAACCGGACTCCACATCCTCTGTCCAGGACACCAAAACCGGAACCCAGCCGGTGATCTTCGGTGAAATCTGAGCCATCCGTTCGTTGAAGCGCAGCATACCCTCTTTGCTGATCGTTGCCGACTTCACTGGATAGGCAAACACGAGGTTTCGGCTGCCTCCCTCTTCCAGGAACTGCTTGGCGTACTGCTCCGGCAGGTCCCCCACCTTGATCTTGCGATCGACCCGGGCCATGGCCGAGACTATTCGGTCCATGTCAGCGGCGAAACTGCGATCCAGTTTCGTGATGGCCCCGGCTGTCGCTCCCGGATCGGCTTCGATAAGCTCTATCACCTTCTGAAAGACCTCGGCCCCCGGCTTACCGACTTCCGCGCCGAAGATCTCTCGGATCATCTGATTGCGCTTGGCCACGATTTTGTTGTCTTCTCCCAGGCCGGCCACGGACAGGTCGCCGATCTCTATGACGTTCCACTCCAGACGCTGGATTTCATAGGCGAGCTGCTCCATACGATCGGAGCTGTAGGAGTAATCCGCATCGAAGCGGGAGCCCTGGGCACGGATTTTCCGAATCTCGTCCAGCCTGGCAACCTGCTGTTCATCCGAGGGGATGAACTGGGCTATGGAACCGACCTCGGCAATGAGGGATTCCTGCTCCAGAGCTTCCTGCAGCTGCCGGGCCTCTTCAACCGAATCGGCTACGGCCATGGCAGACATGATGTTGATGTCGAACTTGTCCAATACTTTGTTGTAGGTCTTGATCGAGGTCATTTGCTCGGGCTCCAGCTTCATCATGTCGTACTCCATGCGGTTGAGAAACGCCGCGGCAAATAGACCTCCGGTCACCACCAGACCTACGGCCAGGGTAATCCATCTGTGCCGGAAAGTGGTCTTCCCCAACCGGGCGATGAAACGGTACTCCACTTTGGGAAGCCGCGCCCTGGCCGGATCCCGTTTCACAAACCAGAGCAGCAGGGAGGGCAGGATGAAGAACAGGGCAACGAAACAGCAGATGATTCCCATTCCAGCCAAAACACCGAACTCGGCCAGAGCCACGGAGCCGGTAGCCGCCATGACGAAGAAGCCGATCGCCGTTGTCAGGGCGGCCAGGAAGGTGCCCATGCCGGAGCGAACGTACATGCTGCGCAGCGCTTCTGTAGGCTCCAGCCCGTTGGCCCGGTAGGTCGTGTAGTTGGTGACCAGCTGGATGCCGTAGTCGATGCCCAGTCCGATCAGCATGACCGCCATGAAGCTGGTCAGCATAGTGATCTCCTTGAAGGTGATCCCCAGCAGCCCGTAGGTGTAGACGATCCCGAAGATTAAAACGAAAAGGGCGAATACAATCGAGCGGATCGGATTGAAGGAGAAGATGAACAGCAGCAGAATCACCACCAGGGCCACCAACGCCGGCACCAGCATATCGAAGCCCATGGCCTCCTGTTCATCCGCGCCCACGGCCACCTCACCGGTATACGCCACGAGTAGGTCAGGATAGGCCTTCTGAATGTCGCTGCGGATCCGCTTGATCTCATTGGTCATGTCGACCATCTTCTGGATCTCGTCCACCGAGAAGTTGGGCAGAATGGAGAACAGCAGCATCGAGTTGTCCGGGCTGAATCCGTACAGATCGCCGTATAGAAATGTCTCGGCCAGCTGCTTTCCCGTTGTCTCGGCACCGGTGGTGCCGGGATTTTCCAGGTACTCCCGGAGCAGTCCGAAGAACGCCTCCAGCTGGTTCAGCATGGCCACCGCCTCGTTCTCCTGCCGACGCGTGGAGATTTCCTCCTCCGCTTCCTCCCCGGTGTAGGTCCGCTCGAAGGAGTCGTTCAGGGATGTGAGAAAGGGAAGCAGGTTCAGCTCGGCAAAGGTATCCCGGGTCCGTTCCAGGTCCTCGGCCTTCTGAAGCATCAGGCCCCACTCGGTGACGAACTCCCTGTCCATCTTGAGGTTGATCGCCTTCACGAACTGCATGGTCTCGGGGCTGTTGCGCACAGCGGCGGCGAAAGCCTCGGCCGCTTCGGCCATGCGCTCCTTGTCCTGTCCCTCAATGGTGATCATCAGAGACATGCCGCTGTTGAAGGCTTCGTCGATCTCGTGGATGGCCTGCACCTGGGGATCGTCGAAGGGCAGCATGTCCTCCATCTGGGTGGTCACCCGGATATTCTGGGCGGCGAAAAAGCTCAGGACCAGCAGAACGACCGCGGCGATCGGGATGATCTTGTGCCAGCGGATCACAAAATTTGCGATTCCCCCCATGATCTTCTGTTCCAGTTTCATACGCTCCTCCTCGTTCTCGTTCGTGGATTACTCCCTGTGTATTCAAAATCTTCGATCGAACTCCGATACCCGTTAGGCAGAACGTTCGTTCGAATTGATACCCAAAAGAACATCACTCCTTGCTCCTCTTGAGCACACGCCCCCGGAAATACCAGAGGAAACCGTCGACAAATGCCTTTCGCGATTGTTCGGGGTTGTAGCCGTAACGCCTACACCACATGTCCGAAAATACTGTATACCCGACTAGGGGGAGGGAAAGCATGAAAAAGGCCTCGTGCATGCCCTCCAGATCTCTATCGAAGGCCTTGACCGTATCGATATGATGGGCTTCGGCGCTGGCCACCACTTCCCGGGCGGCGGGGGACTGAAAGTTCCACAGCTCGAGCAGGGGAACCTGCTCGGGATTCTTGATCGACTCCATCAGAAGGATGGTGACGATTCGCCTGTTCTGCTCCATGAATTCGATCATCTCCTGCATAATCGCATCCAACT
>Ga0272443_10004871_pt1 | contig 14271 bp, 10 predicted proteins | sample SSMAcet12_FD_193581 | JGI IMG/M metagenome (GOLD analysis project Ga0272443, IMG submission 193581) | Marine sediment archaeal communities from Little Sippewissett salt marsh, Falmouth, MA, United States - SSM-Acet-12 | ecosystem: Environmental > Aquatic > Marine > Wetlands > Sediment ...
CGGCGGCGTGCGCACCGTGGCCGGCGGGAAGACGGGCTACGCCTTCGCCGAGTCCTTCGACCCGGTGGCGCTGGAGACGGTGGCCGCCTCGGCGGCCGGAATCGCCGCCGCCTCCCGCCCGGGCCGCGTGTCTCCGCCCGTCGAGGTCCGCCTGCCAGGAATCGTCCGCGCCGAGGAGCCCATCACAGGCCCGCCCGTGGCCGACAAGCTGGCGATCCTCGACCGCGTGGACCGCGCCGCCCGCGGCGCGAGCCCGCACGTGAAGCAGGTGGTCGTCAGCTACAACGACAGCGCCCAGGACTACACCGTCGTCACCTCCGACGGCCACCGGGCCAGCGACAGCCTGCCCGTCATCTACCTGCGCGTGGAGGTGAGCGCCGAGAAGAACGGCGCCAGCGCCGAGGGCATGGTCCGCGTCTCGGCGCGCCGCGGCATGGAGCTTCTGGCCGGGGACGTCCCCGAGCGGGCCGGCCGCGAGGCCGCCGAGCAGGCCGTCCGCATGCTGGACGCCCGCCCGGCGCCCGCGGGCGAGATGCCCGTGGTCATCGCCGCCGGCGGCGGCGTCATGTTCCACGAGGCCGTGGGCCACGGCCTCGAGGCCGACGGCGTCCTGCGCCAGGCCAGCGTCTTCGCCGGCCGCGTGGGGGAGCGCGTGGCCTCGGAGCTGGTGACCATCCACGACGACGCCACGCTGCCCGGCAAGCGCGGCAGCTTCAACGTGGACGACGAGGCCACCGGGGCCAGCGACACGATGCTCATCGAGCGCGGCGTGCTGCGCGGCTTCATGCAGGACCGCCGCACGGCGCGCCTCTCGGGCGCGGCGCCGACGGCCAACGGCCGGCGCCAGTCCTTCCGCTACCCGGCCATCGTCCGCATGACCAACACCAACCTCGCGCGGGGCGGCGACGACCCCGCCGGGATCCTCCGCGACACGAAGCGCGGCATCTACGCCGTCAGCTTCGGCGGCGGCGAGGTGGACATCGGCAGCGGCCAGTTCACCTTCGGCCTGCGCGAGGCCTACCTCATCGAGGACGGCCGCGTCACCGCGCCGCTCAGGGGCGCGATGCTGGTGGGCTCGGGGCCGGAGGTGCTGCTGGGCATCGACCGCGTGGGCAGCGACTTCGACGACTGGCCGGGCACCTGCGGCAAGGACGGGCAGTGGGTGCCGGTCACCTCGGGCTGCCCGACGCTGCGCATCGCCAGGATCATCGTCGGCGGCCGGGCCTAGGCCGGGGAGGGGATCATGAAGACGGAGACGAACGCGAAGCGGGATGCCCTCGCCCTGGCGGCGCGCGCCGTGGACGCGGCGAGGCGCGCCGGCGCCGGCGAGGCCGATGCCTACGTCCGCGCGGCGGGCGAGCTGCGGGTCGACTGGCGCGGCGGGCAGGTGGAGAACATCAGGCGCGCCTCGGCCCTCGGCCTCGGCCTGCGCGTGACGGCCGCCGGCCGCACGCTGCTGGTGCACACGACCGACACCGCGCCCGGCGCCCTGGCCGACCTGGCGGAGCGGGCCGTGGCCATGGCCCGCACCCTGCCCGAGCCGGCCGAGCCCACCCTCTACGCCGAGCCGGCGGACGCGCCCGCGCGCGAGCACCCCGACCCGGAGCTGGCCGCCGAGCCCCTGTCCGCCAAGACCGACCGCCTGGCCGCCATGGAGCGCGCCCTGCTCGGCGTCGACGGCGTGACCACCTCCGACGGCTGCTCGTGGCGCGAGACCGTGGGCGCCGTCGCCCTGGCCAGCACGCGCGGGCTCGCGCTGGCGCGGCACCTCGTCGATATCGAGGTTTCGGCCCAGGCCATCGCCGAGCGGCCGGGCGACAGCAGCACGGGCGGCCGCTGGGTGAACGTTCCCGCGCGGCGCCACCTGCCCGACCCGGCCGAGATGGGCCGCACGGCCGGCCGGCGCGCCGTGTCCATGCTGGGCGCGCGGCCCGTGCCCACGACGCGCGCGCCGGTGATCTTCACGCCCTTCACGGGCTGGACGCTTCTCTCCTGCCTGAGCGAGCCCCTGCGCGGCGACATGGCGGTGCAGGAGCGCTCCTACCTGCGCGGCAGCCTGGGCGCGGCCATCGCCGCCCCCGGCGTGACCATCGTCGACGACCCGACCCTCGCCGAGGGGCCCGCCAGCCGCGCCTTCGACGGCGAGGGCACGCCCTGCCGCCGCCGGATCCTGGTGGAGGGCGGCAAGCTCGCGGGCTTCCTCACGGATCTGGGCAGCGCCAGCAAGCTGGGCGTGGCCCCCGGCGGCAACGCGGGGCGGCGCGGCTACGAGCAGGGTCCCGCCATCGGGACCAGCAACTTCGTCCTGCGGCCGGGCGCCATGAAGGCGGCGGACATCATCGCCTCCACGAAGCGCGGGCTGATCGTGGAGGGCCTGTCGGGCTGGTGGGTGGGCCGCTCGGCCGTGACCGACGCCTTCTCCTCGGCGGCCAAGGGCTTCTGGGTGGAGGACGGCGAGATCGTCCATCCGGTCAAGGGAGTGTCCGTGGCCGGCGCCCTGCGCGAGATGCTCCTGGCCGTGGACGCCGTCGGCGACGACCTGAGGATCACGGGCCCCACGGCCACGCCCACCTTCCGCGTGGGGGAGATGGACGTCTCGGGCTCCTAGGCCGCCGCGCGCCGAGAGACCGCTTCAGGCGGCGCTTCCATGCGCTTGAATACGCATTGCTTATGAGCGCCGTGCCCCTCGTCGGCCGCCGGCCGGCGCCGGCGGTCGAAAAACGTGTGGCCAGCACGGAAACCTGGTGACATGCAACGAGTTCTCGTGTATATTACCGACTCGTAAAGACGCGTCTCCTCGAGGATCGATTCGCCGCATCGCCCCCGGTCGTTTCGAAGGCCGCTGCAAGGATCCGCTTCGCTCACCCGCGTTCGCATCCCCCGGCAGCGCTATCCGAGAGATGATGAGAGGCCCGTCCCGCGTCCCAGGCGGGGCAGACCCATTGCGTCGCGTGAACCCATGGGGCGATTCGGAGATGAGATGGCCAAGAAGTTGTACGTGGGCAACCTGCCCTTCAGCGCCACCGAGGACGAGATCCGCGAGCTGTTCGCCAAGCACGGCACCGTCCTGAGCGTCAACCTGATCACCGACCGCGACACGGGTCGTCCCCGGGGCTTCGGCTTCGTGGAGATGGAGGACCCGGCCGCGGCCATGACCGCGCTCGACGGCTACGAGTTCGGCGGCCGCACGCTCCGCGTCAACGAGGCGCTCGAGCGCCGCGACCGCGGCGACCGCGGCGGCCGCGGCGGCGGCGGCGGGTACGACCGCCGGCGCTAGGATGCCCGCGTGCGGGCGCGCCGTGGCGCGCACCGCATAGGAAACGGAGGGCTCGCCCGGCGGCGGGCCCTTCTTCTTTGCCTTCCACCGCCGCCTTCCGGACCGGCCGCCACCGGGCCCCATCGGCGGCCCGCGGACCGGGTCGGGCGGCATCGCGCGGACCTAGGCCTGCAGCAGGATCCGGAAGCGGGTCGGCCCGCCATCGTCGCTGTCGAGGGTGAAGGCGAGGCCGTGGCCGTCCAGGATCTCCCGCACCATGGTCAGGCCGATGCCCTGCCCGTCCTTCTTCGTGGTGAAGAAGGGTGTGAACAGCTCCGCGCGCGCCTCGGGCGCGATGCCCGGCCCCGAGTCCTCCACCTCCAGCACCAGGCCGCCGTTCTCGCGCCGCAGGCGCAGGGCGACGCGGCCGTCCTCGCCCACGGCCTCCAGGGCGTTGCGCAGGACGTTGACCAGGGCCTGCTCCATGAGGGCCGGGTCGAGGGGCAGCACGGGCCGCTCGGCCAGCTCCAGGGTCAGCGCGACGCGGCGCCGCGCCACCTCTCCGTCCAGCAGGCGCGCGATGCCCTCCACCAGGGCCGCCAGGTCGCAGTCCTGGCGCGTGGGGGGCGGGATGCGCACCACGTCGGCGAAGCGCTTCATGAAGCGGTCGAGCCCCTCGCTGCGGCGCACGGCCACGTCGAGGGCGCCGGTGAAGTCTTCCCGGTCCTCGCCGCCCACCTGCGGCGCGTAGCGCAGGCAACTGCGCAGCAGCGAGCTCACCGCGCCCGTGGTGTTGTTCACCTCGTGGGCCATCATGCGGATCAGCTTGCCGTAGGCCTGCTTCTCGCTGCGCCGCAGCTCCTCGGTCAGCTCCTGGACCAGGTAATAGCCGCGCGGGAAGCCGCGGTCCATGAAGCCGCCCATCTCCAGGCGCAGGCGCCGCCCGCTGTGCCAGGGTTCGATGCGCGTCTCGCCCGGGCCGAGGGCCGCCAGGCGGCTCGCCAGGGGCAGGTCCAGTTCGGCGAGGCGCCGGCCGCGCAGGGCGTCGGCCGGGCGGTCCAGCAGCATCTCGGCGGCCGGGTTGACGTCGGCGACGCGCCCGTCGAAGTCCAGGGTGACGACGCCCAGCGGGCTGGCGCCGACGATGCGCCTCAGGAAGCTCTCCTGCTCCTCGTTGCGCACGCGCTCGGCGCGCAGGTCGTCCACCATGCGGTTGTAGACGCGGATCAGCGCGTCCAGCTCGGGCCGGCCCCGTTCCTCGAAGCGCGTCGTGAAGTCGCCCCCGGCGATCAGCTCCACGCCCGTGGCCACCAGGCGCGCCGGCTCGCCGGCCCGGACCGCCAGGCGCCAGGCCACGAGCAGGGAGAGCAGGACGAAGGCCTCCACGCCCAGGACGCAGGGACGGCAGTCCCACAGGGCCCAGCCCAGGGCGCCGCCGAAGGCCAGGTGCACGATGATGATGTAGACCAGGAAGCGGCGGACGGCCTTCACGCCTGGATCCCGTACTTCTCGAGGCGGCGGTAGAGGGCCGCGCGCGATAGCCCCAGGCTCTCGGCCACGCGGCTGATGTTGCCGTCGTGGTAGGCCAGGCTCTTGACGATCATGCCGCGCTCGATCTCGGCCAGGGTCATGGCGCCCACGGCCGGCAAGGCGTCGCCGGCGGCCTCGCCGGCCTCCAGGCGGGCCACGCGCTCCAGGTCGGCGGCCTCCAGGGGGTCGGCGTCGGCGATGAGCAGGCTGCGCACGATCAGGTGCCTCAGCTGCCGCACGTTGCCGGGCCACTCGCGCCCGGCCAGCCAGCGCCGGCCCGACGCGCCCAGGCGCACGCCGGGCTTGTCGTAGATCCTCCCGGCCTCGGTAAGGAAGTGCTCGGCCAGGGGCGCGATGTCGCCGGGCCGTTCGGCCAGGGCCGGCAGACGCAGGACGATGAGGTTGAGTCGGTAGAGCAGGTCCTCGCGGAATCGGCCGGCCGCCGCCTCGCGCGCCAGGTCCTTGTTGGTGGCAGAGACGACGCGGGCGTCCAGTCGCCGCGTGCGGCTCGATCCCAGGGGCTCGTAGGTGCGCTCCTGCAGAACGCGCAGCAGCTTCACCTGGCAGCCGGCCTCCAGGTCGCCGATCTCGTCCAAAAAGATGGTGCCGCCCTCGGCCGCGGCGAAGCGGCCCTCGCGGTCGCGGTGGGCGTCCGTGAAGGCCCCGCGCACGTGCCCGAAGAGCTCGCTCTCGAACAGGGCCGGCGGCACGCCGCCCAGGTTGACGCTGACGAAGGGCCCGCCGGCCCGCGGGCTGTTACGGTGCAGGGCCCGCGCGACGAGCTCCTTGCCGGTGCCGCTGTCGCCGGTGACGAGCACGGGCGCCTCGGTGGGGGCCACGCGCCCCGCCAGGCGCAGCAGTTCCAGGAAGCCCGGGTCCTCGCCGACGATGCCCGCCAGGTCCAGGCGCGCCTCCAGCTCGGCGCGGGTGGCGCCCCCGGTCTCCGTGCCGGCCGCCGCCAGGTCGAGGGCCGTCGCCACGGCGCCCAGCACCTGCGCGTCGTTCCAGGGCTTGGTGACGAAGTCGGCGGCGCCGGCCTTCATCCCCTTCACGGCCAGGTCGATGGAGCCCCAGGCCGTGATGAGGATCACCGGCAGGCCCGGCCGCTGCGCCTTGATCGCGCGCAGCAGGGCGAGGCCCTCCTCGCCCGTGGTGCTGCGCGAGAAGTTCATGTCCTGGAGGACCAGCGCGATAGCGGGCTCGGCCTCGAGGGCGGCCAGGGCGGCTGGCGGGTCGGGCGCCGCCCGCGTCGCGTGGCCGGCCTGCTTGAGCAGCAGCGCCAGCGACGCCGTGACCGAGTAATCGTCGTCGACGATGAGGATCATGGCTACTCGTACTGCAGGGCGCGGGCCGGCTGGATCTTGGTGGCCAGCCAGCTCGGCACCAGTCCGCTGATGACCACGATGAGGCCGATCAGCGCCGCCGCCATTGTAAGGGCCAGGCCGTGCACGTGCCAAGGCACGAAGGCGGCCACGCCCAGGATCGGCCCCTGCACGAAGATGGCCGTGCCGACCAGGACGGCCAGGCTGGTCAGGGCCAGCAGCTCGCCCAGGATCTGCCGCTGCACGCCGGCGGCGCTGGCCCCCAGCGCGCGCCGGAGGCCCAGCTCGCTGGTACGGCGGATCAGGCTCTGCCAGAGGACGCCCACCAGGCCCAGGGCCACCATCAGCAGCAGGAAGGCCGCCACCACCCAGCCCACGGCCATGGGCTGCATGCGCTGGCGCACCTTGCCGGCGCGCATGTCCGGCAGGTAGTTGGCCTCGTACTCCCAGCCGGGCTCCACGGCATCCAGGGCGGCCAGGAGGTCGCGCTCGTAGACGGCGCCCGCCCCCGGCTGGCCGCGGACGAGGAGCCACTGCGGGAACAGCCAGTACTCCGGATCCTCGACGGGGAAGGGGACGAAGGAGGCGTACTCCGACGCCGCGAAGGGATCGTCGCGCTTGTAGGCCTTCAGCACGCCCACCACGCGGTAGATGTCGGCGTCCGCCTCGGGCTCGACTATCTCGCCGTTGTCGCCGAAATGGGGCATGAGCCGGCCCACGGGATCCTCGCCCGGCCAGAGGTCGGCGGCCAGCTGCCGCGTGATGACGGTGGGGATCTCCTCGCGCACCTCGTCCCCCGGCTCGAGCCAGCGTCCGGCGACCAGCTCCAGGCCCAGTACCTCCCGGACCTCCGGCATGACGGGCGTCATGAGCATCCGCTCCTGCCGGCCGTCGATCCAGACGCTGTTCATGATGCTGGTGAACGAGTAGGGCGTGTTGGAGGCGTAGGCCGCGACCCGCGTGCCGGGCAGCTCCCGCGCGGCGGCCAGGAGCGCCAGGGCGCGGCCCTGGCCCGCCCGGCGCTCCTCGGTGTCGCTCTCCAGGCGGGGACAGCCCGTGTAGGTGACCAGCCAGACGTCCTCGGCGGCGAAGCCCGCCGGCTCCATATAGTTGAAGAGCAGGTAGAGGCCCTGGGCGAACAGGACCGACAGCACCAGGAAGCAGACGAGCAGCTCGACGAGGATCATCGTGCTCGCGCGCTTGCGCCGCCAGACCATCGTGAAGACGTGGCGGATCATCGGTCACCTCCCCGCAGGGCGACGACGGGCGGCAGGCGGCTCATGCGCCAGGCCGGTCCGAGGCCGGACATCACCGAGAAGACCAGGGTCAGCAGCAGGCCCCAGAGGAAGACGGCGGGCTCGACGCTGAACGAGGCGTGGGGGATCAGGCCGCTGCGCTCGAAGATCTCGAGGACCAGCAGCGTGATCCCGTAGCTCAGCAGCCCGCCGAGGACGCACAGGACGGCGTTCTCCAGGAGGAACTGCCCGGCCAGGTGGCGCGCCGAGGCGCCGAAGGCCTTGCGCACGCCGATCTCCGACGAGCGCTCGAAGATGCGGCTCATGTTGACGTTGGTCAGGTTCAGGGCCGGCAGGGCCATGAACAGCAGGGCGCCGGCGGCCAGGATCACGCCCAGGAGCGGCGTGCGGTTCTCGTCCACGTCGCCGCCGAGGATGCCCTCCGCGATGACGTCGAGGCGTGTCATGAGCCGCCCCCGGAGCGAGTCGTAGCGCTCGGGATCCTCGAACTCCACGTGCTCGAGGCGCGACGCGAACTCGGCCTGGACCTCCCCGGGCGGCAGGCTGCCGTCGAGCCGGAAGGCGGCCATGTACGAGCCCATGAGGCGCGCCCGGCTCTCCGGCGTCAGGCGCAGGCTCAGGGGCAGGTAGACGTCCCCGGTGGTGAGCAGGCGCAGCACGGACACGTCCTCGACGATGCCCACGACGCGGTAGCGCTCGCTGCCGAGCTCCAGGGTCCGGCCCATGGCCTCCGCGTCGCCGAAGACGCGGCGCCGCGTGGCCTCGTTGATGATCGCCACCCGCCGGACCTCCTCGACATCCGCTGCCGTGAAAGGCGCGCCCTCCAGGAAGCGGAAGTGGAAGAGGCGCCAGTACTCCGCGTCCGCGTGGCGCACGCTCAGCGTGACCTTGTTGGCGCCCGCGAAGGTGCTGATCCGGTCGGCGACCGAAAAGACGGTCATGTCGTCCACGCCGGGCAGGCCGCGCGCATAGCGGTCCAGGAAGCCCCAGCCCGCGTAGCCGTTCCATGTGGACCGGGAGCCGCTCATCACCATGCGGCCGGCCAGGAGCATGCGGTCCATGTCGGACTCGGGTCCCCGCGCGGCGAAGCTGTGGTCGATGATCGCCGTGACCAGCATCAGCGCCACCAGGGTGAAGCAGATCCCGAAGAGGCTGACGAAGGTGAAGAACTTGCGCCGGCCCAGGATCTTCAGCGACAGGATCAGTGTGCTCTTCAGCATGGCGGCCTCACTGGACCTGGCGGCCGTCGAAGAGCCGCACGATGCGCCCGGCGCGCCGGGCCAGCTTCTCGTCGTGGGTGACCATGACGATGGTGGTGCCCTGCTCGCGGTTGAGACCCTCGAGGATGGCCATGATCTCGTCGCCCATCGTGCTGTCGAGGTTGCCCGTGGGCTCGTCGGCCAGCAGGAGCCGCGGGCTGCCGACGATGGCCCGGGCGATGGCCACGCGCTGCTGCTGTCCGCCCGAGAGCTGGGTGGGGAAGTGGCCCATGCGCGCCTGCAGGCCCACCCGCTCCAGGGCCTGGCGGGCCCAGGCGCGCCGCTTGCCGCGCAGGCCCGGCCGGTAGAGCAAAGGGATCTCCACGTTGTCCAGGACCTTGAGGTCGCCGACCAGGTGGAAGGTCTGGAAGACGAAGCCGATCTCCTCGTTGCGGATGCGCGCCAGGGCGCGGTCGGCCAGCCGGTCCATGGGCCGGCCGTCCAGCTCCACGCGGCCGCGCGTGCAGTCGTCCAGCAGGCCCATGATGTGCAGCAGCGTGCTCTTGCCCGAGCCCGACGGGCCCATGACGGCGATGAACTCGCCGGGCGCGACGGTCAGGTCGATGTCGCTCAGGGCGAGGGTCTCCATGCCCTCGGTGCGGTAGACCTTGCTGACGCCGCTCAGGCGCAGGAAGGCGTTGTCGGCGGCGGGGGCGGTGGGGTCGCCCTGGGGAAGGGTCTGGGTACTCATCGCAGCTTCACCTCCTCGAGGTGGGCGTGATCGGTCATGTCGGAGAGGATCACCTCGTCGCCCTCGGCCAGGCCGGACAGGATCTCCGTCTCCTCGAAGTTGCTGATGCCCGTGGTGATGGGGGTTCTCCGGGCCACGTCGCCGTCGATGACGAAGACGGCGCTCTGGCCCTCCACGCGCACGACGGCGCCCCGGGCCAACTTGAGCGCGTCCGCGCGCTCGTCGACGACGAGATGGACCTCCACCCGCAGGTTGGAGCGCAGGCGGGGGTGATCGCTCGGCTGCGGGTTCACGAGGAGGCGGACGACGCCGGCCTCCACGGCGGGGTAGACCTGGGCCACGGCGCCGGCGAGCATCTCGCCGCCGCCGAGCTGGACGCGCGCGGCCTGGCCGACCCGCAGGCGGCCGGCGTGGACGTCCGAGATGCGCGCCTCCACGCGGAAGGCGCTGAGGTCGGCGATGCGCGCGAGCTCGTCGCCGCGCCGCAGGGCCGCCCCCTCGCGATCGGGCAGCCAGGTGATGACGCCGCGGGCGTCGGCCCGGGCCGTGGCCAGCTCCAGGCGGCGTCGGGCCTCGTCGCGCTCGCCCCGGCGGATGCGCAGCTCCAGGTCCAGCTCCTCCAGGCGCGCCTCGCTGCGCGCGCGGGCGTTGGCCAGGGCCTGGGTGATCTGCTTCAGCTCCAGGCGGGCGCGCTCCACGGCCACCTGGGCCGCCTCCAGCGTGGCCCGGCTGATGCCGCCGATGGCGAAGTGCTGCTCGGCCCGCTCCAGCTCCAGTTCCAGGCCGCGCAACTCGACGGTCTTGATCTCGCGGCGGCCCTCCAGGTCGATGAGGGACTGCTCCAGGTCCAGCCCCGCCTGGCGCCGTTCGTTCTCCGTGAGGGAGACCTGCTCCTCCAGGCGCATGAGGGCCAGGGCGGCCTCGTGGGTGTCCAGCTCGACGATGGCCTCGCCGGGTTCCACGACGTCGCCCACGGCCTTGAGCAGGCGGGTCAGCCGGGTGTCGATGGGGCAGGCGAGGACGTGCTCGCGGGCCGGCACCACGCGCCCGGAGGCGGTGACGGTGGCCTGGATCGGGCCCCGCTCGACGCGCGCGGTACGCAGGCGGGCGCGCTCCACGCTCGGCCGGAGCCAGCCCTGCAGCAGGGCCAGCAGCAGGGCCAGCGCCGCCACGGGGAGGGTCCAGCCGAGCAGGCGGCGCGCCCGACGCCGGCGCAGCGACGACGCGTCGAGGGGGCGATCCATGGTGCTCAGGGGGTTTTCCACGGTGAGTCCTCGCCGGCGTCACCGCAAGGGACGGGCCAGGATGGATCCGTTGCGCCGCAACGGATTGCCGCGACCTCCGCCCGCCCGCCCGTCCGGCTCCGGACGCTGCCGTCCGCTGCCGGACACCGGGCGGCCGCGGGCGAAAGGCGTTGCCAGGGGTGGCCGCTTGCCGGACACTGGCGGCGCGGCCCGTCGCGCCGGGCGGCGGAGGCCGCGACGCGAAAGGAGCGGCCATCGCCACGCGCGGCGCGAATCCGTCCCCCCCCTTCCTCGGCGCCTTCGGCCGGCGGCTCTTCGCCGCCCTGGCCCTGCTGAGCGTCCTCCTGGCCGGGGCGGTGGGGGTGCTGGGCTACGTCCAGGCGCGCCGCGCCCTGCGCGCCGAGGCCATGACGCGCCTGGAGAACCTGGCCCGCGAGCGGCGCGCCCGCCTGGAGTCCTGGTTCGAGGAGCGCCTGGGCGACGTGCGGCACCTGGCCAGCCTCCTCGAACTGGAGCTGGCGCGGGCGGAACCCGATCCCCGCGCCATGCAGTCCCTGCTCGCGCTGGAGCTGCGCCGCCAGCCCTCCTACCGCCGCTTCGCCGTGGTGGACTCCGCCGGCGCCGTGCTGGCTCTGGCCGGCCGCGTGCTGGACGAAGGTTGCCGCCGGCCCTTCGGCCCCGCCGTCGGTCCGGCCCTGGAGCGCGGCGAGACCGTGCTGGGGCCCTTCGAGCGCCGGCCTGGCTGCGAGCCCGTCATGCGCCTGGCCGCGCCGCTGCGCCGGGACCGCGAGATCGTCGCCGCCGTGCTGGCGGTCATGCATCCGGCCGAGACCATCCATCCCATCCTGGCCGACACCACCGGCCTGGGCCGCACGGGCGAGACCTACCTGGTCGGACCCGACACGACCATGCTCACGCCCTCGCGCCACATGGACCACCCGCCGGCCCTCACCCACAAGATGCCGACGCCCGGCGTGCTGGCCTGCCTGGCGGGGAAAAGCGGCGGTGGCGTCTACCCGTCCTACATGGGCCCCGAGGTCCTGGGCGCCTGGGAGTGGATGCCCCGCCAGCGCTGGGCCCTCATGGCCGAGATCTGCACCGAGGAGGCCTTCGCGCCGCTGGGGGCGATGGCCCGCGACGGTGCGATCCTCGGCGCCGCGGCCCTGCTGCTGGCCCTGCTGGTCAGCGTCCTGCTCTCGCGGCGCCTGGCCGGCCCCGTGGGCGCCCTGGCCGCGGCCAGCCGCCGCGTGGCCGCCGGCGACCTGTCGCCCCCCGCGCTGCCGGGCGGCCCCGGCGAGCTGGGCGTCCTGTCCGCGCGCTTCGGCGAGATGGTGGCCGCCCTGGACGCCTCCCGCCGCGACCTGGAGCGCTCGGGCCGCGAACTGGCCCGGGCCGAGAAGCTGGCCGAGGTGGGCCGACTCGCCGCGGGCCTCGTCCACGAGATGCGCAACCCCCTGGCCGCCCTGGAGATGAACCTGTCCAGCCTCGCCCGCAGCGGCGCCCTGACCGATGTCGAGCGCGAGCAGCTCGCCATCGCGCGCGAGCAGGGGGCGCGCCTGGAGCGCATGCTCGGCGAGCTGCTCGAGTACAGCCGGCCCGTGGCCCCGCGCTTCGCGGACCTGGACGCCGCCGCCCTGGCCGCCCGCGTGTCGGACCTGTCCCGCGCCGAGCTGGAACGGCGCGGCGTCCGCCTGGAACTCGACGTGCCCGACCCGCCTTTCAGCCTGACCGCCGACGCGGAGATCCTCGCCCGCGCCCTGGTCAACCTGGTGCACAACGCCGCCCAGGCCTCGCCGCCGGGCGCGGCCGTGCGCCTGAAGCTGCGCCGCTCGGGGGACGTGGCCCTGGTGAAGGTGGCCGACGCGGGCGCCGGCATGCCGGCGGCCACGCGCGCGCGCCTCTTCGAGCCCTTCTTCACCACGCGCGAGGACGGCACGGGGCTGGGCCTGAGCAACGCGCGCAAGTACGTGGAGGCCCACGGCGGGCGCATCACGATCGAGACCGAGGCGGGGCGCGGCACGACGGCCCGCGTCATAATGCCCGCGGATCTCGCGCCGGCCGCGCCGCCGGGAGACACGCCGGCCGGGCTGCCGCCGGTTGACGCCGCGCCGCCGGCCGGGGAGGACGCCGATGCTTGAGATCCTGATCGTGGACGACGACCGCGCCGTGCGCCGCAGCCTCGAGCTGCACCTGGCCGGGCGCGGCTTCGCCGTGCGCGGGGCGGGCAGCCTGGCCGATGCCGAGGCCGCCTGGCGCGAGGCGGAGCCCGACTTGGCCATCCTCGACCTCATGCTGCCCGACGGCACGGGCACCGACCTGCTGCGGCGCATGCGCGAGGCGGGCAGCCGCGCGCCGGCCATCCTGGTCACCGGGCACCACGAGATGGAGCACGCCGTGGCGGGCATGCGGGCCGGCGCCTTCGACTTCATCCACAAGCCCCTGGACGTGGACGAGCTGGACGCGGTCGTGGATCGCGCCGCCGCCCACCTGCGCGAGGGCGCGCGGCCGGGGCTGGAGGCCGCGCCCGGCGAGGCACCGGGCCGGACCGGCGCCATCGTGGGCCGCAGCCGCGCGGTGCTGGAGCTGCACAAGGCCATCGGCCGCGCCAGCCGCGGCCGCGCCAACGTGCTCGTCCGCGGCGAGTCGGGCACGGGCAAGGAGCTGGTGGCCCGCGCCATCCACCGGAACCTCGCCGCCGCCGAGCCCTTCGTGGCCGTCAACTGCAGCGCCCTGGTGCCGACGCTCCTGTAGAGCGAACTCTTCGGCCACGAGAAGGGGGCCTTCACCGGCGCCGTGCAGCGGCGGCGGGGGCGGCTGGAACTGGCGGGACGCGGCGTACTCTTCCTGGACGAGATCGGCGACCTGCCCCTGGACCTCCAGGCCAAGCTCCTGCGCGTCCTGCAGGAGCGCACCTTCGAGCGCGTGGGGGGCGCAGAGGCCCTGCCCTTCGAGGCCGTCCTCGTCGCCGCCACGCACCGCGACCTGGAGGCCATGCTCGGCGACGGCGCCTTCCGCGAGGACCTCTACTACCGGCTCAAGGTGGTGGAGATCGCCGTGCCGCCCCTGCGCACGCGGCGCGAAGACATCCCCGTCCTCGTCGAGCACTTCCTCGCCCGCTACAACGCCGAGTTCCACCGGCGCGTGACGCGCGTACCGGCCCCCGTGCTGGCGCGGCTGAAGGCCTACTCCTGGCCGGGCAACGTGCGCGAACTGGAGAACCGCGTCCAGGCGGGCATCATGGCCAGTCCCGGCGACACCCTCGTCGTCGAGGTGCCCGAGGGCGGTCCGCCGCCGGCCGCCGCGCGTACCTGGCGCCGCAGCCTCAAGGAGGTCGAGGCCGAGCACGTGCGGGCCGTTCTGGAGCGCGTCGGCTGGAACCAGGGCGAGGCCTGCGAGGTGCTCGGCATCAGCCGGCCCACCCTGCGCAAGAAGATCCAGGACCACGGGCTGAAGGAAGCTTTCAACGGCGAGTAAGGGCCTTTCAGCGCCCGCCCGCCGCCGCCGATCCCGCCGCCGGCCAACTCACCGCAACGCAAGGCCCTGCGCGCCCCCCAGCGCGCCGGACGCTGGCATGCCGGTTGCCATGCATCCGGGAGGGCTCCCCGCGCGGTGGCGCGGAGGGCACGGCAGCGAGACAGCCGATTGGGGAAAGGCGCGGCTGGCGCCCCTCTTCTCTCGGTCCGGACCCGCCGGTCCGCCATGCCGGATGCACT
>Ga0272443_10004873_pt1 | contig 14269 bp, 15 predicted proteins | sample SSMAcet12_FD_193581 | JGI IMG/M metagenome (GOLD analysis project Ga0272443, IMG submission 193581) | Marine sediment archaeal communities from Little Sippewissett salt marsh, Falmouth, MA, United States - SSM-Acet-12 | ecosystem: Environmental > Aquatic > Marine > Wetlands > Sediment ...
GCGTAGAGCCTGTCTACAAGAGCCCGTTCGCTGAAGTGGCCGCAGGAGTCGAAACTGGAGAGTGGTTGGGAGAGGAGGATTCGAACCCCCACTGACGGGACCAGAACCCGCTGTCCTGCCGTTAGACGATCTCCCAACGGTGGCCACGATGGTACGAAAGCTGGCAAGGGCAGTCAAGATTCGGTTGGCCTACGTCATCCTCGACCGCTACAATCGCGGGCAATGGAAACCGGAATCCGAGAGCCGATCGTGGCCGGCGCGTTCTATCCTGCACGGCGGGAAGAGCTAGCCAACGTCGCTATGTCTCTCTTCAGCGAAGGGATCGACAGACGATGCGCGCCGCTTCCCGATCCATGCGGGCTGATCGTCCCCCACGCTGGCTATCCCTACTCGGGACCGACTGCGGCGGCCGCGTTCCGCGTCGCCGCTGCGCTGGGACGGCCGGAGGTCGTCGTTCTCCTCGGCGCGAACCACTCGGGGTTCGGCGCGCCGGTCGCTCTCGACGATCACGCGGCATGGCGCACCCCGCTCGGGGATGTACCGATCGACCGCGAGCTCGTCGAGAAGCTCGCTCGAGGCGGCGTGGCGATCGACCGATCGGCCTTCCTCCGGGAGCACTCGATTGAGGTTCAACTTCCGTTTCTCCAGGTGCTGTGGGGATCGACGGTCTCGATCCTGCCTGTCTGCGTTCAATCGGCCGACCTTGCCTCGCTCACTGTCGCGGCCGAAGCAATCGCCGGCACGTTGCGCGACGTCGGTTCACTTCTTCTCGTCGCAAGCAGCGACTTCACCCACTACGAGCCGGATCCCGTCGCACGCCGCCTCGATCATGCAGCGCTCGAGCCGATTCTCGCTCTCGACGCCGCACGCTTCCTTCGCCTCTGTGTCGAAGAGAGGCTCTCGATCTGCGGCGCTGGCGCCATCACGATCCTGACGCTCGTCGCTCGTGAGCTCGGTATGATGGAGACGACCTTGGTTGACTACGCGACGTCGGGAGACACGACCGGAGATCGGGCGTCCGTCGTCGGTTACGCGGCGGTTTCGTTCCTCAGGAGGGACCATGGTTAAGAGCATGACCGGCTTCGGTGTCGGCCACGCCCGCACGGGCGGCTGGCGGGCCGAGTTGACGATCCGAACGTGGAACCATCGGTTCCTGTCGATCCGTACCCGATCGCTGAGTGATCGCCCGCAGCTCCAATCCCAGATCGAGGATCGCCTCAAGGGAACGTTCCGCCGAGGCGAGATCAGCGTGTGGCTGGATCTTCAGCCGGATCGAACGACCGGGGATCGCCACGTGTTTGATCACGAGGCGGCTCGAGCGGCGTACGCCGAACTCGACGAGTTCGCTCGCGAGCTCGCTCTTCCGTCCGCCCCTTCGCTCGAGGCCCTCATCCGATCCGGCGCGCTTCAACCGGCCGCCGAAGCCGATGCCGATGTCTGGCCGGCTGTGTCCGAGGCTCTCGGTGCGGCACTGGCGCAGACAACCTCTTCGCGCGGAGAGGAAGGCGCCACGATCGCGCTGGAGCTGTCGAGAATCCTGATCGACCTCGACGAGAAGGCGGAGCGCGTCGCCGAGCGGCTCCCGGAACTCGTGGCATCTCTTCGGGATCGGCTGAGCGCGCGCGTCGCCGAGCTCGAGATCGCCCTCGACGCGGAGCGGCTGGAGGCGGAGATCGCGCTTCTCGTAGAGCGTCACGACGTCCAGGAGGAGTTGGTCAGGCTGCGTGCACACGTCGGCCGAGCCACAGGACTCCTGAAGAGCGACAAGCCGGTCGGAAAGGAGTTCGACTTCCTCAGCCAGGAGATGCTGCGCGAGGTGAACACGATTGGATCCAAGGCGCGCGATTCCGAAATCAGCGGTCTCGTCATTGACATGAAGCTCGCCGTCGAGCAGTTCCGAGAGCAGGTACAGAATGTCGAGTGAACGGCTCGACGAAGCGCGTCGAGGAACAGGGTCCGGGATCGCGTTCGTCGTCACGGGCCCGTCCGGCGCCGGGAAGACATCGGTGATCAACCGCGTGATGGGCGAGCTTCCCGCCCTCGCGTTCTCGGTCTCGCACACGACCCGCACGCGTCGAGAGGGCGAATCCGCTGGCGCCGACTACGTCTTCATCGGCGAGGACGAATTCGAGCGGCTGGTCCGCGCGGGCGAGTTCGTCGAGCACACGGTCTATTCGGGCAACCGCTACGGTACGACACGGGAACAGCTGGACGAGGCTTTCGCGCGTGGGAACGACATTATCTTGAACGTCGAGGTCGAAGGGGCAAAGCGACTCCGCGAGATCGGCTTGCCTGGCCATCCGATCGTCTTCGTCTTCCTCGCTCCGTCGACGCTCGATCGTCTTGCCAAGCGACTCCGCACACGCGGCACCGAATCGGAGGCGAAAATCTCCGAGCGCATCGCCGTCGCAGCTCGAGAAATGATCGCGCTCAACTCGTTCGACTATCTGGTTCTCAACGACGATCTCGATGCCGCGGTGGCCGAGTTGTCGTCGATCATCACCGCTGAGCGACTGCGCATCGCAAACGGCTGAAGGCGAGAGAGACGAAGAACCGAACGCGGACGGAAAGAAGCGGCCGACGAATCGGCCGCTTCTTCGATATCAACATCTTGCAGGGTCGAGTGAGCTCGATCTACTTCTTGGCGACTCCGTTCGCGGTCACCTTGAGCGTTTTCTCGACCTGCCGCCTCAGCTCTTTACCTGGCTTGAACAGCGGGACGACCTTCGCCGCGACTTGGATCGGACGCTTCGTCTGCGGGTTGATTCGGCTCGACGCTTTTCGAGCGCGAACTGCGAACTTCCCGAATCCGACGAGCTTGACGTCCTCACCCTGAAGGAGGGTCTCCTGGACCAGGTCCAGAACGCTGTCGAGCAGGCTCCGGGCCTCCTTCTTCGTCAGGTCCGTCCGATCAGCCAGCCGGTCGATGAATTCGCCCTTGTTCATCCTTCTGCCTCCTTTGTGTCCTCAATCCTCCGGGCACCTATCCTTCTTCTTCGTCGATGCCCGTATCCTCCAAGAGATCTCGCATGCTCAGCGCTTCGTGCCCACCGTCATCGAGGAATCGCCGGTCAACTTTCTCCCGCTGCCGACCGCCGCGTTCCTTGCCACCGCGGCGCTCTCCTCCGGCGCGCCTTCTTCCACCCTCGGGCGAGCGCTCCCGGCCTCCGCCCTCTTCCGACCGAATGACCGGGATCTCTGGTGGACCGAAGAGGTTCCTCATGCTGAGGCGGACCTGGCGTTTCTCCTCGTTGATCCCGATGATCTTCGCCTGCACCTTCTGACCGATCGCAAGCACATCCGCCGGGGTCCCGATCCGCTCGTCGCTGATCTCAGAGACGTGAATGAGGCCATCGACGTCCTCGGTGATTTTCATGAACGCACCAAAGTCCTTGATCTCGGTGATCTCCCCTTCAATCACCTCATCGATCGCGAACTTGTCAACGAAACGCCGCCACGGGTTGTCTTTCAGCTCGCGGATCGACAGGGAGATCCGCCGCTCGTTCGGATCGGCGTTGAGGACCTTGACCTCGACCTCTTCGCCCTCTTTCAGAACGTCACGCGGATGGTTGACGTGGCCCCAATCAAGCTCTGAGACATGAACCAAACCCTCGACTCCGTCCTCGAGCTTCACGAACGCACCGAAGTCGGTGATCTTGGTCACGGCTCCCGCGATGACCTGCCCGCGCGGGTACTTGGATTCGACGTCCTCCCACGGATCCCTCTGCATCCGGCGGAGCGAGAGGCTGATCCGGTGCGCGTCTTCATCGCATCCAAGAACGACGACCGTCGCCTCATCGCCCTCGTTGACGACTTCCTTCGGGTTCTCGGGGTGTCCCCACGAGAGCTCGGACACGTGAACGAGCCCCTCCACGTCCTGCTCGAGTTCGATAAACGCCCCGAAGTCCGTGACGCTGACGACCTTCCCCTCAATTTGTGCTCCAACAGGATATCGTTCGGAGATACCGTCCCAGGGGTTCATCCGGAGCCGTTTGATCGAAAGGGAGACCTTCCCCTTCTCCTTGTCGAAGTCGATGACCTTGACTCTGACGTCGCTGCCGACGCTGTACTCCGGCGGCGGAACGGGGAGGTCCTTCCATGCGATCTCCGAGCGGTGAACGAGCCCTTCGAACCCACCGATGTCGACGAACATCCCGAAGTCGACGATGCTTCGAACGACGCCGTCGATCTCTTGCCCCTTTTCGAGCGAGTCAAAGAGCGCCATACGCTGCTCGCGCTCGCGTTCCTTGAGGTAGACCTTATGTGAAACAACGAGGTTCTTATCGCGCCGCGAGAGCTCTAAGATCTTGAACTGCACCCGCTGCCCGCGTAGTTCTTCGATCGCGCTTGGAAGGTCGCTTCCCAGATGTGACCCGGGGAGAAACGCTCGGATCCCGTCGAGGTTGACGTGGTATCCGGCCCCCTTGACCTCGCTTGTGATGTCTCCTTCGACAACCTCTCCATCCCGGTGTGCATCCTCGAGGACATCGATCCGCTTCTCGTACACCGCCTGCTTCTCGGAGGCGTAGACCGTTCCCTTCTCCTCGTCGATGTAGGTGACGAGCACCTCGATCTCCTCGCCCTCCGCCACGGCGCCACCGTCTCGGAAGGGAGAGAGTTCTGCAACCGGAAGAATCCCCTCCGACTTGTATCCGATGTCGACGAGAATCTCGCTATCGTTGACTTGGAGAACCGTTCCGGAGATCGTGTCTCCGCGACTGTAGGTCTTAACGTCGCTTTCCGAGAAAGCGTCTTCCATCTTGATCTTGTTTTCCATACGTCCCAGCCATCTCCCGAGTTTTCGTCCCCGCTTCCCGTCCGTCGGGCCCTTGAAACCTGCTTTGGGCGTTATCCTCCCTCATTCCTCAGGCCGTATCAACTCGCTCCATCAGCCGCATACTCATCATCCGGTACCGATCCGATCGCGTCGCCTCGCCGGGGAGCTCCGCCTCAAGATCCCCCACCGAAAACGCCGCGCCGATCGAGACCGTCACTCGCGGATAGCGAAACGGATACTGCGGCGGATACGGCCCCTGCGGCCGGATGTTCACCGGCAGGAACTGCTTGTCGGTGAGCGCAGCGAACCGGACTGCGCCTGCCTTCGCGTCGACGCGACGCTTCGTCGTCCCCTCGGGGAAGAGGCCGATCAAGCGCTCGCGCTTGCACGCCAAAAGCATCCGTCGGAAGTCGTCCCTCGAGAAGCGCTCTCGGTCGATGATCGTCGTGTAGGCTCGGATCAACGGCCTGAAGAGCGGGTTCCATCTCATCAAGCCTCGCCGCGAAATGAAGTGGATTCTGTTCCGCGCGCCGAGCGCGACGACCGTGAGCGGGATGTCCCAGTAGCTGCGATGCCGAGCGACGACGATGTAGGCTCCGTCTCGCTTGAGGTTCTGCTTCCCGACGATGCGTGCCCCAAAGAAGATCTTCACCAACACCAAACACAGCCACACGGTGGTGGAGTAGATCCCGTTCTTGAGTCCGCGCCTCAGCCGCCGAAACAACGTCCGTCCAACCGCTCCTTGACCAAGTGTATTGCCTCTGAAACGACCTCTACGAGGGGCTTTCGATCAGTATCGATTATAGTCGCGTCCGATGCGGGGTTCAAGGGTGCGATCGGTCTCGTCGAGTCCCGTTCGTCCCGGATCAGAATTTCGTTCAAGGTCTCCTCGACACCGCCTGACGCCTGCTCGGCCGCGCGCCGCCTCGCACGCTCCTCGGGACTCGCGCCGAGGAAGATCTTCACGTCGGCATCAGGGAGGACGACGGTCCCAATGTCCCTCCCTTCCATCACGACGTCTTCGCCTGCCGCGATCGCCCGCTGGAGCTCGACGAGGCGCTCTCTGACCGCCGGGAGCGTCGCAACCTCGGAAGAGGCCTGGTCGATCTCGGGCGTGTGAAGGAGCGCGCTCACATCCTCACCGTTCAGCATCAACTCGCCCGCTCTCGTCACGTCCAGCTCGATCTCCGCGAGCGCCAAGCCGCGTTTGAATGCGAGCGCAACGGCACGATACATCTTCCCCGTCTCGACGAATCGACATCCGTAGTGGTCGGCCAGTGCGCGAGCAAGAGACGTCTTTCCCGATCCCGCGGGGCCGTCGATGGCAATCTGCACCTACGCATCTCCTTCGATGATCCGGTGGCCTTCGCCCGTCGCAGAGCAGACGAACACCTTCGCCTCAGGGAGCCGCTCCCGGAGATACTCCGCTGCGCTCTCCGCACACATGACGCTCGAGAAGCCGGCGAAGAACGTCGACCCGCTCCCGCTCATCCCCGCGTGCTCGGCTTCGATTTCCTCGATCGCTTCATGGTATCGCTCCAAGGATGGGTACGCAGACAGTGCCGCGTCGAGCAGATCGTTCCCGCCCTCAGCGCCGCGGGCTTCGTCCTGCGCGCGCAACTCCGCGAAGCACCGATAGACTTCGCCCGTGTTGCACTCGATCGGAGGGACGAGGAGAGCGAACCACGAGGGTGCCGGCTCAGCTGTCGGCTGAAGGACCTCCCCCCGACCGGTCATCCTGACGAGCCCGCCCTCGAGGAAGAGCGGAACATCGGAGCCCACCTCCGATGCGAGCCGGACCATCGCGTCCACCCCCAGCCACGGAGGGATGAGTCGGTTCGCCGCCGAGAGAACCGCTGCCGCGTCCGACGATCCGCCTCCCAGCCCCGCACCGGGAGGGATCCTCTTCTCGATCCCGATTGCCAAACCGCACGCCGCACGCTTTGCCTGCAGGATTCTCTCCGCCGCAACCTCCGCCACGTCGCGCCCCTGCAGACCCACGAGGTCGTTCTCGACTCGAATCCCGCCGTCGCACCGCGAGACGGTTACAAGGTCGGCCAAATCGATCGTCTGAACGATGGAGTCGATTTCGTGATACCCGTCGGGCCGGCGCTGCAGGACGGAGAGCGTGAGGTTGATCTTGGCGAAGGCGAGCAGGCGAATCATGGCGAGGAGACCCTCCGCCCGCCGACGATCGTCATCCGAACCGGATCACATCCGACGCTGCCGGCGATCTCGCGATGGTCCTCGACGTCAAGGATCGCAAGGTCGGCCGCCTTCCCCGGCTCCAGCGATCCGGTCTCGTCGGCGATTTCGAGTGCCGCAGCTGCGTTCAGCGTAACGGCCGTAATCGCCTCCTCGAGCGACATATCCAGCTTCTCCAGCGCCATTGCCAAGCTCATCCAGACCGACTCCACTCCGTGCCCCTCGAAGCCGTAGTCGGTGCCAAGCGCGACCGCCATCCCCGCTTCGATCATCCCGCGCGCATTCGGATACGGCTCGCCGTAGAGGAAAGCCGTCCCGGGAAGGAGGACGCAGACGACGCCGCTCTTCCTCAAAGCCCCGGCCGCTCTCCTCCCACAGTCCGGCAAGTGGTCAATCGACGCCGCGTCGAGCCTCGCCGCGAGCAGAGCCGCGGCATCGAAGTCGCCTCCCGCCACGTGGACCTTCGGGCTCAGGCCTGCGCCACGCCCGGCGCGCAGGATCGCGTCGGCTTCGGATGGTGCGTAGCCTCCGTCGCCGCAGACCACGTCGCAGAACCTCGCCAGACGGCGACGGCGCGCGGCCGGGATCGCCTCTCCAATCAACGCTGAGATCCCGTCGTCCCGTCTCCACCTCTCGGTCCCTCGCGGCGTGCCAAGCAGCGTCGACGAAACCCTCAGCGAGGTTGCCCGTCCAATCCGGCGAGCGCGTGCCAGGAGTTCGACCTCGTCCTCCACGGTCTGGTCGGATCCGCACTTGATCTCGACGGTGGACGTCCCCTCTGCGAGAGCGCGTCGGAGCCCCCGGAGGAGTCGCCGTTCGTCCGCACCCGACTCGCCCTGCTTCGCCGAATGCGTGCCCGTCTCCACGGATGAACCGGACCCGATGCCGGAGACGCACGGTGCCCCGAAATGCCTGTGCGGGTCGACCAATCCGGGAAGGACCACGCACCCTTCCGCGTCGACGACCTCGCCGACACTCGGGTGGCTTCCCGCCGGCCCAATCGATTCGATCCGTCCGTCCGAGATCAGCACCTCGACGCCATCACGAACCCTCAGATCACCCATCCTCGCTCCGAAAGAGGCGCCTCTCCCCTCCGGCGTGATGAGCTGACTGATGTTGGTGATGAGAGTGATCATGGGGGCTCCGGTGGGGAGTATAGGTGGCTACGGTTCGCTTTACAACGGGCTTTTCGGGAAGTATACTCGATCCTCAGCGATCAGATGGACGACATGGCAGAGGGCAAAGCGGGGACCGAGAAGCGGACGTCATCGAACGGCGCGGGAGACTCTCAGAGTCCTGCAGATGCCGCGGCAAACACGGTGAGGGCTCTCAAGGTGGGGTTTGTCGGAGTCCTCGGGCAGACCAACGTCGGCAAGTCAACGTTTCTCAACGCCGTCCTCGGCGAGAAGCTCCTCATCTCTTCGTCGAAGCCACAGGCAACGAGAAACCGCATCCGTTGCGTTCTGACGACCGATGCGGCGCAGATTATCTTCGTCGACACCCCAGGGATTCATCGCCCGAAGACGAAGCTGAGCCGCAAGCTCGTGCGCGAGGCGTATCGCGGATTGCGCGGCATCGATCTTCTCCTCTACGTTGTCGAGCCTTGGGGAAAGGTCCCCGGGTTCGATCGCCAGGCGCTCGATCGACTGGATGCTTCCGACGTTCCGATCATCCTCCTGGTCAACAAGATCGATCTCGCCAAGGGGAACTCTCTGGAGGAGACGCTCCTCGCGTACGCTGCCACCGATCTCTTCGCGGAACTCATCCCGATCTCCGCCACGCGCCGGATCGGCCTCGATGACGTCGTCGAGACGATCATCTCGTATCTCCCGGAGGGATCTCCCATCTTCCCGGCCGAGGTGAAGTGCGATCGTCCCGTGGAGTTCTTGATCGAGGAGATCATCCGCGAGAAAGTGTTTCAGAGAACGTTCGACGAGATCCCGTACTCGGTCGCGGTCCGCGTGAAGTGGTTCCGAGAGGCAAGTCCTGAGCTGTCAGAGATTCGAGCAGAAATCCTCGTCGCACGAGACTCACAGAAGGGGATCCTCGTCGGCAAGAGAGGCCGGATGATCAAGCAGATCGGCACCCTCGCACGCGAGGAGATCGAGAAACTGCTTGGGAAGCGCGTCTTCCTCGATCTGATCATCCAGGTCTCCCCTCGCTGGACGGAGGACGAAGAGAGGATACGAGAGATCACCGAATCGTGACCCCACCATGAGCGGCAATGGCGTAGCGAGAGTCCTGTTCATCCACACTGACCCTCTCCCCGATCCGTCGTTGATCGAGCGACTCGCCGACCTTGGGCACGACGTCACGACGAGCTTGCTGGGAGAGACGACTCAGCCCGGTGCCCGCCCGTTCGACGTGATCGTGGCGCACCTCGCCCTCGAGTCTCTCGACGAGGCGAAGGATCTGCGCCGCCACGCGGAAATGCACTCCGACCTCGAGACGATCGTTCTCCTCGGCGGGTCGGACCCCACCGTCGAGATCGCCGCTCTCTCCGCGGGGGCCTCCTGTGCAATTCGATGGCCTTGCGACCTATCGATCATCGAGCGACTGCTCGTCCGCGCGCTCGGCCGCCGCAGATCGCGCGAAGGCACTTCCGAGGTACAACATCGGTACCGACAGCTCGTCGACAACGCCCCGATCGGCGTGTTCGAGATCGAGGACGGAATGCTGACCTACGTCAACGACTTCCTTGAACAGGTGTCCGGCTACTCCCGCGAGGAACTGATCGGGCGTCCGGTGGTCGAACTCGTCGCCAACGGAGACCGCGAGCGCCTCGTCGCCGCGCTCTCTTTGCGATCGCAGCGCGCAACCTCTGAGCCCCCGTCCGTCTACAGCCTCGTAGGAAAGACCGGCGAGATCTACGTTGGGGAGGTCCGGTCCCGACTCATCGCCGGCTCGAATCCGGTGAAACTCGAGGGGACGATCCGCGACATTACCCGCGAAACCCGCCTGACTCGTCTTCATCGTGCGGTCCTCGAACTCGGCGAGACGATTCTCGGCGAGCAGGACATCGACCGGATCCTGCACCTCGTGCTCGACACAATCACCGAGCACAGCGGATTTCGGCGAGCCGTCCTCTCTCTCTACGATCTCTCCATCCCAATTCCGTTTGACGGAGACGTGTACAAGGTCCTCTCTTCCGGACTCTCCCGAGAGGAGGAGGCCGCCCTTCTCGCACAAGAGGCGATGCCGGTCGCGCAACGGAGACTTGCTTTCAGTGAGAAGTTCCGTCTCGGACCCGCGTACTACATTCCGCACAGCAAGACGCCGTGGTCGACCGCGTGGGGGATCGCAGGGACCGTTTCGATCGAGGGATGGCACGTCGACGACTTCCTGTTTATCCCGCTGCGTGGAACGAGTGGAATCATCGGGAGCATCTCGGTCGACGATCCGATCGACCGAAGCGCTCCGACAATCGCATCGATCGAGCCGGTCGCATCCTTGGCGAGCTTCGCCGCGCTTGCCGTCGAGCGCGTCTACAAGCTGAATCAGCTCCGCAGGCAGAAGGATCGGCTCCGCGGGCTCTGGGGCTTCGGCAGCGAACTCTCCGGGACCGACGACGTCGAGACGCTCTGCGAACTCGCTGCCCGACGTGCCCGCGACGACATGGACTACGACTACTGCGCGATCTGGATCGTCGAAGGGACCGAAATGGTCAAACTCGGGATGTCGACGAAGCCGCTCTTCCCGCCGGAGGAGGTTCCCGGGAAGGGTCTGCGGGCGCCGCTCGAAGGGAAGGGACTCACCCGTTGGGCGCTCAAGTATCAAGAGCCCGTGATCGTGCCGGACGTCCGTTCCGACGATCGCTACAACGGCTCGCGTGCCTCGATCCGATCGGTCATCGCCATTCCCCTGAGTGGGAGAAGAGGGCCGCTGGGCGTCATCGGCGTCGAGAGCCGGCGACTCGCCGCGTTCGGGGACGAAGACATCGAGGTCCTCTCCGCGTTGGCAAGCCAGCTCTGCGTCGCCATCTCCGCCCTTCAACGCCGCGACGCGCTGCAGCGGATCTACGCTTTCGGACAACGGGTCGCCGCAGCGTCCGCCACCGAGCAAGTCGTCTCAAGCACGCTTGATTTCCTCGACGATCAGTTCGACTACGAGCTGAGCGCGCTGTTCCTGACGAACGCCGCGGGGCGCCTCGCGATCGCCGACGTCCGCGGCCCCTACGCCCAGAGCGGCGTCGAGCCGGGGTGGATCCTCCCGTCGGGTGCCGGGATCGTCGGCTGGGTCGCCCGCAACCAGCGAGCGATTCTCGCCGAGGACGTGACCGACGACCCTCGCTACTTCGAGGCGTTCGGCGAGACGCGCTCGGAGCTCGCAGTGCCCATCCTGCTCAGTGGCAACCTCCTCGGCGTCCTCAACATCGAGAGCCGCCTTCGGAGCTTCTTCGACGACGAGGACAGGCAGCTCCTCGAGGTCATCGCCAATCACCTGGCGATCGCACTCGCCAATCTCGCCTCGCAGGAGAGCCTTCGGGATCAGGCCATCCGCGACCCGCTGACCGGTCTGTACAACCGGCATTACTTCAACTCACTCATCGCGCCAGAGCTCAACCGAAGCGATCGATACGGCCACCCGCTGACGCTGATGATGGTCGACGTCGACGGCTTCCGGGCGATCAACAACCGCTTCGGACATCTCAAGGGAGACGAAGTCCTCAGGGAGGTCGCCATCTTCTTGACCGAGAGCGTTCGCGCAGCCGATCGCGTCATCCGGTACGGAGGAGACGAATTCCTCATCTTCATGCCCGAGACCGACGAAGAGGCGCCTCACGTCGCACAACGGCTGCGCGATCGGATCACGTCGATCCCTCGGAGGATAGGAGTCCACGGTGTCGAGATCGGCTTGTCGATCGGAATCTACACGCGAGGGCCCAAGGAGACACGCACCCTGGAAGCGATCCTCGAGGAGGTCGACCGACGGATGTATGCGGACAAGCGGAGGGAGAGCGCTCGCTTCGACGATGGCGATCACCGTTGACCAACTGACGAGCCTCGACGATCTTCTCGCGTGTGAGGAACTCCAGCGTAGACTGCTCGGACACCACGCTCGCTCGATCCTCGCGGTCCCCACGCTCGCGGCGATCCGGCGATCTGGCGGCCTCCTCCTCGGTGCCTGGGAGCGCGAGGGAGGCCGGCCGTCATTGCGCGGAGCCCTCGTCGATCTCGTCGCCGAGGCGGACGAGTTTCCCGCCCGGTTCACGGCGCTCCTCTGCGTCGATCCGGCACTCGCCAACCGAGGCATTGCCCAGCTCTTGCGCGCCTCCGAACGTTCCGCGTGCGTCAAGGCACATGCTGACGTCGTCTTCTGGTGGTCCGACCCGCTCGGAAGCGCTGCCTCGCACGTCGCCTTCAACAAGCTGGGCGCCATCGGGACCGCGCACAGGCGCAACGCGCTCGGTCCACTTGACGATCGTCCGAATCGCGGCCTCGCGACCGACCGCCTCCGGGTCGAATGGTGGATCAGCTCTCCCCGCGTCCGTGCAATCCTCGACTGCGGGCGCCTCCCGCCACATTACGGACTTGGATTGGATCGGATGCAAGTGATCACAAAGACGACCGGCCGCCCGTCGGGCTCACGGAACCTCACCGGGATCGACGAGACGGCGTCGAAGCCGTTCGCCTTGGTGGAGGTTCCCGTCGATCTTGAGCGGCTCCGCAAGCAAGATCCTTCGGCCGCTCGGGATTGGCGTCTCATGACCCGCGATGTCTTCGAGTTGCTATTCGCGAGTGGATACACGATCGTTGGATTCGTTCACGAAGGGGGCCGAAGTTTCCACCTGTTCGAACGTGAGGACCGAGGAACGGTTCTCGGAAGATCCCAGGAGGTGTGACTGTGAAACGGAACGAACTCGCCGAGCGAATCGACCACACGCTCCTCGGCCCGACCGCGACGCGAGAAGGGGTGGTGACCCTGTGCGAAGAGGCCGTTCGTCACGGCGTCGCAGCAGCCTGCGTCAATCCGTACCACGCGACGGTCGCCCACGAGGCACTGAAGGGGTCTCCCGTCAAGCTCTGTGTCGTGATCGGCTTCCCGCACGGTATGACAACGAGCGGAACGAAGGCAGAGGAGGCACGCGAAGCGGTCGCCGCAGGCGCTGATGAACTTGACATGGTCATCAACGTGGCTGCCCTCAAAGAAGGAGATTACAAGGCCGTGGAGAAAGACATTCAGGGGGTTTGCGCCGCCGCCCAAGCGACCGACCGTCCCGTCACGGTCAAGGTGATCCTCGAAACCGCACTCCTCACAGACGAGGAGAAGGTGACCGGAGCGAAGCTTGCGAAGAAGGCGGGCGCAGACTACGTGAAGACCTCGACCGGGTTCGGACCCGGCGGAGCGACCGTCGAAGATGTCGCTCTGCTCCGCAAGACTGTCGGAGAGGAGATGGGCGTCAAGGCGGCCGGAGGCATCCGCGACTACGAAACCGCTCTGGCGATGATCGAGGCGGGGGCAAGCCGCATCGGCGCGAGCCGCACGATCACCATTCTCGACAGCGCCGAAGCGTAGCTGGTCTTGGGCGAGGAGCACCCGGTCCGGCGGCTCTTGAACCGGCTCGCGCAGCTCCCTATAGTCTCCGCCAATCGGAGGTAGCCATGCAGTGCCAAATCCGCTCCGCCGACCGCACGTTCTTCGACGGAGAGGCCACGATGGTCGTTGCACGAAGCTCGCGCGGCGAGTTCGCCGTGATGGAAGACCATGCTCCCCTCCTCGCTTCCATCCAGAGCGGCCCGTTGCGGGTGAAGACGTCCGAACAGGAACGCATCTTCGCTTGTTTCGGCGGCTCTCTCCGTGTATCGGCCGACGCGGCGGTCACCGTCTTGGTCGAAGACGCCGTCCCTCTCGAGGAGATCGATCTCTCCACTCTCGCCGACGAAGCTGAGGATCGACGAGCCGTTCTCCAACACGTCAAGGAGAACCATGGCTAGGCGGGTCGTGGTCACGGGTCTCGGCCCTGTGACGTCGCTCGGAGAGGGCAAGGAGAGCTTCTGGCGCGGGCTCTGCGAGGGGCGTAGCGGCGTTTGTCGAGTCGATGACCTGATCGACCTCGAGGGAATCCCGGTTCTCATCGGCGCGCCAGTCGCCGAATTCGATCCGCTTCGCCACATCGAGCCGAAAAAATCCCGCCGCCTCGACCGATCGACCCAGCTCGCGCTTGCCGCGGCTGGTCTGGCGATCGCCGATGCGGGAATCGACCTCGATCAACTCGATTGTGATCGAACCGGCGTTGTGGCAGGAACAGGTATCGGCGGGATGCAGACCTTCGAGTAGAACTTCCAC
>Ga0272443_10004875_pt1 | contig 14265 bp, 12 predicted proteins | sample SSMAcet12_FD_193581 | JGI IMG/M metagenome (GOLD analysis project Ga0272443, IMG submission 193581) | Marine sediment archaeal communities from Little Sippewissett salt marsh, Falmouth, MA, United States - SSM-Acet-12 | ecosystem: Environmental > Aquatic > Marine > Wetlands > Sediment ...
CGATCACCCGCGAGGCGGATATCGTCGTTGCCGCTCTCGGCATGGCCGAATTCCTAACGGGAGACATGGTGAAAGAAGGCGTGACTATTATTGACGTAGGCATCACTCGTGTTCCGGACGCGACCAGAAAGCGCGGATACAGGCTGGCCGGTGACGTGCATTTTGAAAGTGTCAGCAAAAAGGCCTCTTACATAACTCCGGTACCCGGGGGCGTCGGTCCGATGACCATCGCGATGCTTCTGACGAATACATTACAGGCTTGTCAAAACAGGGATTGAGCCATTATTCTCTTTGAAAGTAGAATTACTCTTCTTCCCGGTGAGCCTTTTCGATCTGAAAGGGCGGTGAGCAAATGGCAAGGTACTCACAGGGCTCTTCAAAGGGATTACTGTATCGGACACGGACGCCTTTTTTAATCCTGATGGACTCGCCCGGTGAGAGAATGACCACCTCATCCCCGACCTCAATTTTCTTTTTTCCTTTGATGATGTAGGTGTACTCCTCGAATTCGGGGGTCTGAAAGGGCTCTCCCCATCCGGCCGGGGCAATCATATGAGCCAGACTGAGTTTGGATTCAATGCTGGCCAGACCAAAGTGCTCCTCGATCAACTTTCCGTCATCGACGGGAACCACAAAAGGCTTGCGCTGTACATCAAAGTCTTTCATTTTCAATTTTCTTAACGCTGGGTGCGGTTTCTATTCCCGGTTTGAGTTTGTCATCCGGGATCGCGGTTCCATAGGTCCTGTGAATCGGCACGACACCTGCCCAAATGTCCAGATCGTAATCAGGCTTGTCATCCCCGACGCCTTCTGCTCTGATTTTAGCGGAAGCCTCATTGATCTCCAGCTTTAATACTTTTGTAACGTTGAGCTCTTTTTCATTCGGTAGCCTCACCTCAGCCCATCTTTCCTTCAATACCTGGTCGGATATGACTTTCAGCGCTTCCATTTTCTCATCATCCCCCACGACGAGTTGCGCCGTTCCGAACAAAGTGACCGACTCATAATTCAGGGAGTGATGAAAGGCGGAACGCGCAAGCACGAGAGCATCCGTAAGAGTAACGTTGACCGAAACCGGCACTCCTTTTTCCAGGGTTTGCAGCATCCGGCTCACATTGGCCCCATGAAAATAAATTGAATTGCCTTCCCTGCCGTAAATCGTGGGAATGACAACCGGGTACCCGTCATAGACAAATCCCACCTGGCAAATAAAGTCCCGGTCCAGGATTCGATATACCGATTCCTTGTCATAGTGTCCCCTGTCGGGGCGTCTTTTAACTTTGGTTTTGTCTGTTTTCATCGTCTCAACGGACTGTTTCTCACTCGAACCACAAGGTGATGTAAAGGATGCTGGACTGGTCCGGAATTTGATCCTCACTGATGTCTCTCATGTCAAATTCATCGATATTCAAGTCTCTCTTATCCAATGAAATAGTAGCGTTCAATTCATCTATAAATAGAATAGCAGAACTGAAAGAAGGCTCGATATCGTCAATGGAATACTGACCCCTGACATCCTCAAAGGTCGAGGCGGTGGAAATGCCTTTTTCAGTCGCGTACGCAGGACTGTATATTTTGACATGCTCAAGGGCCTTCAACGAATCATTTTCAACGCGGGTGACAAAAATGAGTGAAGGGCTTCCAGAGGCATCAAATACTTTATACTCCCGAACCAGGGGCTCCCCTTCGGGCAACTTCTGAACGGAATCATTCTTGAAGATCTTGTCAAGCTCTTCGATTGAAGTACTGTTGGATATCTTACCCAATTGCTTCTTTTTAATCACTGTACTCTCTTCGGCGCATTGCACGAGAAGAAGAAACACTGCAAGGCCTAAAACTATTCTAAGCATCTCTTTTTCAATTATTTTTTTTGATTTGTAAAATGGTATAGCGGGGTCAAGATAGAAAAACGTTTCAACGCATCCAAACACCTATCTGAAGACCTTGTTCAAAATTCCAAATACCCCGCGAATGAACGTCGCGCTGGTCAGTACTTTCACAACGGGATCCACCCGGCGACGCGTCGAACGAGAGCTGGGACGTTCTGCCTTTTTCTGTGCTTCCGGCTCAGGCAATTGAATCTTGCGCGACAACATCTCATAGGCGCTGTCACTGTCTATGACCTGGTTGTATTTGGCAGCAATCTGTGATTTGGCTATCTGCTCCTTAAGTTCCTCCGGGTTGAGCACATCCATCCGGCTCATAGGTGCCCTGAGCATGGTTCTGGCCAGTGGAGTAGGTATCCCCTTTTCATTGAGAGCCGAAACGAATGCCTCCCCAATTCCCAGCTGGGTCAATACCGTAGAAGTCTCGTAAAATTCAGAGTCCGGGTAGTTCTCGGCAGCCAGCTTGATCGCTTTTCGGTCCTTGGCGGTAAAGGCGCGCAACGCGTGTTGTATTTTAAGACCCAGTTGGGAGAGAATATCCGCAGGGATGTCCTTGGGATTCTGGGTCACGAAATAGATACCGATCCCTTTGGACCGAATCAGCTTCACAATGGTCTCCAGCTGATCGAGCAGGGTCTTGGAAGCATTTTCAAAAACGACATGCGCCTCATCGATGAACAGAACCAACTCAGGTCGATCACTGTCTCCGATCTCCGGAAAAGTGTTATAAACCTCAGCCAATAATTGCAACATAAAAGTGCTGAAAAGCTTGGGTTTGTCTTGTATGTCCGTCAGGCGGATTACCGAAATCATTCCGCGACCGTCATCGGAGACCCTACACAGGTCCTGCACCTCAAACGAGCGCTCCCCGAAGAAAAGGTCGGCACCCTGCTGCTCCAGAGCTACGATTCGCCGCAGTATCGCCCCGGTGGAGGCTGTGGAAATACGCCCATATTCGGCTTCAATCTCTTTACGACCGTCTCCGGTGGCATATTGCAGCACCTTTTTGAGATCCTTCAGATCGAGCAGCCCCATTTGATTGTCATCACAGTACTGAAACAAAATGGCGAGTATGCCTTCCTGGACCTCTGAGAGTCCGAGTATCCTGGAAAGAAGCACCGGTCCGAACTCAGAGACGGTCGCCCTTAGACGTGTTCCATCCTGTTCGGATAGTGTCAGGATCTCCACCGGAAACCCCTTGGCCTCGTAGGGCAATCCAATTTTTTCATGCCGCTCATCAATCTTGGGATGCCCGGGCCCGGCTTTGGCCAATCCACTGAGATCCCCTTTGAGATCCATGAGCAATACCGGAACCCCTTTCTCTGACAGGTTTTCCGAGAGCACCTGAAGCGTTTTCGTTTTTCCGGTACCGGTCGCCCCGGCAATGAGTCCGTGCCGATTGATGGTCTTCAGCGGAATCTTGACAAAGCTACCTGTTACGGTCTCTTCGCCCAGCATGGCGGCTCCCAAATTGAGGTATTCTCCCTTGCAGGCATACCCCTTCTCCATAGTCTCTTTAAACACGTCTTTTGAATTCAATGGTTCATGGTTTAGGTTTCGATAAAAATAAACCATTGCGCCCAGAATTGAAAACCCTTTTATTCGTTAATCCTGACTATATTTGCGCTGTGCTTGAAGAAACCAAAAAAAGGATCGAAAAGGGAGAGATGCTGCCGCTGATGGAGGACTTCTACACCATCCAGGGAGAGGGCTTTCACACCGGAAAGGCAGCCTACTTCATTCGCATTGGAGGCTGTGACGTCGGATGCCATTGGTGCGATGTCAAGGAAAGCTGGAACGCTGAACTGCATCCACCCACTTCTACAGATGAAATCGTTTCAAAAGCCGTTCAGTATTCGAGTACAGTCGTAATTACGGGTGGTGAACCCCTGATGTGGAGCATGGATTATCTCACCGAAAAACTAAGAGAAAGTGGCCTTAAAATCCATATTGAGACGTCAGGAGCCTATCCCTTGAGCGGAAGTTATGACTGGTTCTGCCTGTCACCAAAAAAAACCAAACTTCCCACCGAGGAAGCCTATGCCCGGGCAGACGAGCTCAAGGTGATCATTTACAACAAGCACGATTTTAAATTTGCAGAACAACAGGCGGCTAAAGTATCCCCCGAGTGCGAGCTCTTCCTCCAACCCGAATGGAGCAACCGGGAGAAAATGATGCCCCAGATCGTCGATTACGTTATGGAACATCCAAAGTGGAAAGTCTCCCTGCAAACCCACAAATACCTGAATATCCCTTAGCGTCCTCTTATTCTCGAACCCTGCGAACCCATTCCATGGCGGTGTCGAAAGTCTGCTCTACATTCATGTGGCTGTTATCAATCTCTACGGCATCCCCGGCTTTTACCAGTGGTGAGTCTTTTCGAGTCGTATCCATCAAGTCTCGTTCGCTTACGTTTTTTAATACCGATTCATACGTAATGTCACGGCCCTCGTCGCACATTTCTTTGTAACGTCTTTTGGCTCGCGTCTCCGGTGATGCCGTCAAAAAGATTTTCAAGTCTGCATCCGGAAATACAACGGTTCCAATGTCACGCCCATCCATAACGATACCCTTGTCGCCCGCCATATTCTGTTGCAGCACCACAAGTTTTTTGCGAACCTCCGGGATTCTGGCCACCTGGCTCACCTGGTTGGACACCTCCAGGCTTCGAATCAGTCCTTCTACCTTTTCACCATTCAAAAATATCTCTGAAAAGCCCTTGTCAGCATTATGCACAAAATCCAATTCAATTTGATCGAGAGCCTTTTTCAAAGCCTCAATATTGAGCTCCCCTTCTTGGATGAATCCGTTGCGCATGGCGTAGAGCGCCACCGCGCGATACATGGAACCGGTATCTACATAGACATAACCCAATTCTCTGGCCAGGTTCTTTGCCAATGTGCTTTTACCCGTTGATGAGTATCCGTCTATAGCTATGATCATGTTTTGTTTCTTAGTCATCTAAAACCCTTTTCGCGCCAGGTCTATATAGAGGGTAAACGTGCTGCTGTTGTCCACCGGATGATACTTGGTGAAGGCGTAATCAAACTTGAAGCGCCCCATCTTGAGCCCGAATCCTGCAGACAAACCCGCAAAAGTTCGCGCCTCGGCAAGTTTGAGTTCAGCTGCCCGCCTGAAATTATACCCAAATCTAAGGTTAAATTTGCTCTCCGGAAACAATTCGACTCCAATTACGAAATGCCGCATCATGTTATCCAGAAAACTTATGCTTTCCTCCTCCGTATTGCCGTCGAGATCGGTATTGCTGTTGGATGGGTTGGGAACCGCCAGGTTCCACTGCTGCAGACTGTTTACGGTCAGGTGCCACTTGATAGGCACGTCCGACATCAGGAAAGATGCCCCAATGGCGATATCATAGGCGATCTCTTCTCGAACTTCCTCATAGGGAGTGATCTGATATCCCAGGTTTCGGATTACAGCCGTAAAAGAATAAGGGCGATAATCGGAAAAATAATAGACTCCAATGTCCGTGGCCAACCCCTGGGAGGTGAAATTCTCGATCTTGGAGCTCAGGAATTTGACATTCGCCCCCACGTAGAAGTCGCTCCAGGGAATGTTGTAAGCGTATCCCACAGAAACAGCAAGGTCTCGGGCCCCAAAATCCCCCGTCTCGACACCTTCTTCATCGGCAGCGATAAACTCCCCGTAATCGATATACTGAATTCCTCCGTGCAGGGTTCCGAATCTACGGTTGATCAGGTGAGCGAACGTAGCTGAACCCACATTGATGCCCGCCAGGTAGTTGACATAGTTGACCGCCGCCTGGTTGTCCATGAACCGTGAAATAGTTGCCGGGTTCCAAAGTGGCTGGTTGACGTTGTCCTTGACCGTCAGCGCCTCTCCTCCCAGGGCTGCCTGGGTTGCGGATGTCGGGATATTGAGAAAGCTGTAGACCCGTTCACCCCCTACCTGGGCAGCCATGTGATGCGCCAGGCTCATAAACAGAAATAATATAGGGAAAAGAGCTTTCATAGGACCTACAAAGAAAGAGAAATATTCCCTTTCTTTTGAGTTCATTTAAAATTTCAGGACTTGATTAAATTCGTCGACGGCGCTTACTTGAATAACTGTTGATCATGAAAGATTGGAAGGAATGAAGATTGGAAAACAAAGACAAAGTAAATTCAAAATAAAAAGTACTTAAATACGTACTCAAATATTCTTATATTACCTTTACAACATGGAAACAGTAAACTACTCTGACTTTCGGTCAAATCTGAAACACTGGTTTGACAAAGTGATCAATGACGTAAGCGATGTGATCATCAAACGAAAAGGCGGCAAAGACCTTGTTCTAATGTCTCTTGATGAATATAACTCGTTGAAAGAAACCACCTATCTCCTTTCCGGTGCGAACAGGGACGTGTTACTCAACTCAATAAAAGAGCTTGAATCGGGTAAAGGGATTGAAAAAGAACTCATCGATCAATGAGGTTGGTCTGGGCACCAACTGCCTGGGAAGACTATTTATATTGGCAACAGGTAGACAAGAAAATCATGACAAGAAACAATGCTTTGATCAAAAGCTGTTTGCGAACACCTTTTACAGGCATTGGGAAACCCGAATCCCTTAAAGGAGACCTCCTGGGCTACTGGTCGAGACGGATCACCTCAGAACACCGGTTGGCCTAAAGAACTCACCCCACCTTCTTTCGGATCGACTCGAGCTGCACCCCGATATTGGTCAGCATCTGGGCGACGCTTTCGGTGTTGATCTCACTCTCGTCGTACTCTGTTAGATTAATGTGACAAGTGAATTCCCATAATTCAAGTACTTCATTTACAGGAACATAATAAGGATCGTATTTCTTGTTATCTGAGACCATGAGCAGACACTTGTGCTCTTCGATCTTGTCGTAGACCCGCTTGTAGACCAAACCGTCATTGTGGGTCAGCACGATATAGGTGCTTCCGCTGTTCAGCTGACGAATGTCTTCAAGGTAGCGGGCAATGATAAAAGAACCACTCTTGATGGGCAGCATGGAATCCCCCTTTATCGGGAAGGCCCTGTGCTTGCCCGTGGGCAGAAAAGGAAGCTTCAGGCTGTTCAGGCTCTCGATGTACTCCGGATCGGAATAGCCGCGGAGATAACCGGCCGATGCGTCTTCAGGAATGATCTCCACCATGTCTTCATCATCTTCATTGACCTTGATCGGAAAGAGGATGCGTTGCTTGCCGATATGGATGAAAGAAGCGTCCTCGGCCCTGGACAGGTCGTTGCGGATCAACACGTCGATCGGGAGCCGAAAGTAGTCCGACAGGGCCACCAGGATCTCCACCGGTGGCGAGGAACGACCCTGCTCATAGGAGGCCACGCGCTCCCGGCTGATCCCCAGCTCACTGGCAAAGTATTCCTGGGTCTGCTTCTTTAACTCCCTCAGGTGCTTGATGTTATTGGCAATGAAATTCATGGTGGTCTGCGCTGTTATTCACAGTGATTCGAAAAAATACAAGGTGATTCGAAATAAAATTCAAATGGTACATATTTTATCAATCACTGGTACAAATATAACCTAATTTTGTAATACGATCCAAGTTTTTGTTTTCACTTTGTTTTTTTCACTGCGGGATGTACCTGAACACGCATACCTATTACAGCCTGAGATACGGCACCATAAAACCCGAAGAGCTCTTGCAGATAGCCAGCTCCGGCGGGGTGGGCAAATTTGCCCTGACCGATATCAACAGCACCACGGCCTGCATCGATTTTGTGCGGCTGGCCCCGAAATACGGGATCGAGCCGGTGCTTGGCGTGGATTTCAGAAACGGTGCAAAGCAGGAATACATCCTGCTGGCCCAAGACAATGAAGGGTTCAAACAGATCAACCAATACCTGAGCGGGCTGTTGCACCAGGCAACGTTCTGCACCCCTCCCGAACCCCCTCCCATGCCCGGGGTATTGGTGATCTACCCCTTCGAAAGGGGCCTTGAGCTGTTCCTGTCCGGCCGCTCTTTCCGAAAGGAGGAATACCTCGGGGTGACTCCTGCGGATCTTCCCAAACTGAAATTCTCAAAGACCGAGCTGCCTGCAGAGAAGCTGGTCGCACTCAAAACGGTTTCGTTCCAGAACAAGAAAGGCTTCAACACCCACCGTCTGCTGCGCGCCATAGACAACAACACCCTGCTGAGCAAGCTGCCTCCTGAAGAGCAAGGGAGCGAAACCGACATGATGCTGCCCGCCAAAACCCTGCGTGCGCTTTACGGTGACTTCCCTGCAATCATCGAAAACACGGAACGCCTGCTGGGTTCCTGCAGCATCGCTTTTGATTTTGAGAACATCGTACCCAAGAACCAGAGCACCTATACCGGCAATGCAGAGCTCGACTTCCGCCTGATGCGAAAGCTGGCCTACCAGGGCCTGGAGTACCGTTATAAAAAACTCGGAACGCGCATCTTCAACCGCCTGGAGAAAGAGCTGGAGATCATTCGGCAGAAACAGTTCGTCTCGTATTTCCTGATCAACTGGAAGATCCTCAAATACGCGCGCAGCAAGGGCTATTACTATGTCGGACGCGGCAGCGGCGCCAACAGCATCGTGGCCTACCTGCTCCGGATCACCGATGTCGATCCGATAGAGCTCGACCTGTACTTCGAGCGCTTCATCAACCTGTACCGGACCAATCCGCCCGATTTTGACATCGACTTCTCCTGGCGCGACCGGGACGACATCACGCATTTCATTTTCAACCGGTTCAGGCACACGGCCCTGATCTGCGTGTACAATACCTTCAAATTCAGAGCCTCCGTACGCGAGCTCGGCAAGGTCTTTGGCCTGCCCAAGGAAGAGATCGACAAGTTGTCCAAAGGCCGCTTTCACCTCCGTGATCTCGATCAGCTCTCCCAGCTGGTGATCACCTACAGTCGATTCATCGAGGGATTCCCAAACTACCTGGGCATCCACGCAGGCGGCATTTTGATCTCTGAGAAACCCATCAGTTACTACACAGCCACTTTTTTCCCGCCCAAGGGCTTTTCCACCACGATGTTCGACATGGTTGTAGCCGAAGACATCGGGCTCTACAAATTCGACATCCTGAGCCAGAGAGGGCTGGGCAAGATCAAGGAGGCCGTGGAGATCGTGCGATACAACCGGCCCGAGCTCCCTCCCATCGACATCCACGACATCAAACGATTCAAAGAAGACAAGCGAATCCGGCACCTGCTCAAGAATGCCAGGGCCATAGGCTGCTTCTACGTTGAATCGCCCGCCATGCGGATGCTGCTCAAAAAACTCCAGGTCGACAATTACCTCGGGTTGGTGGCGGCGAGCTCGGTGATCCGTCCCGGGGTTTCCAAATCGGGGATGATGCGGGAATACATCCTGAGGTACCGTCATCCGGAAAGGCGCAGAGACGCCCACCCCATCCTGCTGGAGATCATGCCCGAGACCTACGGGGTGATGGTCTACCAGGAAGACGTGATCAAAGTGGCCCACTACTTCGGCGGACTGACGCTGGGCGAAGCCGACATGCTGCGGCGGGGCATGTCCGGGAAGTTCCGATCGAGAGAGGAATTTCTCAAGGTTGAGAAACAGTTCTTCGAGAATTGCAAAAAGAAAGGACATTCCCACGAGCTGAGCGCCGAGATCTGGAGACAGATCGAGAGCTTTGCCGGATATGCCTTTGCCAAAGGGCATTCCGCCTCCTATGCGGTTGAGAGTTACCAGAGCTTGTTTTTGAAGGCTTATTACCCGCTGGAATACATGGTGGCCGCGGTCAACAACTTTGGTGGATTCTACCGCGCCGATCTCTACCTGCACGAGGCCCGGATGCACGGGGCGGTGATCTGTCCTCCAAACGTCAACAGGAGCAATTACGAAACCCGCATTGAAGGCAGGCAGATCTATCTCGGCTTTATCATGCTTCACTCTTTCGAATCCGAAAATGCCAGGCGCATCGTCAAAGAAAGGGATCGCAACGGACCTTATACCGATCTGGATGACTTTATCGACCGGGTGCCCATCTCCATAGAGCAGGTGTCCATTTTGATCAAGGTCAATGCCTTTCAGTTCACCGGGAGAAACAAGCGGGAGCTGCTCTGGGAGGCCTACATGAAGATCAACAAGGTCAATCTGGAGGATCAGGTTGCCACCCTGTTCAAAACCAAAAAGATAAGCTACAAAACCCCCGAACTGTCAAGCTCGGCCTTTGAAGATGCTTTTGATGAGATTGAATACCTGGGGTTTCCGCTGTGCGATCCGTTTGCGCTGGTGACCGATGAGATCGAATCCGCTGTAATGGCAGGTGACCTGCCCGGGCTCGTACAGAAAAAGGTGGTGATCTACGGCTATTACGTAACGGCGAAGAACACATCCACCCACAAGGGGGAGCGGATGCATTTCGGGACCTTCCTCGATCGAAAGGGAGACTTCATTGACACGGTGCACTTCCCGCCGGTGGCCCAAAGATATCCCTTCCGGGGAAGAGGGGTCTATCGCCTGAGCGGAAAGGTGATGGAGGAGTTCGACGCGATCAGCATCGAGATTGACCGGATGGAGAAGCTCGGCATGATGCAGGATCCGCGCTATGCAGAAGAAACCCCAAAGGCGGTCAAAGAGCTTTCAAAAAAGGGAGAAAACACTGAAAAACAAGAAGTGAGATGAAAAAATCAATTATCACAGATCATGACAAATTCAAATGAGAGAAATATCGTCCACATGGATCTTGATACTTTTTTCGTTTCATGTGAGCGACTGATAGATAACAAGTTGAATGGCAAGCCGGTCCTGATCGGGGGTACCTCGGACCGGGGGGTGGTAGCTTCCTGTAGCTACGAGGCGCGACGCTTTGGCATCCATTCGGCCATGCCCATGCGAATGGCCAAACAGCTCTGTCCGGAAGCCATTGTGCTTCGCGGCAACACGGGGATCTACTCGAAGTACTCCGACATGGTCACCGAGATCATCAAGGAAGACGTGCCACTTTACGAGAAGTCCTCGATCGATGAATTCTACATCGACCTTTCGGGGATGGACAAGTTCTTCGGTTGCCACCAGCTGGCCACCGAGTTGCGTTCCCGGATCATCAAAGAGACCGGGCTCCCGATCTCCTTCGGGCTCTCGATCAACAAAACGGTCTCAAAGATCGCTACGGGCGAGGCCAAGCCCAACAACCAAATCCGTATTGACAGCGGCCTGGAAAAACCCTTCCTGGCCCCTTTGTCGGTCCGAAAGATCCCCATGGTGGGAGAAGTGACCTATAAATCACTTTGTGACCTGGGAATCAAGAAAATAAGAACTGTCCAGGAGATGCCTTTCGAGATGATGTCCAAGGTACTCGGCAAAAACGGCTCCTCGATTTGGAAAAAGGCAAACGGGATCGACAACAGCCCCGTGGTCCAGTACCAGGAACGCAAATCGATCTCCACAGAGCGGACCTTTGATCGCGACACAACCGATGTGACCAAGCTCAAGACCATTCTGACCGCCATGGCCCAGGAGCTGACCTACCAGCTCCGCAACGGGAACAAACTGACGGCCTGCGTATCGGTGAAGATCCGGTACTCTGATTTTCAGACCTATACCATGCAGAAGAGGATTCCCTACAGCGCTTCCGACCACTCGATCTTTCCGGTGGTGTTCGATCTTTTTCGCAAGCTTTACCAAAGAAGGCTCCTGGTGCGCCTGATCGGCGTAAATTTCAGTCACCTGGTCGAAGGCGGTCACCAGATCAACCTTTTTGAGGACAATGACAAAGTGATCAACCTGTACCAGGCCATGGACCGGATCCGGAAACGCTATGGAAGCAGGGCCGTGATCAATGCCTCCGGCCTTGGAGCCAAAAGCATCGGAAGAACCAATCCTTTCAATGGACAGGCGCCTTTATTGCTGGCCAATCGGAGGCAGTAAAACTCAACCTTTTCTCCTGGGTTTTGAAGAAAGGTTCTGGTTCAGGGCCCTGATGCGTCGATCCACCCGATCGTGAACCGAGTTCTTGCTAAAGCCTCCCTGCTTCAGTTTCTTTCCTGCCTTGTGGCCGGTCAGGATTTCGAGGCCCTGATCAATGGTTTCGACAGCCCAAATATGAAACCGCCCCTCTTTCACAGCACTGACCACCTCAGGCTTGAGCATGAGGTTGTCCATGTTTGATTTGGGAATGACGACGCCTTGTTTCCCGGTTAAACCATGCTGGCGGCACACCTCGAAATAGCCCTCTATTTTCTCATTGACGGCACCAATGGGCTGAACTTCTCCCTTCTGGTTCACAGAACCGGTAACAGCAACCCCTTGTTTTATAGGTGTTTGGGAGAGACTTGACAAGATAGCGTACAGTTCTGCACTAGAGGCACTGTCTCCTTCAATCTCAGAATAGCTCTGCTCAAATACCAGGCTGGCCACCAGGCTGATCTGCTTGTCCTGGCCATAATGCTCATTGAGATAACCGTTCAGGATCAACACTCCTTTGCTGTGAAGGGGGCCTCCCAGTTTGACTTCGCGTTCGATGTCGATCAATCCCTCCTTGCCCGAGGCCACGCTTACGGTAATCTTGTTCGGACGACCGAAACTGATGTCGCCAAGATCAATCACTGAAATACCATTGATCTGCCCTATCTTGTTTCCTTCCAGATCAATCATCAGTGTATTTCGCCGAATCAGATCATTGATCTTCTCCTGGATGAGATTCGATCTGAAATATTTGGATTCGATGGCTTCATCGATGTGGCTGTTGTCGATCTCATCAGAACCTTCTCTTCTTGCATAGTGATCCGCCTCGCGCAAAATTTTGCTCAGCTCACCAAAACGGATGGAGATCCTGTGCTGATCATCGGCCATCCGACAACTCTCTTCAAGCATCCTACCAATGGCTTCATGGTTCAGAGGGATCAGTCCCTGCTCCTTTTCAATCTTGAAGATCACGGATGCAAAATCCTTGGAATTCTCAACCGAATACTCCATTGAGGTGTCAAACTCAGCTTTTACCCTGAAGAGCTCCTTGAAGTCTTCATCCCATTGATAAAGAAGATGATACAACCATGGAGAGCCAATTAAAACAATCTGTACCTGGAGCGGTATAGGATCGGGCTTTAAACTCTTTGCGCTCATAAAACCAAAGCGCTCTCCGGCATCCTCTATGACGACTTCCTCATTTTTCAGGGCTCTTTTCAGACTGTCCCAGGAAAAATAATTCAGCAAAAGATCCTTCAGCGGAACGATAAGGTATCCCCCATTCGCCTTGTGCAGGGACCCGCCGCGAATCAATGTGAAATCCGTAACCAGGGTTCCCATTTCAGACTCGTGTTCCACCTTTCCGAAAAGATTGAAATACGTTGGATTGAATTCCATGATGATCGGTGCTCCCTCAAGTTCGGAATTGTCCGTTATGATGTTGACATCAAACTCCATCCATCTGTTGTCATCTTCCCCGGGAGTGCTCCTCTTTCGCATGGAAGATCTCAAAAAATCAGCCAGCATGGCGATGATCTGATCCTTGACATTATCCAGGTGCTCGACAACTTCCCTGTTCTTCTTATACTTGTTGCGCAATTCCTCAAGAAGCTCCTCAATGGAATACAGAGCAACTGAATGATCCAAATCGACAAGGGCATTGCTCAGCTCTCGCTCGAGTTCGCGATTTTGACGCAAAAGTGAGTTCACTTCATCCATGAGTATATTTCTCCTGTGAATGATCTCCTCCTGCTTTTTCTTGCTCATCCTGGAAAAGTCCTTGTCACTAATCGGGTTGCCCTTTTCATCTTTTGGGACCACTACTATCTCAATGGGAGTCCGGCTGATTGCAAAATGATTGGCACTCGCCTTCTCATCGATCTGCCTGAATAAATCGATCTCACGCTTTTTGTACTCATCAATGATTTCCTGGCGCTTGTTGGCATATTCCTTACTCTCGAAGGCCTTTAGCAATGCGCTTTGTGCTTCTTCGATGAGTTTCGCCATCTCATTGCGGAACACGCGTGCTCCTCCTTTCTCGAGCTCCAACATTTTTGGGCAGTAGGGATCGGCAAAATTGTTGACATAGCAATAATCTCCCGGAGGATCCTCTGTTTTGGCCTTTTCCTGTAAAAAATGCTTGATTGCAGTAAGTTTGCCGCTTCCCGGATAACCGGAAACATAAATATTGAAGCCCTGCCCTTTGTTCTCGATGCCAAAATTGAAAGCCTCCTTGGCACGCTGCTGTCCGACAAAGAATCTCAAGGGGGCATCCTCGCGTATTTGTCGACATTGTTTTTCTGACAAGGTTAGTTTTCGACGAAGCTTATTGGGACTCAGTTCTCGTATCATAGGCATTGATTAAGAGGAGTTATGAATCAAAATGTAAGATAAGCCAAGGTCTACGGAAATAAAATGACCATGATCAATGGAGAAATTGATCGTATACCAGGTTTCCCAATAAAGCGATGAGCA
>Ga0272443_10004876_pt1 | contig 14262 bp, 11 predicted proteins | sample SSMAcet12_FD_193581 | JGI IMG/M metagenome (GOLD analysis project Ga0272443, IMG submission 193581) | Marine sediment archaeal communities from Little Sippewissett salt marsh, Falmouth, MA, United States - SSM-Acet-12 | ecosystem: Environmental > Aquatic > Marine > Wetlands > Sediment ...
CAACGATGCCGTCCAGGGCCTTTATTGATTCCAGGCTCTCATATCCTCCGCAGTTCCATACCAATGGTATCCTCAGACCATTGTTTGCTGCAATCTCCACCGCCGAAACTATTTGAGGGGTGTAATGGGTTGGTGTCACAAGATTGATGTTGTGGCAGCCCATCTCCTGCAGCCTTAGCATCATGTCTGCACATGCCCTGGTGCCGATCCTCTCGCCGCTTCCCAGGATGCTGATGTCATAGTTTTGGCAAAAACAGCACTTAAGCGGGCAGTGCGTGAAAAAGATGGTTCCAGACCCCCCACTGCCGACAAGAGGGCGCTCCTCCCCAAAATGGGGCGTGAAGCTTGATACCTCCAGATCAGAAGAGGCTCCGCAATAGCCTATCTCTCCCCCTAGCCTGTTCGCTCCACACTTCCTTGGGCAGAGGTCGCAATCGGCCATTCTCTCAAATAGTATGAGAGCGACCTCATGGAGCTCTCCGCCTTCAAGAAGTTCAAGGTAGGAGGGATTCATGGTGATCTCCTGGGCAGAGCCTTTTCATGGCCCTGTAGTGAGGTATCAGCCTGCATTTGATCGGCAGGTACGTCTTTGTAATGCTGTGCCCCACCAAGGTCTCGGCCGACCTGATGATCCCCCTTTTGTCATAATTATAGGGCTCGGCCCTAAACTTAAGAATAAGTTCGAAGAGAGGCACGTCCCTACCGCTGTCCAAGATATAATCCCGTATTGCGGTCTGGACATCCTCTTCAGACATTTCTCTCACTATGTTACAAACGATTGCCCGTTCCTCTGCACTATGACCTGGTCATTGAGGTCGTAACCCTCCTCATAACATAGGTCGGCCATGGATATCAGCATGTCCGGGTATCCGTGGCATGGCATGACGATCTCGGGGGAAAGGGTCCTTATTATCTTCCTGTGCTCCTCCTTGCTTGCATGGCCGGAAACGTGAAGGTCCCTCACAACGCTCGTCTTCTTCATCTTCAGCTTGGTCTCGAGCGTGTACCTGGCAGCCTTGTTCAGAGGATTGGGTATTATGCTGGCCGAGAATATCACAGAGTCCTGATTCTCGAACCTGTATGGCGTCTTGTCATCGACTATCCTGGAAAGCACCGCCTCCTTCTCCCCCTGTGAACCAGTTGTCAGTATGAGGTAGTCCTTCTTCTTGTTGTTTACATCCTTTAGGAAAGCGTTGATGGCGTCCCGCTTCCTGAGCATCTGGACGTTCTTCTTCACAAGGCCCATCTCCAGCGCAAGACCATAGTACTTGCAGAGCGACTTTCCCAAAAGGACCGGCTTTCGGCCTATCTTCTCGGACTGATTGACTATTGAGAGCACCCTCTCGATCTGGGATGAGAACGTCGTGGCGACGATCCCCTTCTTGCTGTCCTCTATCATTGTAAGATAGTCTGTAAGCAAGGTCCTGGCCACCTTCTCCGAGGGTGTGATGCCTTCCATAGCAACGTTCGTGCTATCGATGATGAGCAGCTTTGTGTCTAGCTGCTTTAGCTTCTTGAAAGATATGGGTTTCTGAAGCTTTTGATGATTGTCAAGCTTGTAGTCCCCTGTGAACACGACATCACCCTCTGGCGTTCCTACCACCACAAAGGATGACTGGGGTATCGAATGCGTCACAGGTATCATGCTTATCTCAAAGTCCTCGATGACTATCGATGAATCGTATATCTCGAACAGTGGGCACTTTACCGGCTTCACCTCTTCCTTGAGCATTGACGCCAGCAGCCTCAAGGGATATGGCCTTCCTATCACGGGGCACTTGAAATTGCCCACGAATCTCGATATCGCGCCTATATGGTCAAGGTGTCCGTGTGAGATCACGATCCCAACAACTTCCTTGCCCTTGAGGGGCGTTATGTCTGGTATGGCCCCAAGCCTGTTGAGCTCCTTTGTCGGAATGTTCTGGATATTGGTATCCTCACCGATCATTATCCTGTCCAATCTAATGCCAAGGTCGAGGATGAGCACTTTTCCATTTAGCTCAAGTGCAGTCATGTTCCTTCCTACTTCCTCGTAACCGCCTAACGAATAAACTTTCATTTTTAAAATCCTCTCTGTGCAAATTGAGAAAGGTCAAATCCCCTTTGGGAGAGGTATTCCCTTGTATCTCCAAATAGGGCCACTGGACACTTCATTATGTCCGCGATGCTCTCTGCACCTATCAAGAACATTGTTGTCCTTATCTCATTAATCAATCTTTCGAACTGCGTGTCCGAATCTCCTTCTTTCCTATTGTAGACCGCATCCAAAAATGGTTGTGCAAGCCCTGCGCTGGAAGCTCCAAGCGCCAGGCTCTTCACTATATGGACGCCGTTCCTTATCCCACCTGACGCTATGACCTCCTTAAAATAAGGTGCAGTCTCTACGATGGAACTGACCGTAGGTATTCCCCAGTCCCAAAACAATCTCGCGTTTTCCTTGTGAAGCTGGCTCTTCGTCCTGTAATACTCCACCGCAGCGAATGAAGTGCCGCCCACCCCGGATATCTCAGCGCCGTCCAAGAAGGACAGCATCCTGGCGACCTCCATAGAGATGCCCGCGCCTGTCTCCTTGACGATTATCGGGCGATCAATGTCCCTCTTTAGGTCCCTGAGCCTGTCCAGGCCACCCTTGAAAGATGTGTCGCCCTCCGGTTGAAGTATCTCCTGCAGGGGATTGAGATGCACTGCAAGAACATCCGCCCCGATGGATTCGATCATAGAGACGATCTCATCATCGCTCATGCTGATGACCTGCGCCATGCCAAGGTTGGAGAAGAGCAGAACGTCTGGCGCGTACTTCCTTATCTCGTACGTGCCCCTCAAAGAGCTGTCCACCATCATCGCCCTCTGGCTGCCAACAGATATGCCTATGTTGTACTTTGAGGCCTTCTCCGCCAGCATCCTGTTTATCTTGCCTGCCTGGGGGGACCCTCCCGTGATGGCTGATACTATGAAAGGATGGTCCATTTCCTTTCCAAAGAGCGTCGTGGTCGTGTCTATGCCCGCAAGGTCCACCTCCGGCAATGACCTGTGTATCAGCATCACATCCTCGAAACCAGCGGGGACGCTGCACTGTACATCATTTTCCATGGTGTACCTTATATGGTCGTCCTTCCTCTGCGGTATGCCGCTGTCCTTATCTATATCTCCAGATTCCAAATATTGTCACCCACGTAATGGATGTTGATGATGACCTTTCCCGAGTCCCTCTCCAGGATCTCACTGCCTGAATACATCGATATCCCTATCGCAAGGGGTTTCCCATGCCTCTCGTCCCCTATCACGACAAAGGAGTCGGCAGATATCTCCTCGTCAATGTCCACGATGCCGGGCCTCATTATGTCGGCGCCGTTGGTAACGAATCTGATGGCGCCCATGTCAACGATGACCCTTCCCTTTATATCCCTGACATCGTTTTTCAGGAAGAGCTTTAGTGATGGTATCAACATGTCGCCCTTCTTGAGGAAATATGGCTCCCCATTGAAAAGGACAAGTGAGACGTCCTTGTCAGTCTCGCATATCTCATACCGGCCCTTCTTGTAGGTGAACGATTCGTCACCCAGTTCCTCAGTGTTTTTGAAAAGCTTCCTGACCTCGCTTTTAGACAGGTCATGGCGCTTTTTTATCTCCAATATATCACCATATATGATTAGGAGCGAATAAATAAAAAATAATTGTAAAAAATAACATCAAAGTCCGGCCATGTCCCTTAGCTCGTCCGCCTTGTTAGTCTTCTCCCAGGTGAACTCCGGCTCTTCCCTTCCAAAGTGTCCGTATGCCGCTGTTTTCTTGTAGATGGGCCTCTTAAGGTCGAGATAGTCGATTATCGCCCTCGGCCTAAGGTCGAAGACCTTCTTGACACAATCGCATATGTCCTCCGCCTTTATGCAGTTCGTTCCCTTGCAGTCGAGGTAGACGGACACTGGCTCGGCGACGCCAATGGCATAGGCCATCTGCACTTCGCAGCTCTTTGCAAGGCCTGCGGCTACAACGTTCTTCGCTATGTGCCTTGCCATGTATGAGGCGGACCTGTCGACCTTCGAGGGGTCCTTTCCTGAGAAGCACCCTCCGCCGTGGCTGCCTACGCCTCCGTAAGTGTCAACTATGATCTTCCTGCCAGTAAGCCCACAGTCGCCTTGGGGACCGCCAACGACAAACCTGCCGGTCGTGTTGATCATGAACTTCGTGTCGTCCCTGATAAGCTCCTTGGGGATGGTAGGTTTTATGACCTCTTCGATTATATCCTTGCTGAGCCTGTGATTCTCTATCTTAGGGCTGTGCTGTGCGGCCAGGACCACGGTAGATATGTACTTCGGCTTGTCATTCTTGTACACAACGCTTACCTGTGTCTTCCCGTCCGGCCTGAGATAGTCCAGAGTGCCGTCCTTCCTGACCTTTGCCAGCCTCATGGCGAGATTCTGTGCGGTGGATATTGGCAATGGCATGAGGGTGTCTGTTTCGCTGCATGCGTAACCGAACATGATGCCCTGGTCTCCCGCGCCCTGCTCATGTCCTGGAGTTTGGTCCACGCCCATTGCTATGTCGGGCGACTGTTCATCGATAGATGTGACAACGGCGCATGTCTGATAATCAAAACCCATCCTGGCATCGGTGTAACCTATTTCCTTGATCGTCTTCCTGACGACCTTGGGTATGTCGACATAGGCCTTGGTGGTGATCTCTCCGCTAACAAATGCCATGCCTGTGGTGACCAATACCTCACAAGCAACACGTGAATCAGGATCCTTTGAAAGGAGCTCATCCAATACGCCGTCAGATATCTGGTCAGCTACCTTGTCCGGGTGTCCTTCGGATACCGATTCAGATGTAAAAATGTAATCTTTCATAAGTTCTCAGCATTGTTTGCTTTTATAAAAATTATGGTAATCGATATTCCAATATGATATTAAATAAGCCATTTACCCCTTTCAATAAGCATATTGTCATCGAAATATACTGTAGGTTCAAGAATAATGCCATCCAAATGTGACGGAGACGATATCTTTCCACCAAATGTAGAATTGTCCCCGAGGGCCATGTGTATGGTCCCCTTGATCTTCTCGTCCTCCAGTGGATTCCCTGTCAGCCTGGCAGCTTCGTTGGTGCCTATGGCGAACTCTGCAAGGTTTCTGGCGTTCTTGCCGTGCGGGGCGATCTTTTCTATAAGCTCTTTTGATTCCTTCTCGCCTTCTATGTCGGTGGCATACCCATTCTCCATCCTGATGCGTATGGGATTTTCCAAAGGTCTTTCTCCCACCATGGAACCATCTACAACTATGATGCCGTTGGCGGTCCCTTCCACAGGGGCGATAAAAGCCTCGCCGGCGGGTATGTTCCCAAAGCTCCCCTTCTGCGTATAGATGCCATTGTCCGGGATGCCTTCCCTTCCGCTGATGCTAAATGAAACATCTGTTCCCTTGTCTGAGATGACCCTAACTTTCTCAGTATTTGATAGGACATCTGCCCATGCGCCGCAGTCCTTCTCCAGCTGGACGAAGTCCGCATCAGACACCCTGGCCAGGATCTCCTTGGATATCTTTGGCATGGATGCCACCCTTCCCCCCAGCTGGCAAGCCTCTTTCCTTGCCTGTGTGTGGGATAGTGACTTGTAAGTCGGCATCATGATCACATCCGCATCCTTCATGGCATCGGCCACGATGGCAGGGGGTTCCTCGCCATGCGAGCCCCTCTCGCGCATCATCATCAGTATCGATTCAGAACACATTTGATTCGCCACATCTGCAAAAATGCGGCCAATATCATATAGCTTCCAGTCCGTTACCACAAGGCAGGTCTCATTTTTATTTAAGGCCATGCTAGATGTAAGGATATTCCTGCATGCATCCTCCAATGACATTCATAATCCCTTCTTATATACGTGAATTGCAGCCCCTATGGCTGTAGAATAGTCTGCGTTTTCAGGTATATAAAAATTGGTGCCAAAGAGCTTTCCAACGCCACTGATGATGTCTTGAGCCTGTCGGATCCTTGTCAGCTTCCCTGTAAGGACTATGTCCTTGAGATTGTTTGCCCTTGCGGAGAATACGGCGAACACCCCTATCGTCTGTATCACCAGATTGATGAGGGCGAGGGCCTTGTCCGCATCGTTCGCCTCGTCGGATATGTTCCCAAAGTTGGAGGCAGTTGCATGCTCGGGCAGACCATTGATAGGGCCCCCCACTATGTCGCCGACCGTAAGGTCTATCTTGTTGAGGTCCCCGTTCTCTGCCTTCTTTGTAAGCGTATTGATATGCGATATGTTTATCATGGACTTGGATAACCCAAGCAGCGTGCCACCTCCGATGCCTGTGCCTCCCCAGTGGGAGATGGCGTCGCCATCGACCTTTACGAATGCCGTTCCTGTACCCATGCTGACCACTATGGCGTTGCCGATGCCGGAGAGGAAGCTGCCGCCGGTCCCTATTGCGGTGAACTCATCCACCTTCGTCACGGGGATGCCAAGGAGCTGCCTTCCTATGCTGTTGGAACCCACCCCCGTTATCGCGATCGTATTGACCTCGGAGAGGGGCATCTGAAGACCCTCTACAAGCTTTCCCAGAGCACCTGCCGCGGCCGTGATGGCATCGCCGGCCGTGATGGACACTATGGAGAGGATCTTCCCATCCTTCATAGCGACCGCATCGGTCGTCGTCCCTCCTATATCGATACCTACTATCATCAATCTCTCCTCGACCATATTGAGTATATGACCAAAAGAAGCAGAGCAATGCCGAACACCGACATAACACCGTAGTTGGCAGTGTCCTTGCCGATCCCCGCAACGAACAGGGCCGCGGCCAAGAATCCTGCTATACCCTCGCCGCCCATCAATCCGGCGGAGACCAAGATGCCATTGTGCGCCCTTGAGGGCATCCTCTTCCTAACAACGTAGCTTATTGCTCCACCAATGGCCAGAAGCACACCAAGTGTCATGCCAAGGAACATTCCTATGCCAAACGCCATTGCTGAGAAGGGTATGTCCTTCTTGGCGAACTTGACAATTATCTCATATATGAACGCCAGGCCGAATCCGGCGTAGAAGGCGTTTGGATAAGCGAATCCGAAAATGCTGCCCGCCACAAGCTGTGACTGGACCGCAGGCATCAGCTGCGGGTCGAAGAGCACGTCAGCATATCCTGTCAACACTATATCTAGGATGAAGGGCGCTGCTATGCCCGCGATTATCACACAGATGAAGTCGACCTTTATTATCTCGCTTGGTTTGGTGCCAATGATCTTTGCGGACTTGTAGTCATGCCCTATGTCCCCCGCCACAGCCGCCGCCACGGAGACGAAGCATACTATCAGGAATGCACTGCCATACCCAAGGTCCATCTTGAGCACGGAGTATAACCCCAGGCATACGAGACCTATTATTATGCCGAACTGCTCCAGGGGATTGATATCGGTCTCGCCGGTCATCCTTGACGCTATGGTCGCCATGACCCAGACCCCTGCCACGCTGAGGACCGCTGCTAAGACAGGGACGTTGACCAGGAGCATGGCCAGTATCGCTATTACTGAAAAAATGGGCGATGCCTTGAAGTACCAAGGACCATCGAACGTGAAGAGGGGCGCAAATATCTTCTTGATCTTTGGAACAACGTAGGACACGAAGAATCCGACACCGCTCCCAAGAACCACACCCATGCCCATGTTCTGCACAAAGGCCGTTGCATTGCCGCCCCCCCATCCTTCCTGAGAGACGAGATAGGGGATTATTATCAGCCATCCGACCACAGAGCCGCCGAACCAAGAGTTCAGGGAGATCCTAGGTCCAAGTATGTAACCGATGCCCACTGCCATGGGCATGGCAACTATCGTGAGATAGATGCCATATGCCGCAACAGATGATACTGTGAAAAGAACAGGGAAGTATATGTCCCTGGTTATTGCGAAGAGTCCTGCAAGTATTATTACAAACGCCACGAATATTGCGCTGCTCCCGCCCTTCAGCTGCGCCTTGAGGAGCTCTGCCCCTGCAGCGCCCGAGGGATAAGGGAGCTTCTCCTCGTCCACGAAGGTCCTTCTCAATGGGATCGATAGCAGCACGCCAAGCACGCCACCGCTGACACATACCAGGGCAAGCAGATAGGGGTCTACCATCTCTATGTCCACGCCCATCTGGTTCTTTAGGAAAAGTATCCCAGGGATGGTGAAGGCCACTCCCGAGGCCATGAGCCCACCTATGGTACCGCCGGCCTGGGCGATGTTGATCTCATGGGCGTTGGTGCCCTTAAAGTATGAGAGCACCTTGAGAATGCCTGCCGACACGATGACAGAGAATATTATGGGCCATGGAAGGGCGCTCAGCCTGAGGGCTATGTAGATCGATGTAGATAAAAGAAAAAGGGTGAGTCCAACGGCGATTATCAGCGCCCTTATGGAAAATCCAGACTCCCCCGTCTCTTCAGGTGTCTGTTCCATCACAATCGCCTATTTTTATCATCCAGATACTTGTCCAATACCTTTATCTCCATTGTCTTTAGCTTCAGCTTTTGAAGCACTATCTCGGTGTAGAGTCTCTTGTAGACCTCCAGCTTAAGCTTCTCCTCTGTGAAACCCTTGAGCATCTTTGTGGTCTTAGGTGAGTTTACCGCCTTTAGCACCGCAGCTATCTGCTCCTCCTTGAGCCTTCCCGGGGGAACAAGCTCGTCCGCTTCCCTCTCTAGCCCCTTGACATCGAAATCCTCTTCAAGGAATTCGAATATCTTGCTGTCCAATGTATCGCGAATGGAAAGGAGCAATCTGGAAACGTCAACGTCTTCAATCTCATCTTCCACCTTCATCTTCTTTACAACGACCCAAGATTTGTACTTGGCTGAGAAATTAATATGCTCTTCCATGATAATCACTGGGGTTGTCTTTGTATAAGTATTTAAATATTTTCTGTTTAAAATGAAGACTATTACGTTATTCGACTGAATATACGTCGATTGTCTTAGCTACTATTATATTATAAAATGTTGAATAGACTCAGTATATATCTCTAATAGGAATAATATATAAGAATATATTATTATTATTTTGAAGTTATTTGCCGATAGATATCTTTTTAAAAAGATTTCTTAAGGTAATTCCGTTCCTCATGGAGTTACTTGACGTGTTGATAAAGGTGGCGGTCGCGTTCATCGTGTGCTCTGCGATCGGGCTTCCATCATACAAGATAAGGGTAGTGAGCCTATCGGGCCTGCTCTCTGGATATGTTATGGGCGTAGGCATCATCTTCTTTGGGGGATGGGGCGCATTCGCCATCATACTCATGTTCTTCCTCCTCTCGGGCATTACTACGAAGTACCACTACGATCAAAAGAAGAAGAAGGGACTGGCAGAGAAGAAGGGTGGAGCCAGGGGTTACAAGAACGTCTTTGGGAACGGACTGGTGTCCCTTATAATGGTGATTCTTTTTTACTTCCTTGGTTGGGGAGCTTTAATCGCGGCATATCTTGGTTCTGCCGCTGCTGCGACATGCGACACGGCCGGGGGGGAGATCGGCAGGCTTTCCAAGAGAGACCCAAGGCTCATAACCAACCTCAAGAAGGTGCCAGCGGGTACTGAGGGTGCGGTCTCATCATTGGGCAAGGGTGCCGAGATAGCCATTGGCGTGTTAATGGGACTGGTGGCATGGGGTTCAGGCATGTCGGCAGGAAGCATCGGCGGCATCGAACTGTTGGCAATCACAGCCTTTGGAGGTTTCATGGGGGCAACGATCGATTCATACTTGGGTGCCACTCTGGAGACGACCGAGAGCTGGTTTGGCAACAATCTTACCAACTTCTTCTGTACCATCGGCGGGGCGCTGTTCTCAATACTTTTATATTACGTCCTCTAGAATATTATAGGGTATGACCATGTCCATAGACCTTGACCAACCGATCTACGACTTCCTTGATATCTTTAGGAACTATTTCTCCAATGACTACGCCTATGCTCTGTTCATATTCATATTGTTCGTGATCATCGCCTTTGTGATAACATTGCTCTACAAATATTTCTTTCTCATGATCAGCAAGAGGACAGATACGAAAGTAGACGACATGATAGTCCAAAGCGCGATAAAACCAATATACCTGTTTGTCATGGTAGTTGGCTTCAAGGCCATAATAGCTGCTCTCGGACTTGAGGGAGGATTTGTTGACAACATAATCAGGCTGCTTAATTCTGTCCTGGTGATTATATTCGCCTATTTCCTGATAATTGTGATGAGGATATTGGTCAGTGAGTGGAAGAATACTCTCCAAAGACGTACAAGGTCAAAGTATAGTGACACGATAGTCCCCCTGATCGAGAAGATCATATACATTTTCTTCATAATCGCTTCCATAATAATAGTACTTGACATCTGGGGCATAGAGGTGGCCCCATTCCTGGCGGGTCTCGGAATAGCAGGTATCGCCATAGGCCTGGCAGTTCAGGACAGCCTCAAAGACCTTTTGGGCGGCATCAATCTCATTCTGGACAACACATACAAGGTAGGGGACAAGATCAAGCTGGACTCAGGGGAGGTGGGGGAGATATACGCCATATCTATCCGCTCCACGAGGATAAAGACCTATGACAACAACGTCATCATAATCCCCAATCACCTGATGGCGAGCTCAAAGATAATCAACTACGCTCAACCAAGGTCCACCGAAAGAGGAGAAGTGCTCTTCGGAGTTGTCTATGGTAGTGATGTCGAGTACACAAAGAAGGTCGCCCTTGAGGCGGTAAAGAAGGCCGAAGGGATATTAGAGGACCCCGCGCCATGCATAGAGTTCCTAAACCTGGGCGACTACAGCCTCAACTTCAGGGCGCTCTTCTGGTTGAAGACATATAGCGAGAAGTGGGATATGGAAAGAAAGGTGGTACAACTCATATACGAGGGTCTCAACGAGGCGGGCATCGAGTTCGCATTCCCGACCAGCACGGTTCACCTGTATAATGAGAACGATGATAACTAAATTTATCTTTGTTCCCTATTCATCTCATTTTCATTTTATGAGTTCCTTAAGATAGATGGATATGGCCAATGCTGGTCATAAATAGGATATATAAATTGAAAATCATTCTTAATAAGATATGATCTTGATTTAGACAAAATAATAAGTTAAAAAATTAAAAATAAAGGAAATTAGGAGATTATTTAGATGATTGGGAGGGTATTCCTCCTCCGCTCTTTTCCTTATCCCCTAGGTCTCCCTGTGCCTTTTTGGAGGTCGAGGGTATGCCTCCCCTTCCGCTTGGCGGAAGTGGCCTCTCATACCTTGCCGGAGCCCTTTCCACAGCTCTTGGTGATGGACCTGTCTCAGGAGGTCTCTCTTCTGGCATTTCCTCCTCTGGCTTTCCTTCCCCTCCTTTCCTCTTTGTAAGGGCTATCAGGACGATAGCGAACACGATCACAACAGCGGCACCGATAAGGATCCACTTCATCCTGGATGAGGACTCTGTGACCACGGTCTCGCTCATGCTCTTGGTATTCGTTGAAGTATCGCCAGCAGTGACTGTCACTGACATGGAAACATCGTCGTACCCGTCCTTCTTCAAGGTCAGTTCATATGTGGCAGGATCAAGGTCGTCAATGAGCAATATGCCGTCCTGATTAGTGACGCCTATCTTCTCTCCCGCGATGTATACGTTTACAAGCTGCAGGGGATTTCCTCCCTCGTCGCTGACTGAAAGCTCGATGCTTCCCGTCAGAGGCGGCGGTGTGGTCTGCTCAGACATGATGAGTGTCTTGGACAGCGTCTCACCTGCCACCACCACTGCGGACACGGTCTCGTTGAGGTCGTACCCTACCTTAGTGGCAGATATGGTGTAAGTCCCGCCTGGGAGTTCTATGCCTATGATGCCCTGAGCGGCCATTTGGCTGAAGACCACATTGCCATCAGAATTGGTCACCTCCACTGTCACGTTGTCCAAAAGCGAACCTGCGCTGCTTTGGACTGTAACGTTCAAGGTGCCCTTCTGCTGGGTAAGCGTTATCATGCCAACGTTTTTCGTCTCATGCGGGGCAACATCGAAGGTGCTTGAGACAACGTTATCATAGCCGCTCTTCTGGGCACGAACGTAATATGTGTCTGGTAGTATTAGATTGAACAGGAACCCGATGCTGGAGGTCTCCACAGCGCCCATTATGGCATTGTCGGACTGTCTGAGGAGCATAACGCTTGCACCTGTGATGATGTTCCCAAACTCATCGACTATCAGACCGCTGATTGATGATGTTATCTGTATGCTTACTGTGTTCACATATCCGGACGAGAGTGTCTGTGAAAGATTTTGAATTGTCACTTTCCCCTCCGTATATGATGGGTCGGCTATCTCGTATGTACCTGTTGTCGGTACCTCTATGACCAGATTGGTCTTTGCCAGCTTAAGATTGTTCGGCACCATGGTCGTCGGAGGCATGTAAGGCATCTGGACCGTGTCATAGACCTCCCCATCCCGGTATATCACTATGGATGGTGGCGTCGAGCTTGTCTTGTCGTTATAGTGTACCGAAGCGACCAGAAGGTCCCTTCCTGTCTGGTATAGATTCACATACAGTAGGGTTGAGCCTGCAGACACGGTGACCTGCTTGGAGTATACCTGTCCATCCCCCGAGTCCCAGAGATTCTTCTCCACTCTCATAGTGTATGTTCCGGGCGGCGCTGTAAGGCTGGCGCGGCCGGTCGTCCCGGTCTCTGCCACGTCGACAGTGGTAGGTCCGGATAATATGGTAATCTGTGCATTGTCAAGATAGTCTCCTGTGGCCCCTGACCTTACCTCGACCTGGAAGCTTATCGGCTGCTCCGTAGGTTCCACGTCCACTGTGAAAGACCTGACCTCTGAATATTCGTCCTCGTCTAGGTCAGATGCCACCCTCCAATAGTAGGTGCCGTTGGAGAGGGCCTCTCCGGCCGTAAGTGTGTAGGTGGCGTTGGTAACGGTCTTGTCCACGCTCAATGTGGTGAACGTCTGGCTCGTGGAGATCTCCAGATAGTACTCTGAGGCACCGGCCACAGCGCTCCAGGAAAAAGTCGGTGTGCTGTCTTCCAAAGTCGCTTCATCGGCTGGAGATGTCAATGTCGGGATCTCCGGCAGTGTAGTGTCAACTGTGAACGAGAATATCGCGGACCAGTCACTGTAGTTGTCCGCTGAGTCCTTCGCCCTGACATGCCAATAATGAAGCCCGTCACCTAGATCCGAGGCAGGCGTATGACTGTTTGTCGTTGGCGCTGAAGAATGCTGGACAGTGCTGAAAGAGCCGTCGACCTCAGTTGTATTGGCCTCTGACACCTCGATCTCATAGGATACCGCATCCGTCACATCGCTCCATGTGAACTGTGGTGTGGGGTCGCCTATGGTGGAACCATTAACTGGGGAGGTCAAAGTGGGAGCATCGGGAGCGGTCTTGTCGACCGAAAAGCTCCAAGTGCTTGAGTAGACCCCTATTGACTGTCCGCCGCCGTTGGTGGCAGAGACCCTCCAGTAGTAGGTACCGTCATCGAACACTGTCAAGGGAGTGTACGAAGTGGTGGACCCTCCACTTACATTGTAAGAGTGAAGAGGGGTGGCGCTGATAGGCGTTTGGTCGTCCACCTCCAAGAGGTATCCTCCGGCCCCATCCACCTCTGTCCATGAAAATGTTGGTGGAAGCTCACCTGGCGGGTCGTCATTGAAGGACGAACCGTTGGCTGGCGCCAAAAGGGTTGGTGAGTCCATGTTAACTATGAACGTGCGCTCATTCATGCTGGGGGATGTCCAGTCCAACGCATTTCCGGCATTGTCATGTGCCCTTACCCGCCAGTAATACGTACTGTTGGGCAATGGATTAGTTGTATATTCTGTCGTATTTATGTTGTTGAATGTCTGGGTCACACCAGGCGAGAAATCGCTCGCTGTCGAAAGCTGAAGCTCGTAGTGGGATATCCCAGTGCTCTGTCCGTCTCCCATGCTGCTGTTGTCTGTCGTTGCGTCCCAGTCAAGCGTAGGTGTGTTGACGATCACGTAGCTGCCGTTCAAAGGGGATGAAAGCGTTACAGCCAATGGGGGTGAAGCGTCACAAACTGCGTTCACAGATGCTGTTGGATTGGATGTTCCGGAGTTGTCAACGGTCTTAACCCAAAAGTACCAAGTGACACCGTTGGCCAAGCCATCGCCGCCTATGGTGAGTATGACCGATGTGTTGGTGTAGTCATCAGGAAGGGGAGTTCCAGGTATGGAATCTATCGTAGATTTATAAACCTCATAGTGTGTGGCACCTGCAACGGCATTCCAGCTAAGCTGTATCTGTCCGTT
>Ga0272443_10004877_pt1 | contig 14254 bp, 6 predicted proteins | sample SSMAcet12_FD_193581 | JGI IMG/M metagenome (GOLD analysis project Ga0272443, IMG submission 193581) | Marine sediment archaeal communities from Little Sippewissett salt marsh, Falmouth, MA, United States - SSM-Acet-12 | ecosystem: Environmental > Aquatic > Marine > Wetlands > Sediment ...
GGTGCTAAGCGAAAGGCCACCAATTACAGTAATTGCGAATGGAGCTCCAATTGCCCCGACATATTCAGCCTGGCCCATGGCTAGCGGGAATAATGCAACAATTGTTGTAATGGCTGTAATTAATATTGGTCTTACCCGGGATAAACCGGCAGTCATTAACGCTCTTGACTTTCTGTATCCACGCTTCCGGAGGATATTGGTAAAATCGATTAAAATGATACCGTTATTTACCACAACACCAATTAGTATAATAAAGCCCATTAGGGTATTTGCGTTAAACAAACTGTTCCCGGTAAAAATTAAGGCCAGAAAAGAACCAATTGCAGCAAGCGGAATCGAAAACATCAATACAAATGGAGTCGAAACCGATTCAAATACTGATGCCAGGATCATAAAGATTAAAATAAAGGCGGCAGCGATAAGAAAGTAGAATTCCGAGTACTGATCTTCTTCATGAATTACCTCAACGGCCACCCCTGCAGGAAGTTTGTATGAACTAATTATGTCATCAATTTCAAGGCGGTAAGCTTCTAAAAGATCTTTTGATGATTCGGCTTCATCCACAAAACTATAAGTTAACTCTATTTGTTTTTCCTGATTAACACGGGTGATATTTGCCATCCCGTCATCGTAAACCAAATCTGCAACATCCTGCAAATCGTAAGTTGCACCCTGATTATTGCTAACTTGCAGACGGCGTAAATCATCAATTCCTTTTTCGGTGTCCTCCTCTTCTTCACCAAACAACTCTTCCTTAATAATAATATCATATTCTTCATTCCCCTGGTTAAATGCTACGTTGGCAGAAAATTCACGCGAGAAAGAACCTAATTCACTGGCAATATTATTTAAGGTGAGACCATATTCTGTTAAAAGCATCTGATAAAAATAGAGGTGAACTTCTGGCCTGTTGCTTGAAACACTAACATTTGCTCTTCTAATCGATTCCAGATCTTCAACATAATAGAGCAAATCATCCGCAACACTTTTCATTACATCAAAGTTTTCACCTTTTATTACGACTCGCTCCTGGTTACTTCCAATTCCCATAAACCGGCTAAAGTTTTCAGTGCCGGAGCGACTTCCGCCTCCACCACCAAACCGTGCATTTGAAGCGGGTGCCTCCAATCCGATTTCTGCCTGCGATATATTGTCAACCCTATTTTCTACATCCGACTTAATTTCGGCAATTGTTCTGTCATCAATATCTTTAAAGTCTTCTTTTAAAATAAAAGTAAGAATTGCTGTCTCTTGTTCTATGTTGGCAATAAGGTCTTGTTTCTCTGCGATTTCACCAATACGGCTTTCTACCTCGGTCACAACCAGATCCGTTGCTTCTAAGGTTGAGCCAGTTGGCATAGTAACATAGACCTGAAATTGTGTTTCTTCTACCTCTTCCAGATTATTTACACTAACGGCAAGTACAATAAAAACAGTTAGGAAAAACAGTACAATAGCCCCAATAATGGTTCGGGCAGGAACACGCATACTTGCTTTTAACAGCAAAATATATATTTGAATAATGCGGTTATTTGTAGTTACTTTTTCGTAGAAAATATTATGCTGGCGTTTTCTTTTCAATAGTAAATGTGCTGCCATCGGAATAAGCATCAATGCTACGAAAAGTGATACCATTAATGTTGAGATTATGGAAACTCCAATATGATTTCCCAATAATTTTATCATGTAATCGGTTGAAAACACAAATGGTAAAAAAACGGTAACTGTAGTTAAAGTAGCTGCCACAATCGATCGCCAAACTTCTGTAGTTCCCTGTGTTACTGCAAGATTAGCATCAAACCTTTTTCCGGAAAGCCGGTAGATATTTTCGAGCACAACAATACTGTTATCGAGCAGCATCCCAATTGCCAGAACCAGACCAACCAGGGTTAGACTGTTTAATGAAATATTAAACATATAGAACAGGTTGAATGCAGTAAATACTGAGATTGGAATGGCCAACGCAATAAACGAAACAATCTTTAAATTTTTAAGGAACATCCATAGTACAAAAATGGCTAACAATCCTCCGACAAGCGCCAAATCGATAATCTGGTCGATGTTTTTTTCCATGGTTTCAGCCAGGTTGGTTTGTACTACTATCTCAACATCTGCCGGAACCAGCTTTTCGTTGAGCTTCAGAATCTCATCCTGTACACGATGAGACAGGTCAATTAAGTTTGCGTCTGAACCACTAACCAACATAAGCGATACAGCATCGAGGCCATTAATTCTGCTTATAGTCTCTTCTTCTTTTACACCAAAGTAAACACTTGCTACATCCTTTAGATAAATTGGTCCTTCTGCAATAATAATGTTTTCAATGTCAGACACATTATCATATTCAGCAGTAACGTGCACAAAGAATTGTTTATTAGAATCGTGTGCATAACCTACAAAAGTACGGTTTCGGGAGTTTTGTGTAATGGCACTTCGTATTTGTGAAGGCGTAATATCGTATGCTTCGCATGCTGCTTTATTGTACGTAACTTCAATGGAACGTTCTTTCCCTCCAAATACGGTAACTGATGCAACACCATCGATATTTTCGAAATTAGCCTTTAATTCCTGGTCAACGATATTTCGCAGACGGTCGGTACCACCGCTGCCACGAACCTGTAATTCCATAAATTGATTGGTAAGCTGCTGAATGTCAACTTTGTTTACTGTCACAAAGAAATTTTCATCCAGGCTACCAGTTACCAGATCAATTTTCTCCTGAAGTTTCAGGAAGGTGTATTTGAAATTTACATTCTGATTAAAGTTTACAGTGATAGATGCGGAGCGATTATTAATTCTCGACTCAACGCTTTCTATTCCTGCCATTGTACTGATTGCACCTTCAATAGGAATAACAGCCTGGTTTTCCATATAGGTTGGATCCACTTCAATTTGTGAATTAATCTGTACAAAAAGCATCGGGAGTTCAGCATTGGGCATTAATTCTACCGGCAGCTGTTTGTATGAAATGTACCCGAGCATGGTTAGCCCGAGAAACAGCATACTGATAAATATTTTTCTATTTATGATGAATTTCATATTCTAAAAGTCGGAAGATGGAAGTTGGAAGCCGGAAGTATGTCCGATGCACCCGGAAATTCAATCATCCTTTTATATGATTATTTTAAAGTCATGACAATTACATTTCAAAATTTGATTTTTTAGACTTGCTCAACTATCGGTTCCTGTTTCCTTACAAACAAAGTCCTTACCCGGTCTAATACATCATAAACACAGGGGATAACAATTAAAGTTAGCAGTGTAGAAGTTACCAACCCACCTATAACAGCTAGTGCCATTGGAGAGCGCAAAGAAGCACTTTCGCCAAAGCCAATTGTAAGCGGCAATAATGCCAAAATAGTAGTCAAACTGGTCATTATAATAGGTCGGATACGTTGTTGCCCGGCCTGAATTATTGCATCTTTTCTATTCACCCCTTCGCGAATTAGCTGGTTAATACGATCGACCAGAATAATGGAGTCGTTTACAGCAATACCAACAAGCATAATTACCCCGATTATGGCCATTATATTTAATGTTTTGCCCATGACAAAGAAGATTAATATACTTCCAACAACGGCAAGCGGTATGGTCAACAGAATAGTGAACGGATGAATTAGAGATTCAAATTGTGATGCCAGCACCATATAAACCAATACAATGGAAAGAAGCATAGCAAAAACAAGATTATCCATTGATTCCTGACGTTTTTCTTCTTCGCCTGTTACTAAAATACTGTAATCGGGTAATAAATCAATGGTTGAGGTTGCTTCTCGTATTTCTCTTGCAACATGGTCCAGGGCTGCTCCCTTTGAAAGTTGAGCCGTAACTTTACCAATTCGATTTTGGTTCCTGCGGAATATCTCTTTTGGAGAAACACCGTATGAAATATCAGCAATTTCACTAAGCCTGAAAACCTGGGTGCCCGATGTAATCGTTAACTGGCTGATCTCATTTATGCCTTTTTCAGGAACTTTTATGGTGATGTCTTGCATCTCGCCACTTTTTTCAAGTTGTCCGGCGTTTTTGCCTTCCAGCTGATCCTGAATTTGAGTGATAACAGTGTTAATATCAATATTGTACATTCCTGCACGCAACCGGTCAACTTTAATTTCAACTTCAGGTGCCCCGTCTTCAATTGATGTTTGCACATTCAGCAGATTAGGATTTTCAAGAATTATTTCTTTTACCTTATTTACAACCAATTCAATTTCGTCCAGTTCTACACCACGTACCTCAACCACCACAGGAGCTTCTGTTGTCCCCAAGATAGATTTTAAAGCACTTTCTTCTTGTACGAAATTTATATCTAATCCTTCAACATTATCCGTTAAGCGGTCGACAACAGCAATAACATTTGCGGTTGGAATATTAGATTGCTCGTTTAATGTTACGCGTATTTCTCCGGTATTCTCTCCTTCAAAGATACTGCTTTCTCCTCCTCCAATTCCGGTAGATGGGCCTGCCTGGGTATAGATAGTTTTCAGGTTTTCTCCCAGATATTCAATTAAAATATTTTCAATGTTTCCGATTGTTGATTGAGTACGTTCCAACTCGGTGCCCTCACGCAGTTTTACTTCAATTGTAAATTCATTGGTTTCAGTTTTTGGCATAAACTCGGCACCAATTCTTGGAACCAAAAGCAGCGCACTGGCAATAGCAACTGTGGTGATTATAATGACCAACCATTTAACTTTTAACACCCTTTGAAGAAAGCGACCATAACCTCCAACACGTAACGATTTACTTTTTACAGGAGCTTTTTTGTTTCTGTAAAAACGATGGTACATCATTGGAATAAGAAAAATGGCAACGGCCAGCGATGAGATTAATGAGAAAGCTACTGTCCAGGCCTGGTCTTTAAACAATTCGCCAGAAGCTCCATGAAGATAAACAATGGGTAGAAAAACAATTATTGTTGTTAAGGTTGAAGCGGTAATGGCTCCACCAACCTGAGATGTTCCCACAACAGCAGCTTCTTTAACGCTCATTCCGTTTTCATGATTTCGGAATATATTTTCCATGACCACAATGGCATTATCAACCAGCATTCCTGCTCCTAATGCAAGTCCACCCAAAGTCATAATATTTATGGTGAGGTGGTTAAAATACATTAAATTAAAAGTGGCAATTATTGAAATAGGAATTGCAATACTAACAATTAACGTAGTACCAATTCGGCGCAGAAACAAAAACAGAATTACTACAGCCAAAAGAATACCAATTAGAGCAGTTTCCTGAACTTCGTCGATGGCATTACTAATAAATTTACCCTGATTGCTAACACGGATTAATTTATAACCCGGCAAAGCTTTTTCGATATTTACTAACGCTTCATTTATTTGTTCAACCGATTTAACTGTGTTGTACTTTGTTTCTTTAAAAATGGAAAGTCCAATGCAACGCTCACCATTTACGTGAACAATGTTTACTGGTTTCTTATTCCCTAAACGAACAGTTGCAATATCTTTCAAAAAAACAGGCGCAAATTCAGAAGTATTTTCTGCTTCGGCACTGCGAACATTTTTATAACCCACAATCAGATTATCGAAGTCATCGACAGTTTGAAGCATAGATACACCTTTTACAATGTATTGCATACCCATTTCACTAATTTGGCCGCCGGAAACATTCCTGTTGAAGTTTTGAATCCTCGTAGTTACATCTTCCATTGACAGGTTTTGTGACTCTAACCTGTAAATATCAGTTTCAATTATTACTTCACTTTCTTCCTGGCCCGCCAGTTCAACTTCCGCAACCCCTTCTAAACGAACCAACTCGTTGCGAACATAATTCTCGGCAACTTTTCGGATTTCATTCATGTCGTCAATTTCTGAATGATTTAATCCGATTATCATTACCGGTGTTGTGTTAGGATCGTGTTGTGTGATTGTCAGGTCGTCGATTTCTGAATTCTGTGTCAGGGTATTCAGTGCTTTCTGTAAATCCAGAAAAGCTTCATCCATGTCCTTGTTCCAGGCATATTCAACTGTAATTTGTGCTGATCCCACTCGTGATATGGAAGTTACCTGAATAACATCTGACTGGCGAATAGCCAGTGCCTCGATGTTTTCTACAAACTGTTTTTCCATCTCTTCCGGTGGCCTTTCACCTGATTGTATCTCCACAAAAATGCGGGGAGAATTAAGATCGGGAAAAAGATCAACCCCCAATTTGTCGTACGAGATGTACCCAAGGAGCAGAACTCCAAGGATCACCATTAGTACCGTTACCGGGTAATTGACAGAAAATTGTGTTAATTTCTTCATTTTCTTATTTTTACCAGGTAATACTTAAAGAATAACTTTTACTTTTGAGTTATCTCGAAGCGTTTCAAATCCTTTTATAATTAAACGGTCGTTGGGTTGTAACCCTTCCAAAACTTCTATATAGTCCTGATTATCGATGCCTGTTGTAATTCGGCGGTCATCAGCCGAACTGTTTCTTCCCACAACAAACACGTATTTCCCTCGGCTTCCGGTAAGAATAACATCTTTGGGAATTACAATGGCACTGTCTTTTTGTGCAGTTATAATATTTGCTTTTACAAACATTCCGGGACGAAGTTTTAATTCAGGATTATCAACTTCAAGTTTGCCTGCAAAAGTTCTTGTTTCGGTACTGATTATTGGTGAAAGTTCTGCAACGGTTCCGGTAATGGTATCTTCAGTTAAGGTGTAATTGGTTATAATAACTTCTTGTCCTAACTTAACTTCCGACATGTTTTTCTCCGGAAGATTGATTTCGACAAACATTTTATCGTAGCTCATTAATCCAACCATAGTTTGGTTTGCCGGCACGTAAACACCTTTAGTATAGTATGGTAGTTCGACAATTACTCCATCAAAAGGAGCTGCAATTTTCATTTTTGACAATTGAATTTCAGCTCGTTCATAATCATTTTTTGCATTAGCAGAAGAAAGTTCGGCATTACGAAGTTCTCGCAAAGTAACACCACCTTTATCATACAACGATTTTGATTTTTCATATTCGTCACCTGCAATTTCAAGGTTAAGCTTTTTAGATTCGATTGCAATGCTGTTCATGTATTCAGCATCATCCAATTTAATAATAACCTGTCCCTTTTTTACTCTATCTCCCAATTGAAAATCTCTACCTGTCCGTGGATTTTTAAGTAGTTGATAATCACCGGCAATTTCTGAAAAAAGTACAGTTTCTGCGCCTGCTATTGCGGTTCCGGTGGTATTAATAAACTGTTGAATGCTTTGTTTTTTAACATTTTCAATAGAAACAGGAACAGCTAAATCCGCAGTTTCTGACGGGGCCTGGTTGTTACAAGATATGGCAAAAACAACAATGGCAATTAATAGAGGTAATTTTATATCTTTCATTTTAATAATATTTTCTGAGTTTTTAGTTTATTTCTTTTTTTCATTCTCTTCTGACAGATACAATTCTGACGGAAGAATTTTCTCACCTTTTTCAAAATCGTACAGCGATTGAATTTTAAGGTTTAGTAATTCAATTTTATAATTTATGAGTGCCTGACTATATGTAATTTTTTTCTCAGAAAGCTGTGTTTGAAACAGTTTTAAATCCATGCCGGTAAGATCTCCATTTTCGTATCTCTCCAGGTTGATTTCATAGGTTAACTGAGCATTTCTTTCGTTTTGTTTTGCAATGTCAATTTGGTTTAATTGGTTTTGCAAATTTCTGTATACTTGTCTTATTCCAACAACAATTTGTTTTTTCTCTTCAGAGAAGTTTAATTCTTGAGATTGAATTGCTGCTTCAGCGGCTGCAATTCTGGCCTTTTTTTCGCCCCAGTCGAAAAGGGGAATGTTAAAACTAAGTGCAACAGAAGGACTACTTGTTGGATTATTAAAAATCTGATTCAGTTCCGGATCGTCCCCGGTAATACCAACTCTCAGATTCACATCACCCCTGAATTCGTTAAGCGATTTGGTTTGAATTAAATCAAATTGACTGTTCTCAATATCAATTTCACGCTGGCGGAGTTCCATTCTGGAATTAAGCCCGTTATTAATTGCCTGATCCAAATTAACCGGGACAGGATTTGCACTAATGTCCGCAAGAATAAGGATGTCTTCGAATAGGTCCATACCCAGGTAAAGCTTAAGTTGATCTTTTGCATTTTCAAAACTTACCTCGTTGTTTTGCAGAGTAGATTTTGAAGTTGCAAGATTTAATTCAGCCTGATATAATTCTTCGCGTGCAGCCAGACCTGCTTGTACTTTATTTACAATAATATCATAACTCTTTTGGGTATTTTCCAGTTCTTCTTTTGCAATGTTCAAATCCATTTGTGCCATATAAACATTGTAAAAAAACTGGGTTACATTTCTTTCAAGGTTTAGGCGCTGTATGGCATAACTTATATTTGCATTTTCAAGGTTAAGCTCCAGCACTCTTAAATCCAATTTTAGCCTGTTGTATGTAAAAAGTGGCTGGTTTAAATTAAGATATAAATTATTATAGAAGACTTCACTTTCGGTAAAACCTGATGAAGTAGAGTTACTGTTTTGCCAACCAAACTCATTTGACAGAGAAATAGTACCGTCTGTCCACAGAATGGGTTGTGAAATCACAAAACGGGCATTTGAGCTTAAATTTTCGTTGGTGTACCATTCAGAAACACGAGTGTCGAAACGACGCTGATTGCTATATTCTACCGGAGAAACTTCCAGCGTAAAACGTGATTTTAATGCAGCCCGTTGAGCTTCCAGATTTTTTTGAAACCTTTCTAAGTTTAAAACTGATTGCTGCAAGTCAGGGCTACCTGTTTCAGCAATCGATAATGCTTTTTCAAGTGTAAGTACCTCTTGTGCTGTAGCACCAAAGAATACGGTGAGAATTAAGATGCTCAGCAGCAGAGTTCTTAATACCAGTTTGTTTTTTTGTTTTCTCATTATATAATAGGTTATCGATTTTATAATTCAACCAGTTTAACTGCATCAGCAAAAATAAATCTTAACTGAGAGTTATTTGAAAGCACAATTTTGGCTGTATCGGGCTGAAAATAGAATGAACCGAGATGATTCCAACCCTCATCGGCATTTTGAGCTCCCAGGGCAGCATTTTCCGGTCCGTCATCAGCATATATAGTAAAATTGTATTCTCCTTTATCTTCATCTCCTCTGCGTCTCCGACTGCGCATTTTATAAAAGTGGTAATAAACATCGTAATATCCGGCCTTTTTTACCGGAACATTCCAGGTTGCCGTTAGTTTGCCATCTCCTCCCTTTATATAGTATGCAGATCGAACATATTCACCATAAAAATCTGAATTAGTTGTAGCCGTCCAGTTTAAAGGTGGGCGCCAATAATTTATTCCTTCATATCTTCTTTTGATTTCTTCTTCTTTTACAATCAGTTTTTCAAGTAGACTTTTATTTTCGGTACTTGTAATTTCAAATTCAGGATCTTCATTATCCACTATAATTTCATTTGGAAGTTTATTCTGTACGGGTATATCAGAAACTACCTCTTTTTCAACAGGAACAGCTTTTGGATCTTCGTCAATTTCCCTGAAAAACTCCATCATAGATTGTGGAATGTTTTTAGAGGTCATTGTATTTAATATCACCATTCTTGGCTGTGCATCAATTAAATAACTTAAATCTTTTGTTTGATGAGGTTCAAGATAAACCAGTTTATTAATCATGTCACTTCCACCAGAACCACCTCCACGGCCACCTCCTGGTCCTCCACCAAGCCGGAAAGTGAGTTTAGTAAGTCCTTCAACATCTGAAAAATTGGTAATTTTAAGTGAAACCATCGATTTCATGGCATCTTCTGATTTTACTTTTACCACCCTAATAGGAGAGATTAAATAGCCTGGAAGCGCTTTTGCCTTAAACCAATCGTCCATCATCGGAATAAGTTCTATTCCAAATTCCTCATTAATCTGTCGGTCAAATTCTTCGAAAGAAATGTTTTTAAATTTATTTTCATCCAGAACATTTTTCAGGAATTCAGCAAATTCTTCTTCTCCTGCTTTCCATTGAATCATTGAAAAAAGTACATCGCCTTTTAATTTGATTACATCGCTGACAATATCCTGCTGATCAGGGTCGGCAAGTATTTGTTCAAAAGTTTTATCCTGAAGCGCAATGTTTGCAACAACATCCGGACTCTCCCCACCACCCATATTGTTCATAAAAATCGAACGCATATCAGCTGACTGATTTTTTAAATAAGCCTCGAAGATTCGGTTTGTAATTGGCCATTCGTCAGATTGTATATTGTTTTGAAAATTGTATAACATAGGGAAAATAAAATAAGGATTTGCTTCCTGTTCGGTAGTCATGTTCCCTCTACTAAAGTTTCGGTCCACTTCTTTCTCCGAAGTAAATTTTCCTAGAAATTCACGAAGGACTCTTAATTCTTTGTCTTTATCCGTCATATCGTTGTCACCTCGTCCCCAGCGCGCCATTCTTTTCTTTTGGTTTTCAAAATCGGCTTCGCGGGTCATAAATGCTTTTTCAGGAATAAAAATTTGTTCGGGCTGAACCAATTCCTGAGTAGAAGTAAACATGCGTTCATATGTTTTAAACTGCGCCGGAACTTCAACCAATGAAAGTTTGTCAGAACTATATTCCAATTTGTAATCCCTGCAAAAATCTCCAAATCGTTCGTTAATAATATCCCCGATTGTATCTTTTGACTCAGGAAATGATTCGGTGAAGTAGTCGTGTCCTTTAAAATGCCAGAGGCCAAATTCAATGGTGTCTCCCGCAATCGTTTTTTGTTCGTAATTTCCAATCGCCAATGTAATTTGAGGCAGTGGATTGCTGTTTTCAAATTTAAACTGACCAGCAGCCACTTCATTTATTTTACCTTGAGATATTGCTTTTAAGCCAGCTTTTGTTTTTACTTCCAGATTAAAATTTATAAACTCCGGCTGATACCAGCTAACACTCTTCGAACTATAGGTTACACCCGTTTTAGGATACCAGTTTGCTTCCGGTGTAAGCAGAACATATTCAGGAGTAATGAATGCATATCTTTTATCTACATTAACTACGAACTTTCCATATTTTTCCTGAAATATTTCCTCTTCTATGTCCAGATAACAAAGTGATTCGTTAATTTTTCCGGCATACGAAAACTCCACATTTATTTCTTCTCCCGGTTTTATTTCAATATTGTCAGAAACAATTATAAGATGTTGTTCGCGTAAAAACGGTACCCCACTGTTGTTCAGTTTAAGCTCAGAAACTTTTAATCCATTGTTTAAACTGAAGACTAATTTAGTTATAATATTTTTTTTATCGTTTTTTAGTTGAAGAGTGGATGTTGCTTCAATTGTTTCTCCTTTGTGTTCCAATGAAATAGACTGACTTATCCTTGAGGGTAATGCTTCATCAACATATTTGTCATTAAGAACTATAATTTCAGTTCTAAGTTTTTCTGCTTGTTTAAATCGGTTAATATGCTCATATGCCAAATAACCTCCTCCACCGATAAATGCAATACTGAAAATTAGTGAGAAATAAGTCATTGCTTCAGATTGAGGAAGCCTTTTTAATAGAAAAATAGTTAGAAAAATAAAGCCTATACCCAGTCCAAAATAAATTCCACGATGGGCAAGAATAACATCCATATTTCCAAAACCAACAACATCAGAACTCAGCATCGGGATATTAAATGCCATATAATCGAAAATGTAATAAAACTTGGCTTCCAATAGAAAAAGTGTAATTCCGATATAACCCAAAACCAGAACAAATGTAATTGCCTGGTTACGTATTACACTCATTAGTAAGAAGGAAAGACCCATTATAAATATCAGAGTCGGGACACTAATCAACACCAGATATACTCCATACGAAACCCAGTCGATTGAAGTACCTTTAGACAGTGAATTGAAAATAAGAGCCATTATTACAACGGCAATATTAAGTACTAAAAATACCTGTAGATTCCCCCATGTTTTGCCAATTACATATTCTCCATTTGTCATGGATCGCATATAAATTACCTCGGTAGTATCTAGCTTTTTGTCGCGTTTTAAAAAGTCCGAGGCAAGGAATACTGCTATAATAGCCTGGGCAACATTTAATATAAGCAGGTTAAAATAAGGTATTGCACTAGGAATGCTCCTAATGGCCCAGCCATCGTTTCCTGAACCTTCTATTACCAAACCGAAATTCATTCCGAATAAAACCAGGAGCGATAAAATTGAAAAAATTCTGAAGAACCAACTGCGTAACAGTGTTTTCCGCTCGTATTTTGCAATTGAAAGTATGTTGTGTAATGAAATCATTGTTTTGAATTTAAACTTTTATGCTGTTGTCCACTTTTGTAACTTATTCTCCATAAAATGCACATAGGCATGTTCCAGATTAGGGACAATCTGTTTGCCTTGATATCCGTTGATATCGGGCGTGACAACCTGAACTTCCCAACCACCATCTATCGGGATAGTAGATATTACCGGATATTTTTCATTAATTTCCAGGTATTCTGCTTCAGTTGCCTGAACTTGCCAGACATTTCCTTTTGCTTCTTGTATGAGTTGTTCCGGGGAGCCTGAAAATGCAAGCTTTCCGGTATTCAAAAGAGCCATATTATCACAGGTACTTGATATGTCGCCCACAATATGTGTTGAAAGTATAATTATTACATCTTGTGCACTGATTGTTGAAAGCAGGTTTCTAAAACGGATGCGTTCTTCGGGATCCAGACCTGTGGTAGGTTCATCTACGATAATTATTTTTGGGTTGTTAATAAGAGCTTGTGCAATTCCCAGCCTTCTTTTCATACCACCCGAAAGTTTGTTGGCATTTCTGTCCCTTGCTTCAAATAGCCCAACTTCCTCCAACATCTGATCAACTGCCGTGCGACGGGCTGCTCCGTTTTTCATGCCTGATAAACGTGCAGCATAATCCAGAAACTCATAAGTTTTTAGTTTGGAGAAGAAGCTAAAATCTTGTGGAAGATAGCCCAGCATTGACCTGATTTCTCTACGGTTTTTAGCCAAATCAAGGTCATTTACCAGAACCCTTCCACTGGTTGGTTTCATTAAAGTTACCAAAATTCTCATCAGTGTTGATTTGCCGGCTCCGTTAGGTCCGAGCAAGCCAAACATTCCATTCGGGATTTCAAGATTCAGATTATTTACCGCATAGCTACCTCCGCGGTAAACTTTATTCAGATTTTCAATTTTTATATGCACGATCTATATAACTTAGTTGGTAAATACTTGTGTTGGACTTGATACGTATAAAAAAGTTTAATCAGTATAGAGGAACGATTTGAATATTTTTTAAATTTCATGATCGCTTTTCCAATATATCTTATTTGAATTCAGATGTAAACTGGTTATATCTCAAATTAGACCAAATGTATATCATTTGGTTGCAATTTTTATAAAATAAAAGACAAATGATCATACCTGTTGGTTCAACATTGTTACTGAAGGGATATTCATCAATTTATAAAAATAAAAAAGGCTCCTGGAAAAGAGCCTTTTAACACACGATAAGCAACATACTTTAACATAGTAACTCACGTTACTAAATTTGAACTTCGCAACTATGCTCACCATACCAATCGCTAAGTACAACTTTGTATTTGCCTTCTTCAAGATTTGATAAATTGACACACTTTTGAATAGTAAAATCTCTTCCCAGTTTTGCTCCTGTTACATGTTCTTCATCTCTATAAATATTAATGTAAACGGGCTTTTGAGCTGAATTAAGAAACGACACATTTAATTTGTTGCCTTTTTGACTAAAGTAGGGCTCCATTGATTGATAAACAGGACCAGCCTGAACCTCTTTTTTAGTAACAGTTAGTTCACTGTTTAAACTTTTGTTTCCATAATTTACGCAAAGAAAATATTTTCCATCATCCAGATTTGAAAAATCAAATTTCTCACGATAAGCTTGCTCCGCTTTTTTTGACTTGTAGTAATAAACCATTTCGCTTAAATCATTCTTGATTGTCACTTCAAAATTGGTAGGATTTTCTGCGTTGAACGCAACCAGTGCTTTTTCTGAACCAAGTGGGATAACGTTCATTTTAACTTTCTCTGTGGCGAATCCTATTGCTGCAATAAGAACTGCCAAAACTGTAACGATGTTTCTTTTTGTTTTCATGACTTTAAAATGTTAATTGTTATAGAAAAGACTCATGGAAGTACCAGTAGGTTACATATATAAGGGAGTTAGTCGATAAACGATATCGTTTAAAAGGCGAGAGGGTTGATTTCTTCGACAAATAGCACAAAAAAGTCTTTTAATAAAAAAGGCTTCACAACTGAAGC
>Ga0272443_10004878_pt1 | contig 14252 bp, 10 predicted proteins | sample SSMAcet12_FD_193581 | JGI IMG/M metagenome (GOLD analysis project Ga0272443, IMG submission 193581) | Marine sediment archaeal communities from Little Sippewissett salt marsh, Falmouth, MA, United States - SSM-Acet-12 | ecosystem: Environmental > Aquatic > Marine > Wetlands > Sediment ...
GGCCGCCGGCGCAATATGGGCCGCGCCGCCCAGGCTTACATCCGGCGGAAACACGACCTGTCGAAAAACTATGCCGGGATCGAAAGGGTGCTCAGCCGGATTGCGGGAACCGGGCGGACGGCCCGTCGAAACCACCAGCGGTCGGGATGATGAAATCTCACGAAAAAACAACCCGTTTCGGCCTCATACGGCACGCCGAAACCGTCTGGAACCGCGAAAAACGTATCCAGGGCCAGCTGGATTCCCGCCTGACGGCAGCCGGAAGACGGCAGGCGGAAGCTTGGGGTTATCTGCTCAAGGCCTGCCGCTGGGACATGTGTATCTGCAGTGATCTTGACCGGGCCCGGGCGACCGCCACCATTGTGAACCGGATTTTCAATGTTCCCATCACTTGCGAGGCCGGTTTGCGGGAACAAAACTGGGGCCGATGGTCGGGTCGGTCTATCGCCCAACTAAAAAAGGAAGTCCCTGATCTGCTGATCCGTTTGACGATGCAAGGATGGCAATTTCGTCCGCCCGGCGGAGAGGACCGCGAGAGCGTTTGGGAAAGGGGGCAGCGCGTGCTCAAAGCAGCCGCCGAAAAATGGCCGGGCACCACTATTCTCGTCGTCACGCATGAGGGCCTTATCAAATGCCTTGTTTATCGGCTCATGCAGCGGCGGTTCCTGCCGACGGAACCTCGCATTCTGAAGCCCGCCCACCTTCACTGGCTGGTTTGCAGCCGGGGACAGATAGAGATCGAAAAAATAAATGCGGTGGCTCTCGACGGCTCCGGTTCAGGTGATTGACTCATGAAGATCATCCTCTACTGTCAGCACATCTGGGGCGTGGGCCACTATTTCAGGAGCCTGGAAATCTGCAAGGCGTTGAAGGGACATGACATACTCATGGTTACGGGTGGCGCCGAGGTGGACACTCCGCTGCCGGTCTACGTGCGCACGTTCCGCCTGCCGGCGCTGATGACGGATCGCAATTACAGCGGTCTTTTTCCAACCGAGAAGGGCAAAACACTCGAAGCGGTGAAGTCCGAGCGCAGACGACTTCTCTTCGAACTGTTTGAACGGGAAGCACCGGATGCGTTTATTATCGAACTCTACCCTTTCGGCCGCAGAGCCTTCCGCTTCGAGCTCGATCCGGTTCTGGACGGCATTCATAACGGAGAGCTTTATCGGAGTTTAGTTGCGTGCAGTCTGAGGGACATCTTGGTCGAGAAAAAAGACCCGGCGGTTTATGAAAATCGGGTTGTCGACATCCTCAACCGTCGGTTCGACGCCCTGCTGGTGCACGCCGACCCCGCCCTGATCACACTCGATCGCACGTTCTCCCGCCTCGTCGATCTCAGCATACCCGTCGTCTATACCGGATTTATCACGCCCAAACCAATTGCCGCTGCCCGGCGCCGGCTGCGAAGCCGCCTCGGTATCGACGAGGACACGACATTGTTGGTGGCCAGTGCCGGTGGCGGCCAGGCCGGAATAGTGCTCCTGCAGCCGCTGCTGGAAAGTCTCGCCTACCTTGAATCCGACCGACCGCTTGTGCTTCACGTCTTCACCGGTCCGTACATGCCGACGGATGAATTTGAGCTGCTTCAAGGGCAGGCGAACAGCCGCGTCAGAGTCGAGCGCTTTACCCCGGATTTTTTGTCGTTTCTGGCCGCCGCCGATCTGTCGATCAGTATGGGCGGCTACAACACCTGTATGAACATTCTGGCTTGCAGAGTCACGGCTCTCGTATGGCCTTATCCGGGAGACCGCGAGCAGGGGCTTCGTGCCAAACGGATGGAGGCGATAGGGGCGGTCAGCGTTTTACACGGAAAAGACCTGCAGCCCAGACGCTTGGCGGCCATCATTCGCAACAGTATGATCGCTGCTAAACCAGTTGCCCATTCGATCGACCTCGACGGTGCCGCCCGCACAGCCGGGTGGCTTCAAGCAGCGGTTGCCGATTAGAAGATTTAGCACGAAAACAAGGTTAGCACCTCCACCCGGATGAACGGTTTCGAAAGACGGCTGAAACTCGCCACTTCGGTTGCCGTTCGATGCCGACTCAATACCGGTTGATGGCTCTCCTTTTTTATGCTACCGTCCGGAAAACCGCGGGCAACTTGAAACAGAGCAGCCCTCTGAGCCAACCTTTCGTGCGTTATCAGATGCATGGCGCCCCTCTGGTGGAAAAGTTTGTTCGCCGGCAGTCGTCGGAGATCTTCCCCATTGCCCTTCGAGGCGTAATCCTATGACCGAGATTCGTGGTGACATGGCTTCTGCATCCACAACAGACCAAGTGAGCCGCCTGGTGGTGCTGCCGTTCAACAAGTCCATTGAGATCTCATTCAAAAACATCCGAGTTCGTTTTTTCCGTTCGATGATCACGACCATGAGCCTGGTCCTGGCGGTGTCGTTCCTGTGTTTTACGAATGTCGGCATGCACGTGGCCGACGGACTTTTGGCCAGCGGGGATCCGGACAAACGGCAGGCCTTGATAAATGCCGGATACGATATCGGGCCGCAGGATACCAGTGTGGCCGCCACCGCCAAACAGCGTTGGATCGTGATCCTGTCCTTGGTTGTCTGCGTGGTGGGGATTGTTAACGCCCAGCTGATGGCGGTCACGGAGCGCTTCCGGGAGATCGGGACGATGAAATGCCTCGGGGCGCTGGACCGATTCATCTTGCAGCTTTTTTTTCTCGAAGCCGGCATGCAGGGGTTGGTTGGCGGTGGAATCGGTGCGCTTGCCGGCGCCTTCTTTTCTCTGATCACGGCGACGACCAGCTTCGGGGCCGGCGCTCTGATCGACGTCTCGTGGCTTAACGTGGCGGGATCGGTTCTGTGGGCAACCCTTGTGGGCTTTTTCTTGAGCCTGGTCGGCGTTTTTTATCCGGCGATAGTGGCTGCAAAAATGCAGCCCGTGGAGGCGATGCGCACGGAGCACTAGGAATAATAAAGGTCGACATGGAGCGAGAGAAACACAACATCGTCAGGGTGTCCAACGTCATCAAGTCCTTTAAACTGGGCAAAGTCGATGTCCAGGCCCTTAAAGGAATCGATCTCGAGATCCAGGCCGGCCATTACATTTCAATCATGGGTCCCTCAGGGTCCGGCAAAAGCACTCTTTTCAACATGATCGGCGGACTGGACAAGCCGACATCCGGCAAGGTTTTCATCGACGAGGTGGACATCGCCCAACTGGACGCTTACGAGTTGGCTTGGCTGCGGTGCCGCAAGATCGGATACATCTTCCAGACATTCAATCTGATCCAGGTTATGACGGCCCTGGAGAACGTGACACTGCCGATGACCTTTGCCGGAATGAACAGCGACGATGCGGCGAAAAAGGGTATTCGCCTTCTGGATCTTGTGGGCCTCGGTGACCGGTTTCAGCACAAACCCTCGGAGCTTTCCGGCGGACAGCAGCAGCGAGTGGCGGTCGCCCGGGCCCTGGCCAACGATCCGGCGATCATCCTGGCCGATGAGCCCACCGGGAACCTCGACCTGAGCACGGGCGAAGAGATCATCGCCCTGCTCAAAAATCTGAGTGATGAGCGCGTGGTAACGGTCATTTCAGCCACGCACGATTTTAAGATGCTGAACGTATCGGACCAGGTGGTCTGGATTCGAGACGGCCGCGTCGATAAAATAGAAAACCGTGAGGAATTGTCCATATCCCTGGGGACAATCGGAGCCAGAGAATGATCCGATTTTCACGATTGAACCAGGTGGTTTTTCTACTGTCACTTATCGCCATGTCTACCGCCGCCGCCGCCGCCGTTCAAACGCCGTCGACGGATCTCTTCACGTCCGACATTCAGCAATTCGCCGCTTTCGACGATCGCAGCACCGGTACGCCCGGGTGTACCGCCGCCGCCGCTCTCATCAAGGATCGGTTCACCCGGCTGGGCCTGGAATCAATAGGGTCTCAGCTCTTCGCTGTGCCGGTCATCCGCCACGAAGACAGCCGCCTGTTTTTGCCGGATCGCCAATTAGACGTCGCCGTGCAGCCGGTCATGTTGAACGCCGTCGCGCCTCAGACAATACCGACCGAAGGCCTGCAAGGGCCGCTGGTTTATGTCGGAGCCGGCGAGCTGCATCACTTCAACGGAAAAATCGTGGAAGGGTCCATTATTCTGATGGACATCGATTCGGGGAAGAACTGGCTCCATGCCGCTTCTCTGGGGGCCTCAGCCCTGATCTATCTCGACCGCGACGCGACGCCGAAAATGCGCTACGAGGACGCGCTGGAGCTGACGCCCATGTCATTTCCGCGATTGCGTATGGACATTGATACGGCCCGCCGGGTTTTCGGCGACTTCGAAAAGGCGCCGGAGGGACTGGTTGCCCGGACGGCCCGTTTGACCTCCAGAATCGAATGGGAAGAGGCCACGGCCGAGAATGTCTACGGAGTGATTCCCGGAGCGGACCCCCAACTCAAAGATCAGCTGATCGTCGTGGAGGCATTTTACGACACGGGTGCACTGGTGCCGGGGATGGCACCTGGAGCCGACGAAGCCGTCGGGATCGGCACGTTGCTCGATCTGGCCCGAAAACTCAAACGCACACCGCCGGGCCGCTCGGTGCTGCTTCTGGCCACTGCCGGTCACGCCCAGACCCTTGCCGGTATGCGGGAGATGATCTGGAGCGTCCGGTTGCGCAGCAGGGACCTGCGGGATATCCAAAAGAGGCTCAAGAATACGGTCAAACAGAGCCGTGACGCGGAGGCCATGCTGGAGGAGGCCCATGAGCAGGGCGTCACGGCTTATCTGCGAGCGCAATCGACCGGTAAAGGTCCATTAGGCCTGGCGTTGCTCGGGGCTGTCGGCGATCCCCTCAAAACAGAGGTGGATGTCATTTCTAGAAGACTCATGCGACTGCGCCTGGAGAGCCAGGGAGACGAAAACCAGAGTCGCATTATGGAGCTGGCCCGGGAGAGAAGGCTCCTGCGACGGATGCTCTGGCGTTCCGATCTCAGCAATCTTCTGCCGGAAGAGGCGGCGGTCATCGACCAGCTCATTCCCCTTGCTCTTGAAGACTACCGTCAAATTGCCTCAGACGCCGGACGACAGGAGAGATTCATCCGCAGCGCCAAGTCATTTCGTAATCTGGCCAAATCGATGGAGATTGCCACCATCGTTTCGCTGCACCTTTCCAGCCATGGGGACGGATTCGGAGCCTTCAATTACGGCTGGCTCTACCCGCTGCGGTCGCGTGTCAACCGGACAGCCAACTACAGGATCCTGGACGATGTCCTTCGGCAGGGCGCCGTGAGGTTGACGACCGCCGAATCCGCCCCGTCGCTGTATCGTGACACACTGCGTCCCAGCCGTAAGGGCTCATGGCAAAACTTCTTTCTCGACCGCCCTCCCCTCGGGGGCGAGGTCAGTGCGCTGGCCGGTTACCTCGGGTTTACGCTTGTGACGGTAAACGACGCCAGACCTTTGTGGGGCACACCGGGCGATCGGCCCGAAAGCGTCGACCGTCGCTTTGCTGCGCGCCAGAGTGCCCAGATTGCGGTTTTGATCGACACCATCAGCCGGGCGCCGGAGCTGCACGACGGCAGTCTCCCCAGGTATGGGTTCACGACGATCACCGGGCGGGCGAAAATCCTGCGGCAAGGAGAATTGTTTCCCGATCAACCGGCCCCGGGAACCGTGATCATGGGCTTTCAGGGTCAGGGGCGCTACTACAGCATGGTGGACGCCATGGGAATGTTTTTCCTCAAGGGGGTGTCCACCAAGAAGCTGGTTCAGGACAAAGTGGTCATCGAAGCCTACCGCTTCGATCCTCAAAACGGTCAGGTCGTTTGGGCCATCGATAAAAAGCAGACCGGAAAGAATGCCTACCGGATAAAGGTCCAACGCGCCAACATGGAAACCGACCTGGTGATGTTCGGATGCAAGCAGAGCGTCATTTTCAACCTCCTCGAACCCCGCACATTCCACTACATGAACAAGTATCAGCTGATCGACGCCCGGAGAGAAGCCAGACCGGTTCGGTACAGCTTCAGCCGGCTCGACACGTGGTCTTCCATCGTCTCTTCCCTGTTTCTGGAACCCGGTACCCCCTGGAAATTGACGCTTTCGGACACGGTGCTGGGCTGGAAACTGCTGCTTCTCAATGCCGACGACGCGCACCCCCAGGGGCAGGGATATCTGGTAGACGATTGGCCCTACGTTTACCGCACGGACTACAGGGTGGCCCGAGACATGTGGGCCCTGCTCGGGCCGCGGATCCGGGCACTGGAAAAACACGGTATCTACAACGAACGGATCGCCCGGCTGCAGAAGGAAGGCGCGGCCGTCCTGGCGCAAGCCCGCCAGGCCATCGAAGAGCGGGCGTACGACCGCTTTTCCAGAGCCGCCCATCGCTCCTGGGCGCTGGCCACCCGCGTCTATAGCGATGTGGAAAACACGCAGAAGGACGTCCTGTTCGGGGTTCTGTTCTACATTGCGCTCTTCGTTCCGTTTGCCTTCTGCATGGAACGTCTGCTTTTTTCGTACACCAACATCAACCGGCGAATCGTTGCATTTTGTGGGATTCTCCTCCTATTGATCGCCGTCATCTACAACGTGCACCCGGCTTTTCAGCTGGCGTACAGTCCCACCGTCGTCATCCTGGCCTTTTTCATCATGGGTCTTTCGGGGATCGTCACCCTGATCATCTACTTCCGGTTCGAAGAAGAAATGATCAAACTGCAGCAGCGCGCCCGGCACATAAAGTCAGTCGAAATGGGCCGCTGGAAAGCCTTTGTCGCGGCTTTTCTGTTGGGCGTCAGCAACCTGAGGCGACGTCGGTTGCGGACCGTGCTGACCTGCGCCACGCTGATCATTCTCACCTTTACCGTCATGAGCTTCACTTCGGTGAAATCCCTGCGCCAACACACCCGGCTGCTGTTTCAAGAACGCGCCCCCTATAACGGCTATCTGTTTAAAACCGTCAACTGGAACGATCTGCCGCCTGAAAGCCTTGACGTTGTGGCCAACTATTTCGGCGGCAAGGCGATCACGGCCCCGCGCGTTTGGATGGAGGACGAAAATCGAACCCGCACACTGGATTTGACGGTGCAGCGTCTGGACCGGCAGTACACGGCGTACGGGGTGGTCGGTCTGTCCTCCGAAGAGGTGCGGGTCACCGGAATGGAAAAGATTCTGGTTGGCGGCCGGTGGTTCAAGCCTGCTGAAGACCATGTGGTTCTTATTTCCGATAGAGCGGCGCGTGAACTCGGTATCGATGCGGGATTGCGGCAGGAGGCGGAGGTGCTGCTGTGGGGGATGCCTTTCCGGGTGGTCGGCGTGTTTTCGGGCCGGAGCCTGATGGACGCCACCGATTTGGACGGCGAACCCCTGTCGACGGTCACCTTTCCCAGTGAAATTTCCATGGAAATGACCGAAGTCGAAATGGAAGCCATGGAATCCGGTGAAGAGGTCCGTATCTACGAAAGCCGGTATCAGCATGTCGATGCCGACCGCGTGCTGATCGTACCGGACGGATTTTTGATGTCTGCCGGCGGCAAACTGAAGGGAATCGCCGTAAAGCCCGAGGACGGACAGACGACGCGAGCCGAAGCCGAACGCCTCGTGGACCGCTTTGGCCTCACCCTCTTTGCGGGGGAACCGGACGGCACATTTCTCTATCAGGCCAGCGACACGATGAGCTACAGCGGGGTCCCGAATGTGGTCATCCCCCTGGTGATTTCCGTTTTTATCGTGCTCAACACGATGATCGGCAGTGTTTACGAAAGAAAACGGGAAATCGGGATTTACACTTCCGTGGGGCTGGCGCCCTCGCACGTATCGTTTTTGTTCATCGCCGAAGCTTTGGCATTCGCGGTGATCAGCGTTGTTCTGGGTTACCTTCTGGCCCAGACAACCGCGCGCCTTTTCGCAGGGACGTCCCTGTGGACCGGAATCACGGTCAATTACTCCTCCATTGCCGGGGTGGCCGCCATGGTGCTGGTGATCCTGGTGGTGCTGGCGTCCGTGATCTATCCTTCGCGGGTAGCCGCCAACATCGCTATACCCGACGTCAACCGCTCCTGGAAACTTCCGCCGGCCGTGGGGAATCGGTTGCAGGTGACCCTGCCATTTCTGATGAATTTCCGTGAACACTTGAGCATCGGCGGGTTTCTCCTGGATCATTTCGAAGGTCACCGCGACATTTCTCATGGCCTGTTTTCTGCCGGAAAGATCGAGTTTTCAATGGCTGAGTGCCGGGTTGCCGATAACGATCCCGACCACCGCGTAAAAGGTGAAGAACCCGGGAGCGACGCGCAAGACGAAGAATTTTTACAGCTGGCCACCGACGTTTGGCTGGCGCCCTTCGATTTCGGCATCATGCAAAAGGTGGCCGTCGCTTTCTGCCGGTCGCTCGAAGATCCCGGCTATCTTGAAATCAGAATCCTTTTGGAGCGCCTCTCCGGTGAGGCCAACGCCTGGCGACGGATCAACAAGGCCTTTCTTCACGAGCTGCGCAAAACGCTGCTGGTGTGGCGGTCTCTGGACGCGGCTTCCAAGGAACACTACGAAAATCTGATTGCCGCAGAGGGAGAGAAACGCGGTATAGACGTCGGACGGATACCCGAAACGATGAACCCGCGACCGTCGCTTGACATCCGGCCGGATGCGAATTCACCCATACCATGACCGCCGACGTCGGTGAACCCGATCCACACCATTAAAGATATCGATATGGAAAACAGCGAATCGCGCGTCGAAAACGGTAAAGCCTGTGCAGGCAACGGCTTAAGTGCACCGACCTTATCGGATGGACACGAGATGCCGATCCGCATGCGAGCCCTCTGGATCGGCTTCTTCCTGGCGATGCTGATCTGCGCCATTACACCGTTCAACAACGTGTATCGCTCGGCAACACCGCTCGGCGGCGGGCATTTTCCCCTGGCGCCATTCTATATCCTCTTCTGGTTGATGCTGGTCACTTACGGCCTGAAAAAGGTCTTTTCCAAATGGAACGGATTGACGGGCCGCGAACTCCTGCTGATCTGGATCCTGATGGTGATCGCCTCGGGAATCGCCTACACCGGTCTGGTGCGCACGTTTTTTATCAACCTGACCGCTCCCCAGCACTTTGCCCGTCTCGGAAGCCGTTGGGCGGAGGAGCTCCTGCCGCTGCTTCCCGGCGGTCTTTATCCCCAGAGCCCGGAAGCGGTCTCTTCCCTGTATGACGGTCTGGCCGGCGGTCGCAGCATGAGCTGGTGGCAAGTGTTTCAGCAGGTCCCATGGGACGCCTGGGCCCGGCCGATTGCGATCTGGGGGATCTTTATCTTCACCTGCTACTTCGTGATGCTCTGCATGATCAATATCCTCAGCCGGCAGGCCATCGAGAGCGAACGGATGAACTTTCCTCTCCTGCGGGTCCCGCAACTCATGCAGGAGGCTTATGACGGAAATGCTCTGGGTCGCTTTCTGACCGATCGGTTTCTTCTGACCGGTTTAATGATTCCGGTGGCCCTCCACCTGATCAACGGGCTCAATTTCTACGTTCCATCCGTGCCGCAGATCCCCACCCTGATTCTGGCCGGTCCCTATTTCCCCAAGTACGGCCTCTTTTCCGGTTTTTACAAACTCAAGATTTACATCTACCCGGCTTTCATCGGATTCGCTTTTTTGACGTCCAAGCAGATTTCCCTGTCCTGCTGGTTGTTTTTTATCGTCGGCGGGTTGCTCTTCGGCCTCCTGGCCGTTATGGGTTACGACATTCCGGAAGCAGCGCTGGGAATCACCTTCGGCCCCACCCTCTCACGACCCGAGGAGACCCAGACCATTGGGGCCTACGCGGTTTTTTTCCTCTTTCTATTCTGGTTGGCGCGGTATCATCTGCTGGGTATCTTGCGCGATGCGGTGCGGTCGCGCCGTCCCGATCCGTTCCATGCAGAGTGGACCTCCTCCCGGTTTGCCTTCTGGGGTTTTTTTCTGGGGTCCGTCCTCATCATCGGCTGGTGTGCCTATTTCGGTTTGCCGCTGCTGCCGGCGTTTTTTGTGGTGTGCGCTTGCTTTATGGTGATGCTGGTCGCCAGCCGCGTGATCTGCCAGGGCGGTCTCGCCTATTTCACGCTTACCGATGCGCCCTTGGACGGCCTGCTCTTTATTTTCGGTCCCCGGTTTTTCGGGAGCATCGGGCTGCTGATCAGTGTCGTGGTCCAGAAGATGTTGTTTCTTGATCTGCGGGAGTCTCTCATGCCGTCCCTGCTGCATGCCGGGCAGGTCACCTACCGGATGAATCCCAGGAAAATGCTCATCGGCGCCATCATGATCACCATCATGGCGGCCGTCGTGGTGTCGTTCGTTGCTATGTTGACCCTGTGCTACAAATTCGGTATCCGGGAACTCGACCTGGACTGGGCTCTCCGTTCGACGGTTTCCGGATACGAGAATGTCCAGACCCTGATCGAATCGCCGATGCACAGCGGCAAGTGGGTCCTGATTTTCTCTCTGGTGGGGGCGGTGGTCATGCTGATGCTCGTGGTGTGTTATCATCAGTTTTACTGGTGGCCCATTCACCCGATCGGTTACCTGGTCACCTACAGTTCCGCCATGCGAATCCTTTGGTTCAGCTTCTTTGTCGGCTGGCTTTGTAATGTCCTTTGTATGCGCTACGGAGGGGTACAGCTGTTCAAAAGGGTGCGGTTGTTCTTTGTGGGGTTGATTATCGGTGATTTTTTCATGGCCGGCACGTGGGCGGTCATCGGATTGTTCCGCAATTCCAGTTATTTGGTGTTTCCTGGTTGAAATTATGTACGACGATAAAGAACTCCAGGAATATCGGGATCTGCTCAAACCCCCGGACCATTTTGAAGAAGGGTTTGACTGGAAGACCGTCATCGGAGCCATTTTCATCGGCTTCCTGATGATGCCCGGCAGCATGTACCTGCAACTCGTGATCGGCACCGGTATCGGTCCGGCTGCCCGTTGGGTGACCATCATCCTGTTCGCGGAAGTGGCCAAGCGATCTTACACCGAATTGAAGCAACAGGAGATTTTTCTGCTCTACTACATGGCCGGTGCCGCCATGGCCACGCCGTTTCAGGGGCTGTTGTGGAATCAGTACCTGGTGCAATCCGATGCTGCCCGCATGCTCGGCTTGACGGAGTTTATCCCGAGCTGGGTCGCCCCGCTGTCGGATTCGGAATCCCTGGTGCAACGGAACTTTTTCCACCGGGACTGGTTGATACCGATCCTTTTGCTCTTCGGTACCCAACTCATACAGCGCATCGATCGTTTCGGACTGGGGTACACCCTCTATCGCATCACCTCGGACGTCGAAAAACTGCCGTTTCCCATGGCACCGGTGGGTGCCTTGGGGACGATGGCCCTTGCCGAATCGACCGAGGACAAGCAGAAGAGCTGGAAGTGGCGGGTTTTTTCCATCGGTGGGATGATCGGCCTGACGTTCGGCGCCATTTATGTGCTCTTGCCCACCGTCTCCGGTCTGCTGCTCATGGAACCGATCCGCCTCATCCCGATACCCTGGATCGAACTGACGCACTATACGGACCGGTTGCTGCCGGCGGTGGCGACGGGAATTCAGCTGGATTTGACCCTCTTGTTCGTCGGAATGGTGCTTCCTTTCTGGGCGGTTATCGGCGGCTTGATCGGCGTGATCATCACCATCGCGGCCAATCCGGTCCTGTTTCGGCACGGGATCCTGTATCGCTGGCACGAGGGCATGGGGACGGTCGACACGGTTTTTGCCAATAATTTCGATTTTTACATGAGCTTCGGTATCGGTCTCGGCCTTGCGATCGCCGCGATCGGCATATGGGCGGTTCTGCGGTCCTTTGGCGAAAAGGGAGCCGGGCAGAGAGGCAGCTTCAGGGACCTGTTCCGCTCGCATTCCGAGCGCGGCGATATCAACATTTGGATTTCCATCGGGATTTATGTGTTCTCGACCCTCTCTTATGTAGGGCTATGCGTCTGGCTGGTGCCGAACTTTCCCTGGATCTTCTTCCTCGGGTACGGTTTTGTTTACACCCCCCTTGTCTCTTACATCACCGCCCGAATGGAAGGAATCGCCGGTCAATTCGTCAGCCTGCCACTGGTGCGGGAAGCCAGCTTCATAGCCGGCGCCAGATTCTTCGGTTACCAGGGTATCGAAATCTGGTACGCGCCCATACCGATCCACAACTACGGCGAAGCCACGGTGCAATTCCGCGAAATCGAGTTGACCGGAACCAGCCTGCGCGGCATCATCAAGGCCGAAATCGTGGTTTTCCCGGTGGTCATGATTGCCAGTCTCCTGTTTTCGCAGTTTATCTGGCGCCTGGCCCCCATTCCCTCCAGCAACTACCCCTATGCCCAGGAACTCTGGCATTTGCAGGCCCTGAACACTCTTCTGATGCAGACCGCCACCCTGGAGGGCAACTCACTTTTTTTTCAGGCCCTGCGGGGCAGTTACGTGATGAGCGGTTTGCTGTTCGGGCTGGTGACCTACGCTCTGCTGGCGGTTCTGGGGCTGCCGGTTCTTCTGATCTATGGCGTGGTTCGTGGACTGGGCCAGTCGACGCCGCACGGGTTTATACTGGAGGTGATTGGCGCCCTGCTGGGACGGTTTTTCTTTTTGAAGCGCTATGGGGCTATGTGGCGGCAGTACGCACCGGTCCTGCTGGCCGGGTTTTCATGCGGGATGGGGCTGACCGGCATGTTTGCGATGGGCTTTGCGCTGATTCTGAAAAGCCTCGGCAGCCTTCAGTACTGATCCTCCCAAGAGAAACGGTTTCACCGGGAGCACTAGATTGTGGCCGATTGCTTCAAATATGCCGAGCCAATGAAATGGCGGCAAATCGCCTGGAACGGTGTGCGTTTCGATACCCCGATGGATTGGGAAATCGGGAAAATCGGCCACCGCTATCTGTTGCTGGAAACGCCCAGGGGTCCGGTAATGGAGGTCAAGTGGGCACCGGTGAAGGGAAAATTTAAACTCCGTAGCCAGCTCAAACACCTGGCCGCTTCCCAGGGGCGGCAGCTGCGCAGGAGTTTGCGGGAAGAGAAGCTGCCGACAGATTGGGCCCGGGCCATCGAGCGCTACGACAGTCTCGGATTTGCCTGGCAGACCAACAGCATCGGCGGTCGAGGCGCCGTACTCTACTGCCCCGGCTGCCGAAAGGCCGTTTTGCTGCAATTCTTCGAGACGACTGGGCAGCGGCCTTTCAAGCAAGCCGACCGGGTTTTGGCCTCTTTTGACGATCACACCGATGACCGAAAAACCTTCTGGTCGGTTTTCGACATTGTCGCCGAAGTGCCGGCGACCTACCACCTGAAGCGGTTTCGATTCGAAGCCGGTGCCTACGAACTGTCTTTCACAAACCGGCAGTCGCAGCTCACACTGCTGCGCTGGAGTCCGGCGGCCGTGCTCCTCAAGGACGGCGGCTTGGAGGGTTTCGAGCAGAGATGCCTCGGACTGTCCGCAAACCGATCCGTAAGGTTTAAAAAGCGATCGCCGCTGACCGTAGAACTGGAATACGGGTCCCCGAGCGGTTTATTTCCTCGTTTGTACCGGCGACTTCAGCGGCACCCCCTTTATCGCAGCCTGCGGTTGTGGCACGAAGTGGATAAAAACCGCATTCTCGGCGTGCGGTTGGAAGACCGGCAGCCGATTGAAGCGGGGGTTCTGGATGGGATCTGCAAAACGTATGCGACAGTTTAGCACGAAAATAGAAACTTGAAACTGGAAACTCGAAACTCAGGGTAACCTGACAACACAGAACCCGTAACCCGTGGTGGCCTTAACGTAAAATCGATGAAATTCTTTAACTGACACAACTGACCTAACTGACAAAACCGCTTTAACTTCCATCAGAATTTTCATGCATCGCAGTAGCCCGCAGGGTTCTAAATGCTTAGCAGAAAGAAAAAGAGCGGACTGCCCAGCCGTGAAGACGCCCTCGAGTGTACTCCGATCAAGAACGATCGGGTCGAGGAGTCCCGCTCGGAAAATGGCGAGTTGCAGCTGTCGTATCCGGTGACCTCCCGTCCGTGGTTGGCCGGATTTGTCAGGCGGTTGGGACGAAAGCCCAAAGGCACATACCTTAAAAAACTGCAACTGGATGCCTTGGGGACCGAGGTTTGGGAGCTTTTGGACGGCGGTACCCGAGTTCGCGATGTGATCCGTCAGTTCGCCGCAAAACACCGACTGCAGCAACGGGAAGCGGAACTGGCCGTTACCCGGTTTCTGCGCGAGCTGGGCAAACGGGGCCTGATCGGATTGCGTTGATTTTCACATTTGCGCTGTGGCGGCCGGGTGCCAAGA
>Ga0272443_10004879_pt1 | contig 14248 bp, 13 predicted proteins | sample SSMAcet12_FD_193581 | JGI IMG/M metagenome (GOLD analysis project Ga0272443, IMG submission 193581) | Marine sediment archaeal communities from Little Sippewissett salt marsh, Falmouth, MA, United States - SSM-Acet-12 | ecosystem: Environmental > Aquatic > Marine > Wetlands > Sediment ...
CGTCGCGGAGGTGGATGACCATCTGCTGATCACCACATCAAGGAGAGGTAAGAGGTGGTTCAGGCCCCCCGTGGGAGGGCTGGACAGGCAGGCCACCTCCGATCTGTTCGAACTGGCTTTGAAGGAAGGGGGGAAAACTCCAGTTACGCTTGTATCTGAGCATGTGATGGGGGAGTTAAAGGAAATTTTCCCCAAACTCGAGTTCGTACCGGAAAGGGATTACTTCGATTACGTATACCTATCTTGCGACCTTGCGGACCTGCCCGGCAAGGGGTACCTGAAGGTTCGAAATCAGCTAAACAAGTACAAAAGGACCTACGACCACACCGTCGAGGATGTCAACGAGCGCAACTATCCCGAGGTCAAGGAGTTCATCGAGGAGTGGTGCAGATTGAAGGACTGCGAATCGGATCCGGTACTGGCCAGCGAGAGGGATGCCGTCCTTTTCTCCATATACAACCTCTTCTCACTGGACCTGTCCTCCATCTGTATGAGGATAGACGGGGAGGTGAAGGCGGTATCCGTTTACGAACCAATGAACCATGAGACCGCGGTGGTCCACTACGAGAAGGCCATGCCCACCTACCAGGGCATCTACCAGGCCATAAACAACGAGACTGCGATCAGGTTGAAGGACAGGTTCAGGTTCATCAACAGGGAGTCCGACATGGGTGTGGAGGGCCTGCGTTTTGCCAAGGAGAAGTACCGCCCCCACCACATGGAGGAGGTCTACTCGATAACCAGGGGATCGATACAGGAAGCTCTCCAGCTTTAGGTTCAAATGTATTTTTTGAAAACCTTCCTCCTGGAGAAGCCCTCATCTGTGAGCTCACCCAAACCACTGCGGAGAAGGTGGGTGTTCACGAAAATCCTGTTTTTCATATACACATAGACCCGGTCCCTGTCACCTTCCTCAATGACCATTACCCTCTTTCCAAGGAGATAGTCTCCAAGGTATGAGATCGCTTCATCCTCCTTTGTTACTTTAACTCCCAGGAAGGAGACCTCCCTTCCGTCGTCCAACAGTATTCGGTCCGGTCCCGCGATCTTTACAACCCTGTGGTATCTTTCATCCTTTTCCCCTTTGCTTTTTACGGGTTCCAGGTCCATGATGTGGGGTACATACCCTGTTTTTTCAGTTCTTACCATCCCGGGCCTCCTGACCATTTCGATCCCTTTGCCGTGGGCCCCCAGTTTCTTCTCTATGAAAGGGATGAAATCCGGATTGTACTCATATCCCACGGGTATCCTCCCGGTCTCAATGGAGGCACGGGCGGTGGTGCCGCTTCCAAGGAAGGGGTCCAGAACTACCTCGTTTTTCAACGTGAACATACGTATGAGGCGCCTTGGAAGCTCGATCGGGAACACGGCCTCATGGCCTGTCTGCCTTGCGCCTCCGAAGTACCAGTGGCCGCTGTGGAAGGTCTTCCACTCCTCCTTTGTAAGTTCGGACCCCTCCCTCTCTTCAGGGGGGATCCTCTCCTGCTTTCCCTGCTTCCTGAACAGCAGTATATGCTCGTAGTCTATCTCCACAACACCGTTGGGGGGATAGGGGTAGGAACCCATCACGTTGGCACCACCCGAGGGCTCCATACGGGTCCTCTTCTGCCATATTATCGATCCCAGATGATCGAAACCAAGGTACTCGCAGGAGGTGATAACCTCGGCATGGAGCGGGATGACCTTGTACCTGCCGAAGAGGGATGCCCTTGCGAACTGGTCCCCTATGTTCACGCAGAGCTTTCTGCCTCTTTTAAGAACCCTGCCGCATTCTTGCCAGACGACCGAGAGGTCCTTAAGATAATCGTGGAGGGTCTGCCCGTGGCCTATCTGCCCCTCCTCCCCGTAGTCCTTTATCTGCCAGTAGGGGGGAGAGGTGACCACGAGATGCACGCTCTCGTCTTCGAGCTCCCGCATGGACCTGCTATCGCCGATCACTACAAGACCGGAGGATACCATGTCAACCGAGAACGGTTATCCAGTGTTTAAGCTTTCTTTGGCGCCTATCCGCCGGTCCGCATAATTACTTATACAAAACAGCGGAATTACCCGCCGGTAGAGAAATTGGACAGGATCCGGGAACCGTACATCAAAGCCTATACAGCGATCAAGGAGGACTGGAAGGACCTGCTCCTGGTTGCAGTATTCCATTTGGCAGCATCCTACCTGGTCACACTGATAGCACTGCCCTTCATCTATTCACTTGCTTTCTCCACCGTGGGTGCATATCTACTGATGATCTTCGGTTCCGCGATCCTGCCCTATCTCGTCGAGGAATTTGGTGTTTACTTCTTTTTGATCATCTTTTTCATCTTGATCTATCTGATCGTCATCCTGGTACTCATCTTCTGCGTGGCCATTGCGGTCGGGTCTTTGCATATGGGTCTGAACCTGTTCGCCACGAAGAAGACAAATGATGTGCTCAACGGAAAAAAGCTGGAACTAACACCCATGCTGGAGGAGTTCAGGGAGTCGTTTCTGGATCTTTTCAGGAAAGGGTTTCTCCTCTATGTTTTCTATTTTATACTGACATTCCTGATGGTGATGGCCATATTCGCTCTCTTCTTCTGGACATTGATACTGCCGTACCTTTTCATCCTGATCGTAATGGGTATATCCATTCTCCTATCACCGGTACTGCAGTTCGTACTGGACATGACCATCCTGAACATGGTGTTCGGTTCGAGGTTCTTCGACTCACTTGGGAACTCGTTCAGGTCCCTCTTCAGGAAGGAGTTCCTGTACTACTACATTCCAGTTTTCCTGGCAACCTTCATACTCACCTTTTCGGCCTATTTCCTAGGCCCCCTTTCCTATGTGCTCCAGTATATCTTCTTCATAGGTCTGAAGGTGTTTTTGATCAGGAACTATGAGCTCATGAGCGCCCCCCAGAATGCGTGAACGCTACGATCGCTCCAACCACCTGGCAAATGGTTGCTGTATCGATCCAAGCTTACTGGACCTCATCAAATGGTGATCCCTATCTATTGTGGTGGGAGGTCCTGAGGTAGTGCTCCACCGACCTGTCCCAATCCTTTTCAGCTTCCTTTGTGAAATAGCAGCCCGGAAGCTCCCCCATCCTCCTGTGATAGGCTATGCACTCGCAGCATTTTCCGAACCTGGGACACGAAGGATACGTACACGGGCAGGACCTTCTGTTCTCCTCTATAGAGCATTCCATGGTCCTGGAACATAGATGCCATTGATAAAATATTGGGGTTAAAGATATCACCCTCCAGTCAGTTCGGGTGGATGGGTGGTTTGTCCGATGGATGCCATAATGAACAGGAGAAGCATAAGGAGATACACGGGGAAGGACGTCTCCGAAGATCTGGTGACCGAGCTCATAAGGGCCGCAATGAACGCCCCCTCAGCCATGAACCGGAGGCCCTGGCATTTTATCGTCATCAGGGACCGTGAGAAACTGGATTCGGTGCCAAACTTCCACCGCCATGCCAAAATGATCGAGGAGGCCACGATGGCCGTGCTGGTCTGCGGGGACCTGCGGCTCCAGGACAATATGGGCTACATGTGCGCGGACCTGGGTGCCGCTACTGAGAACCTGCTTGTCAAGGCCACGGACATGGGACTGGGGACGGTATGGCTCGGGATATATCCCAGAGAGGAGAGGATGGCACCCCTGTCGAAGATGCTTCACCTCCCTGAAAACATAGTGCCCTTCTCCCTTGTACCGGTAGGCTACCCGGCGGAAAAGAAAAAGTTCGAGGACCGCTATGACAAGGGAAGGGTCCACAGGGACGGATGGTGAATCGTTTGGGAAGGTCCTGGACCGGTAAGGTACAGTATCTCCTCGGGGCGGTCGCCCTTTCATTGATGATATGGTTCGCGCTCTTCATGGTACTCAAGGTCCATCCCTATCCGCTCTGGCTGCTGTCCATATCGGTCGTTACGTTCTTTCTATTCGCATATGATAAGATCAGGTCCAGGAGGAAAGGCGGAAGGGTCCCCGAGCTGACACTGCATGCCCTGTCCCTCCTGGGGGGGTTCATCGGGGGGTGGATGGGGATGCTGATTGTCAGGCACAAGACAAGGCACCCCTCCTTCTACATCGTTCAGATCGCATCCACCCTCATCCACGGGGCGTTCATCCTGAGATCGTACATTTTGTAGGGTGTTCTTTATCCTCTTTGTGATAATATCCAATCAAGGTGTATATACATAGATACATACGCAGTCTCTCAGGGGTGTAAGAATTCCGTTTTCCAAACGGGTCGGAAACAAAACCCTGCCTCATCAATGGGTTCACCATGGTCTTCCGCTATCCTTACCAAAGGATTTCATTAATTTCCGATCCGGGGATATCGGAAAACGATCGAAAAATCAGGTCCTTGATGAGTTGACCTTCCCCATAACCCTGAACCCCGTTGCGGAAATTATCAGGAGCAAAAGAGCCATCACCGATAATAGGGAAAAGGCCAAGATCCCATTGCTCTCATCTTCATCATCTTCCCCTTCAGCATTGTTTGAAGCTTCGGATGGAGGGGATAGGATGTTGTTTTCGACCTTTTCCGGATGATCGGATGCAGTGCTGTTTCCCTCCAACTCTCCCGAGCAATTCTTTTCATTATATTCATTCTCCGGGACGGTCCTATTATCTTTCGTCCTCTCATCATTCGATACTTCAACACAATTTTCAGCAGGATCGTATCCCTGTGTCGGGGTCGAACAATTCCTCTCATCATATTGATCCCCCGGGACGGTACTATTATCTTTCATCATCTCGTCATTCGATGCTCCACCGCCATTTCCTGCAGGGTCGTACCCCTGCATCGATCCATCATCCTGGCTGTCGTTGATCGGAGTGCTTTCAAGCTGATGTTCTTCACCTACAGTATCGTTGACGTAGGTTCCTTCGTACGAGGTCTTGTTATCACTGTCGTTCTTATCATTTCCCGGTTCCTCTTTCAATACGAAGGTGGCATGATCGAAGTGTTCTTTCATGGAACAATTGACCTGGTAGTTCCCCGGTAACATTTGATAATGACCATCGGGACAGATGGTATCAAGTTCCAGGCAGAGGACCGATCCCCGACCCCACCACATAATGATCCCGGGAACGGCCCAACCGATTTTCAACTCCCCCTTTTCCGAGATGACATAAATCTGCGGGTACCCCGAATATGTCCATATCTCAGAAAGATATGTGAAATCGATCCATACCGTCTCACCCGGGTAATACTCCTCTTTATCAGTGGAAATATCAATGGCTTCACCGCAATCAGGGTCACTTATCACGAAATACTCCGTATCCTCGATATCGGAGAAATTACACTCTGCGAGGTAATTGCCCGGTGGAACCACGCTCCAATTCTCATAGGTCTGGTTCCAGCTGTAGCTGATGCAGGCCGTCCTCTCATCCGTGCAGCAAACCGTACCGGGATACAGAGATGTAACATAGGTTTTATTGATACCACCAACGGGAGCTCCGGAGAAATTTGAGATCCTCAATATCGGCGTGGTATAATGATCGACATCATGTATCCAAACCCGAACGGTGATATTCACACCAGGATCGTTCATGGGTTCGATCTCGATGTGGATATTGCCATTACCTGAACCGCCGGAACCCACGGACGGACCGATAATCGCACCACCCGGCAGACCTATTAGGAATATGATGACCGGAGCTGCGAATGGTATTATGTACGATCCAGAAAGGGGGACCTTTTTCTTTCCAAACCGTGACCTACCATTCATCGATAGGACAATTGCATCATCGTCGTTATTAAAAGTTATGATTCGAACCATGAACAGATGGTCAAATCCATCTTTATCTTATGGGGATCCCAAAGCATCCAGCGGTTTGTCTCTTATCATACTGGCTTGATGCTCTGGGTGTCTTAACCTCCGCACTGCCCTTTTCCCCATGGAGCGCGGCCTGTGGCGGGCCCTCTTCCAGCTGTACCGCCTCAAGAGGCCCCCCCGTAAAAACCCATCCACCCTTAACGGTGATCGTAAAGGAGCCGTTGATACCCTTCAGCGACATCAGCAAAGAAGGTCCTTGACAAAAAAATTGGTTGCAGTTATCTCAAATAGATATTCGGAACCGCTCTATGATCGGATTCAGATACGTTCGAGAAATACTTTTACCCACCCCCACAATCATAGTACTTTTGGGCAATCTCTGAAAAATCTTTTTAAAGGGCACCGCAATCCGTATCATGTTGGATATGTCAGAGGGTAAAAGCAAGGGGGCACCCTTGACCAAGGAACAGGTCGAAAAGGCCCAGAAGGAGATGGAGGACGACCTCAAGGTTAACTACGGTGAGATCCTGGAGATGGAAACCGTTCTGAAATCCCAGATGGACGATCTGAGGGGAAAGATGAAGGAGACCAGGAAGAGGTTGGATATTCTCGAGGATGTCAAGAAGAGATACCACGAGGTCTTCGAGAACGAGTGAATACTGCAATAATTTGATTGGTTTTTGTAAAGAACCGTAGATATTGCACCTTTTCATCCCATCAAACCGGGGTAAATTGAAAAACCACCCCTCTCTGTAGTTATTGCTGCACCAAAGAGAGGGTTCAGACAAGCTAGAATGGGATTTAGTTTGATAAGGACCACTCCCTAAGCCTTTGACTTGCATCTGTTCAATGACCCGCTCACAGTACCAATATTTACTTGCCTGGCAGCTTCCCTTCATTCCTCCCAGGCAATGCCCTTTTCCCTTTTTCCGAGGAAAATGAGTATTCCCACAACCAAGAATATAAGTAGAGAGGTGCCTCCCATTAACACCGCGAGAAGGGCCCATGAGATTTCCCCGTGGTCATCGGACGGAGCTTCATCAGCGATCACAGGAGATAGGACCGTGATGTTGTATGTCTCCTCGATCTCATTTCCCTCCCCGTCACGGATGGTCAAGGTTATGTTGTAATTTCCGGGGATATCGAAGGTGAACTCCACTCTTTTACCTTCCAAAACTATATCCCGACCATCGTAGGTGAAATTCCATCGATAATGAACGATCCCCACATTATCCTTCGATCCGGAAGCGTTGAAGACTGTGGAATTCCCAGTACATATCCTTCGCTCTAGTTCCACTACTGGTACGGGTCTTGTTGTGTCGCGTACCGTGATATTGAGCGTCATCGCTGCCCAGTTACCCATGGCATCGGATACGTTGAGGTCCACGGAATATGAACCCGCATCATCTATTACCGTCGAGTTGACCGCACCCTCCAATGTGACCGTACCTGTTTCAAGATGGACTTTCCAGATATAACTGATTATACCGACATTATCCGTGGAGGAGGAAGCGTTCAGTACCAGTTCCTGATGCTGATCTATGAGGAGGTCCCCACTGAAGTTTATCCTGGGGATCTCTCTGTCAATTACGGTTATCCTGAAGGACGAGTTCCCAACGTTCATGGATAGGTCCGTGGCGAACAGTACCGCTTCATATACACCCACCTTATTGAACACGATCGAGGGGGAGGGTCCATGAAGCGCCCTTTCAAAATCCTCACCTCGGACCTCCCAGGTGAGATTTGACAATCCCACATTATCCTTTGAACCGGTAGCGTTCAGGACCAATGTCGAGAACTGGTCGACAACCACGTCTCCCTGTGTGATGACCGTAGGAGGTGTGATGTCCAGTACGGTTACGATCAAGGAGTCGATGTCGTAGTTGCCCGGACCGTCACTGACATTCAGGGTAACCGGGAACGATCCGGCATCCTTGATAGAGAGCTCCACTACCACTCCATGCAGGGTCAGGTCACCACCATCAAGCCGCAGGTTCCAGGTCCAGTTGACGATCCCAACGTTATCGTAACAAAGGGAGCCGTTCAGTATGAATACCTCGCTCTGATTGACAACCATATCTGGTCCGGCATCGACCGTGGGTTCTGTTATATCCCTCACAGTGACCACGATGATATCGGTTCCATTATTGCCCATGGCGTCCTTGGCAGTAAGGTTGATATTGTACCGGCCCGCCTCATCGAAGGTATAGGATGGTGCGGGACCGGTCAGAAAGATATCGTCGGAACCATCGGTGAACTCCCATCCGTAGTCGACGATCCCAACGTTGTCCATGGAGGATGAGGCGTTGAACACGACGGTCTCGTGCTGATCGATGATCAGGTCCACCCCGGCATCCGCTATTGGGTCCGTTGTGTCCAGGACGGTGATGGTAAAATTGTCCCACGCGTAGTTCAGAGCATAATCGTGGACCTTGAGCTCCGCTGTGTATTCCCCGGCCTCATGGAAGGTATGTTCCGATCTCTCCTCGTAGTATAACGAAACGCCGTATAGGTCAGAGACCATCCAAGTCCAGTTTATTATCCCTGTGTTATCCGTCGAGTTGCTTCCGTCCAGTGGAACTTTCTCATGCTGACCGATGATAACGTCCGATCCGGCCTCGGCCATGGGAGTTACGTTCTCGCGGATCTCCACGGAGACGTTCACCGGGTATGATCCGGGGTCGTTGGTGGTCAGATAGAGGACTGTGTTGTAATAGGCTGGAGGAAGTGAGGTGCCATTCACAACGACAGTGAATTCGCCCTCTTCACCATATCCGATCGAGCCGGAGCCGTTCGTCACGCTCAGAAAATGGTCTGAAGTGGCACGTGATAAAGAGACATCATCGATATAGAAACGGGTAGGGCCATCGCCGAAATAGTCCCCGCCTGAAGCTGACTGGAAGCTGAACTGGAGATCGGAATGACCCGCGTCGGATGGCAGGTCTATTGTGACCCTGGAGAATTTTCCCTCCCTGTACCAGATACCATCCCGTGAATAGATACTCTTCCACTGAAGTGTGTCATTCAGGTATCTTACTACGATCTGATCGTAGGGTTCGGAAGTAAAGTGGAATCCACCCATCCTAAGCATGAATGACAGGGAGATGTTCTCGAATCCGGAGGTGTTCAGTTTAACGGACCGGAGGTGTTCTCCGTCAGTGATGGAGATGCAGGAGGGCCCCGATGGAACGTTGAGTGCATAGTCGACAATACCCTGTGAGAGATCCGCTGACTCCCATTTCTCGCCATCAAGAACCCCTCCATCGAAGTCATCATGGAAGATCAGGTCCGGTCTGACACTGTATCGAAGTTCACCGAGGTCATCGTTCCCGATAGTAAAGTTAATATTCGTGACCTCACCGGTCCTTGCCCAGAGATCGATGCCCTCCTCCCAGTGGAATACCGATCCGGGCTCACCGAACACCCTGACGTCCATTTGGACCTCATTATCGTACACCGAGACCTCCTGACCGGAGGACCTCACTTTTAGTGACAGCCTGTGCCAACCGTCACGGTATGGGGTCCAGTTCAAAGAGACCGGTACCTTGATACCGACAGGTACCGCGGACAGAATGGTACTGTTAACCAGGATACCGTCGAGCTCCACAGACACGTTAACACCGATCTCCGAGGTAACCCCGTTATTCGTGACAACACCGGAGCAGGTCCAATCGGCACCCGCCTCCCCCGAACGCGGACCGGTGATGTTTGCCATTGCCAGGTCCGTTGAAAAGGAGGTCACGTTGAAAATACCGATATGAGGTCTTAGGTCGTGACCTGTAACGGTCACATTGTAGGTCCCTGCGAACAGGGGAGGGGCTGTGATATTCACATGACCGTTGAGGGACCTCCCCCTGCCGACGATCCTCCCGTCCTGTGATATGCATACGAGAACACCGTCCTCGGATGTGTTCACCCTGACTTCGGTCGAACCATGGGATACGTCGGATGGATAGGAGACGTTGAGTTGATCAGGCTCCGAGGTCCATATCTCCATGGTCGGATCTCCGAAATAATGGAAGAGCTCGAACTCCAGAACCCAATCCCCCCATGTGTTTGCCATATAGTATTTCCCGTAGTTCAGAACATCTCCCATCCTGAACAGACCGGATGAATTTCCAGTACCTGGATCGTGTGTCGGGAAGACCGCATCTATCATGCCCCTGAAGAAGTAGTCGTTGTATCCGCTGTAGCTGACGCGTGTCGCTCCGATGACCCCCACGGCACCACCGCCCTCTCTTGTGAGGAACCTCTCGGAGAAGGACTCCGCCGAACCCCAGGATGTATCGTTCGCTGTCTCATGGTCCATCATTCCGGTAAGACAGTTTATGCTCAGGACGACAGGAAGGAGTTCACCGTTGTCAAGGTTGGGTATATCGGATGTTGTGTATCTGGGATCACCCCACCCCCATGATGCACCATGATCACGGTGTGTTAGAAGGAATGTGCCTCTCTCGATGGCCGAGTCGATATCCGATGAATCTCCGTCCCATTTGAAACCATTGCTCCTCAACAGATAGGACGGTATTGGCTCCCCACTCGAAAATGACCCTAGGTTCCAATATTGGGGGTCGGCGGAGGGGGATGCGTAGTATATCCTCTCACCCGAGTAGCTGAGGTTCTCGATGAACACCATAGTTTCTTCAGTTGTCTGAGCGAACCTCCTATCGGCATAACCGTCCCTATCATTATCCTGGAAATATGCGGCAAGGGTGATGTTCTCGTAGAAACCTTGATGATTAGGAGGGTTCCTCTCGTAACGGATCGTCTTGTTTACGACCATCAATGCCTCATCGGGGTCGTTCACCGGCATCCTTCCGACCACGATATCCGAATAGTGGTCCGTCCCGTTCACTGTTGAATACCAGTGGTCCGTACCAAGGAGCTTGCCGTGGTATTGATGAAGGTTCATGTAATTTGTGGGTACGAACTCAGCATCTCCCATAAGAAGCACGTATGATGGCCTGGGTGACCACGTGTCGTAGGCGTTCTTAATGAAATCCCTCATATCCCGAGCTTTGGTTCCTATCTGGTCCGTATAATAAATACTGGTCAGGATACCCATCTGGTTCTTCCAGGCGGCCAATTTCCTGGATGCATTTACAAAGAGGGGATCGGTGATTATAAGGTATTCACAACCGTTCCCATTTAGAGATGTATCCATGTTCGACATGGAGACATAACCTTCCCGGAATTCGCTCCAATCGAAGAACGTTCTTTCATATACGCTGAGCATAGGGTCCCCGAAGGGGATAATGAATCGCCCTGTGTTCGCTTTCCATTTGATCTCCACACTGCATTCCAGGATTACCTCGATATCCCATCTATCGTTTAGTATTGAGATGGGGTTAAGTTCTATGCGTACGAACGGGATATCACCGATATTTCCCCGTGATGTGATATCCACACAACCCTCCGGGTACCTTGCAGGGGAACTGTAGTAATTATCGTCGATAACGATCTCCTGGGAGGATGGCGGCCACACGTCAGGTGGGGGTTCCTGAAAAGGTGCGATGGGACCGACGTTGATGACATCCATCCTTTCAGGTACGATCTCTATCCCGACATCGGTTTCAGGTACCGCAATGAGGTATGTTATCGTGGGTAGCATGGGCATACCCGGCTTAACGGTCGTCGAATCTCTTCCGATATCCAGGGTGGAGTAGGATTCACCGTCTATGGTCATTGGAGTGACCAAAAGATGGTCCATGGTAAAATGTATCCTCATACCACCCCCTTCCCGGAAATAACCAATTTTGGAACCCTGTTCAGTCGGTGCCTCTGTGACCGTGGGATCCTCCTTGCCCTCGGTCTCGTTAAATGAAACACCATCAATTGAGGGTGTTATCGTGTATGAGCTGACAAGCAGGAGAGAGATCATTGTGAAGGTTATCATCCAGTTTCTCAAAAGCATGCGTCCCCACCCGGGTTCAGACCTCTATGGTCTTTGATATGGTTCCATGGACCTTATACTCGAATAATCCGGTCCCCTTAATATTTAATTTGCGGTATCGTTCTCGAAGCCGGCACCCAATGACAACATAAAATGAACGGGTGTTCGATGACAAGAGGAGCGCAAAGGTCAAGGATAATTGACTTAAGGGGAAAGCGATTTCGAACAATAAGAGGTTCGACCTGATCGGTGATGTCAAGAAAAACTATCATGATGGACTCAGGAGATCATGGTGTCCGTTTATTGGGCCTTTTTACACTGGATCATATTATGGAAATATTCAAAGGGAAAAATCACATTGATGTTTTGTCAAATGGCATTATTTATCCATTTTTAAGCATAATTATAAATATTTATCATGCGATCCATTATAATAGGGTACAAAGAAAGATATTAATAAAGGAAATAGCCAATTCCCGGTTTGGTCAATTCCATAATATTGATATTATTGGTAATAAGGAAAGAATTCAATATCAGATGGGGGTAATTATTTGGGTAAAAAGAATAAGGAAGCAGAGATAAAGGGAAAGAAAAAGCAGATATTATCCATAATTCTATCTTTCTTTATCAACCATTGGGTCTATCTTATTAATTTCAAAAGGGATAAGGGTAAATTTTTCACATTATTGATAATCAACTTACTTGTTATTACCATATCAGTTGTATCATTTGTAGGTTTCTGGATCTTCACAGTAGATTTCGAAGAAGCGGTGATCGTTCTATTGATCGTAATACCTATCATATTACTTACAAATCTGGCAACGAAGATATTTGTGGTCATTGAGAGGTTCATGAAGCCAAAGACGCACTTTATATATCCAGATAATGAAGAATGATATGATCAAACAATTGATTTTCCTTATGGCTTGGTAACTTATACTTCTGAGAATCGTCGATCACATTATTCATTGAATCTTCATAATAAAACAGCTCGAATATAAAATAACAACTCTCATTATTGCTTTGTAAATCTCCAGAGTTTTGGAAAGGCGAAATTTATCCTTTCCTTGTAGTCAGAATTCCGATGAAATGAGAACATAAAAAAAATGTGGTATCCTTTTCTTACTAATTTTTATTCTATCCCCACTTCGTTTATGATCCTTTTACTTACTCAAACCACAGTTCCACTGGATAAGACCACGGCCATTTGATAAGATTCTGATAATACTATTTGATATTTTTCGGTAAGGAAAGTGTACCATAAAAGTATAGTCAGCAGGGTAAGATACCACATCATGGGGGAAAAAAAGCTGGAATATAAAATATGCAACCCTGGAACAATATTCTCATTCATCCTTGGCATCCTTTTTTGCCTGACAGGGGCAGTGATGATGTTCTTTGATATAGGGGCTGATCCTGTAAGGATAACATTCGGGATCGTTGGTAACAGTATGATAGCATCATCGTACTTTTTCGGGTGGATTCCCGGACGAAAACGTTAACTGTAGGGTCTGTCAGATGTAAGAAAAATGGACCAGATTAGTACCCACTTGCGGGGGATATCAGAAAATGCATGTCCATTTTCCTATATGTGGAAGAAACCATTTTCCAGACAGATCGGAAAGTGGAGAACTCAGCTTAAATAATCTCAATAGAACCCTCCACTATTTTAATAAAGGGCGGTTTTTAGGATTTGCTTTTTCGGGAGGAGGTGAAATTATGACCTATAGATATTGTCAGGATGGCCATAGTCTTCGATTATGATCCTTTTATTATTTTCATCAACTGAAAATACTATTACGTAACTCGAATTAATATGAACCCTTTTCAAATGTTGTTAGGGTTTTCTTAAATTCGAATATCTATGTGGATTGACGGATATCTCATCAATCTTACCGAGATGGAGGTTCATTTATCTTTCCGATTTTCAAAAGTCATGTGAAAGATCACTTTGGATTTTTATCATTTACTGATTTGATAATCAATATAATAATACCGGCCACTAACAAGATCAATCCACAGATCAAAGAACATGATCCAGTAACAACTGGCCAATATACAAGTTCACCATATCTGTAGAAATAATCCCTCAAGTAGAGAAATAGCCCTGCACTAAAGATCGCTAGCATTATCCCTGCGATCAGAGAGAAAACACCTATTAACTTAACATTAGCCATCCTCACTCCCCCTTCCCAATTTTCCTTTTCGGCCATAATTTTCGGCCATAAAGCGGTAACTGGGATACCGTTTATTAAAGATAGTGGAGAAAGAGGGGGGCCATAATCAACCTGAGGAGATCAGAGGGGAGAGGGTCATCCGAGAAGGTACTTCGCCGGGGATCTACACACTCCCACCCTAGAGTACTTTCGATGGGCAGCACCATTTTTGCTCTTGTCCATACCCCAAGGATCTGGTGCAGGGGGCCCTTGATAGAAAACACCTCCAGGTTAAGGGAATATTTCATATCGGAAAGGAATCAAATAAACTGGAAGAAACCAATGTTATTGGAGTTGGGAAGGACGGATACAGCAGATATGATAATAGCACCATTCAAGATGAGGACAAGCTGAGAAGGATTATTCTCCATCT
>Ga0272443_10004880_pt1 | contig 14245 bp, 12 predicted proteins | sample SSMAcet12_FD_193581 | JGI IMG/M metagenome (GOLD analysis project Ga0272443, IMG submission 193581) | Marine sediment archaeal communities from Little Sippewissett salt marsh, Falmouth, MA, United States - SSM-Acet-12 | ecosystem: Environmental > Aquatic > Marine > Wetlands > Sediment ...
TATTATTCCAGCTTCATTACCATCCCCGGCGAACCGTTCCATACTTTCATCGCACCCTTCTGGGCCGATCTGAATATGGATCCTGAACTTGACGGGCATGGTTCGGTTTATTTTTACCGCGCCCCCACTCATGACAGCTTCGTGGTGCAATTTAACGAGATGGGTAATTTCGAGGATGTCGCTGATACGCTGGTCACCTTCCAGGTACTGCTTCTCAAGGACGGCGATATCAAGATGCAGTATCTCGATGTCGGAATGGCTGGAATTGAAAGCACGGCTCTTATCGGTGTTTCCGAGCTGGATTGCAACGGCGTTCTATATTTCGATAGAGGCGATCCGGTGGAAAATACCGTTAGTGATTCCTTCGCGATATTCTTCGATTTCGAAACCATCCTGTGGGAGTTGGCCGGTGATGCCAACGGTGACGGTTCCATGAATATCGCCGATGCTTCTTACATAATCAATTCCATCTTTTTCGGCGGTCCGCCGGTAAAACGCTTCGAGGAAGGCGATGCCAACTGTGATGGAACGGTTAATATAGTTGATGCTTCGTTTATAATAAACGCCATCTTTTTCGGCGGTGATCAGCCCTGTTATTATGAATGGTGATAAGCGCACCGTCGAGTGACATATCAAATACTTTTAGAATACCCGGAAATTATTAAAATTTGGTCAGGAGACTCAATGATATTCAATCGTATTGGACGATTATGCCCTTTATCAGAGCATGGCAAAGATTGATTCGGTTGTCAGCTTTATAAAGCTTTCCGGGATAATACCCAGCCCGAGCGTTCCAATGGCGGTGATAATAATCGCCAGGGCAACCAGCGGTGCGACTTTGAGGGAACGTTCTTCGGCTTCCGCTTCGGGACCGATATCTTCCGGCTTTTCAAAGAAAGCCATCTTGAGTGGTTTAAGATAATAGAAAACTGAAATCAATGAATTAATAACGGCCAGGACCACCAACCAGACGAATCCGGCTTTGACGGCCGCGGAAAAGACATAAAATTTACCGACAAAACCGGCTGTTGGCGGAAAGCCCGCCAGCGAAAACATAAAGAGCGCCAGAAAGACGGCCAGCCAGGGATGTTTTGACACCAGGCCCTTGTAGGTCGAGAGATGGTTGGAGCCGCCGTTTTTGCCTTCGATGATAATCACCATAGCAAAAGCGCCCATATTGAAAAAGCCGTAAGCCAGCAGGTAATAAAGGGCTGCCGAGATTGCCTCGGCCCCGCCCGCAGTCAAAGCCACCAGCAGATAACCGGCATGAGCGATGGACGAATAAGCCAGCATGCGTTTGACATCGTTTTGCATCACGGCCAGAACATTTCCGATAGTCATGGTGAACACGGCCAAAAGCCAAAAAACGATGGTGAAAATATCCTGCATACCGGCAAAGCCGATCATGAAGATACGCAGAAGGGCGATAATTCCGGCCGCTTTGGGTCCGACCGAGAAAAAAGCTGTTACCGGCGTCGGCGCCCCGGTGTAAACATCGGGCACCCAGGTATGGAACGGGAAAGCGGCGATCTTGAAACCGAAACCGACCAGAATCAACACCGCGCCGACGGTGAGATAAATCCCGTTGCTGACCAGTGCAGTATCGGTGCGAGAGAGGATATTATAAAGATCAGTCGTCCCCGTACCGCCATAAACCAGCGCGATACCATAAAGGAAAAAGCCTGAGGCGAAAGCTCCCATAAAGAAATATTTGGCGGCCGACTCGTTGGACTTGAGATTGCCGCGATTGAATCCTGCCAGGACATAAAGCGGCAGGGACATTATTTCCAGACCGAGGAAGATGACCATCAGGTTGGTCGATGAGGCCATGATCATCATACCGATGGTCGAAAGAAGCATCAAGCCATAATATTCGGGGCGGTTGAGATTGAGGCGATTGAGATAGTCATGCGACAGCAATATGGCCGTACCGCAGGCTAACAGAAAAATAATTTTGGCCATAACCGCGAAATTGTCAGCAATCACCATCCCGAAATAGCCGCCCTGGGGATTGTTCCATCCGGAGAAGGCAAAGACAATGGCAACTATAACTCCGATCAGAGCTACCAGCATGCCGGCTGACTGCTTGCGCACCAGAGGTGCAAACATGAAAATAATGAAAGAGAACATCAACAAGGCCAGTTCGGGCATGATGATATTAAAATTTATGTCAGCCATTTGCGGCATATCGCCTACTCCCATTATTCCGTATCCGGGATAGTTTCCGAAATATCCTGAACTACAAGCGTACCGTCCTGATTATCCTTATATGCTTCATAAGCCGCCCGCCCCGCTTCAACCTGATTGATAATAGTCTTGACCGATGGTTCTATTATGCGGAAGAACGGTTTGGGATAAAAGCCGATCCAGAAAATCATTATTACCAAAGGTATCAGCACGATTTTTTCGCGCAGGTTTATATCGGTCAGTTTTTCATTGGCCGGTTTGGTAATTTTGCCGTAGAACACGCGCTGGTACATCCACAGCATATAGCAGGCGGCAAAGATCACTCCTGAAGCGCCCAATACGGCATAAACTTTATTATAAGACCAGGTTCCCAGCAAGATTAAAAACTCACCGACAAAGCCATTGGTGCCCGGCACGCCGATGGAAGATAACATTACAATCATAAAGAAAGTGGAATAAACAGGGACTTTACCGGCCAGACCGCCATATTCGGAAATCAACCGGGTGTGACGCCGTTCATAAATCATGCCGACCAGAAGGAACAGTGCTCCGGTGGAAATGCCGTGATTGATCATCTGGATAATCGACCCGGTCATACCCTGTTCATTGAGAGCCATCATGCCCAGCATAACAAAACCCATATGCGATACCGAGGAAAAAGCCACCAGCGATTTTATATCTTTCTGGACCATTGCCACCAACGCGCCATAGATAATACCGATCACGGCCAGAACCGAAATCAGCGGCATGAATTCGAAAGTCGCAATGGGAAACAGCGGCAGACAGAAGCGCAGGAAACCGTAAGTTCCCATCTTTAGAAGCACACCGGCCAGAATAACCGACCCGGCGGTGGGCGCTTCGACGTGAGCGTCAGGTAACCAGGTATGGAATGGCCACATGGGGACTTTTATAACGAAAGCCAGCCCGAAAGCGGCGAATAACCACAGTTGTAGATTAGCCGGGAGATTCATCGCGGTAATTTTTAACAGATCGAGGGTATATTCCCCGGTCATGGTGTGATACTGGAAATAAATCACCAGGATTGCCACCAGCATCAACAGCGACCCGACCATAGTAAACAAAACGAACTTGATCGCGGCATACATGCGGCGCGCACCGCCCCAGACACCGATCAGGAAATACATCGGGACCAGCATGACTTCCCAGAAAACATAGAACATAAACAGATCAAGAGCGCAGAAAACGCCGATCATGCCCGTTTCCAGAATTAAAAGCGATATATAGAAGCCCTTGACCGATTCCTTGATAGCTGAAAAAGTTGACAGGATCGCAATAGTCGTCAGGAAGGTCGTCAGCAGAATTAACAGCAGTGACATGCCGTCGATGCCCAGGTGATACCCGATGCCGAACTGCGAGATCCAAGGCAAATTAACTTCAAACTGCATCCCCAGAGCATAATAATCATAGCGGGCCAGCAGACAGAGCGATGCGATGAAAGTCATCAGGGAGAAAAACAGGGCGCTGTGTCTGATCGACTGATGATGATCTTTGGGAACCAGTAATATAAAAAACGTTCCCAGCAGTGGCAGGAAGGTGACTATGGTAAGTATCCAGCTATCCATTTGTTTACCTCACCACCATATAACCGACCAGAATTACGACACCGACGACAAAGATCGTCATATATATTCGCAGGTAGCCGCTTTGCATGCGCCGCATGGTTTCTGACATATCACCCACCAGATGGGCCAGACCGTTGGCGATACCATCTATGATAAGAACATCGAACACTTTCCAGAGAAAGATGGAACCATTGACGATGGGCCTAACGATTGTAGCACCATAGAATTCATCCACCCAGTATTTATTTAGAAGCATTTTATGAAGGCCCGACAGCGACTGGCGCAGTGAGGTGGCTTTGGCGATATTTTTGCGATAGAAATACCAAGCCAGATAAATCGAAATTAGTACCAAAACTATTGTGACAGCCATCAACCCATATTCCAGTGAAGCGCTGTGGTGCGCCGCCACCGCGTGGCCGCCGCCGCCATGAGATGTGGCCATCACCGGTTCTAAAAATTTTTCAAACCAAGCTCCCCCGCCGAGCGCGTGCGGTATTCCGATCCAGCCGCCGATTACCGCCAGCACCGCCAGCACTACCAGCGGCATGGTCATGACTTTGGGCGATTCATGGAGATGTTCGGCGGTGTGTTTGTCATAGCGGCCTTCGCCGTAAAAAGTCAGGTAGAGCAAGCGGAACATATAGAAAGCCGTCAAAGCCGCCGTAAGCACACCTATGATCCAGAAAATGACATGGCCGTGCCCGGATGAAAATGATTTCCACAGAATTTCATCTTTGGAGAAGAATCCTGAGAAAAGCGGGATTCCGGTAATAGCCAGCGTTCCCATCAGGAAAGTCTTATAAGTTAGCGGTAGTTGTTTTTTAAGGCCGCCCATTTGGCGCATATCCTGTTCGTTGGACATGGCATGAATAACCGACCCGGAGCCGAGGAACAAGAGAGCTTTGAAGAAGGCGTGGGTCATCAGGTGAAAAATACCGGCGGAAAAAGCGGCCACACCGCAGGCCAGCATCATATAACCCAATTGACTGACGGTGGAATAAGCCAGAACCCGTTTGATATCGTTCTGCGCCAAACCTATCGTTGCGGCTACCAGCGCGGTCGCGGCGCCTACAATAGCCACGACCAAAAGCGTCGTCGGAGCCAGTATAAACAGGAAATTCAACCGCACAATCATATATACGCCGGCGGTGACCATGGTCGCGGCATGGATCAAAGCGGATACCGGGGTGGGACCTTCCATAGCATCGGGTAACCAGATATAAAGCGGTATCTGGGCCGATTTACCGGTAGCACCGAAGAACAATAAGAGTGTCGCCGCGGTTATGACTCCTCCGCCTATTGTGAAAACTTCGGGAGCCTTATGAGCCAGATCAGTGAATTGCAATGTTCCGGCGGCCCAGAATAAAATGAATCCACCCAGAAGGAAGCCGAAATCACCGATGCGGTTGACGATAAAAGCTTTATTGCCCGCATCGGACGCTGATTTTTTCTCGAACCAGAACCCGATCAAAAGATAGGAACACAGCCCGACGCCTTCCCAGCCGATAAACAAAAGCATTAAATTATCAGCCAGCACCAGCAACAGCATGGAGAACATGAACAGGTTGAGGTAGATAAAATACCGTTTGATGCCGGGATCATGGGCCATATAGCCGATGGAATAGATATGAATCAGGAAACCGACCCCGCTTACGACCAGAATCATAACCGCTGAGAGAGGATCAAGGAGAAAGGCCATATCGAGATGCAGATTGCCGACCGGCAACCAGTTAAACAGAACCTGATGTATAACTCTCTCTTCGGCCGGGAATCCCAGTAGATGGAAAAAGAGGACAACTGACCAGATAAACGACAGCCCTACCGAACCAACCGCGAGGGAAACCACCATGTTTTTAGGCAGACGGGTGCGAAAAATGCCATTGATCACAAAGGTCAAAAACGGCAGAAGAGGAACTATAAACAGGTAATCGCTCATGCCTTTACCATTTCATCAGGTTCAGAAAATCGCTGTCAACCGATTCCCGGTTGCGAAATACAGCGATAATAATTGCCAGTCCAACGGCGGCTTCACCGGCCGCTACAGCCATTACCAGGAAGACAAAAACATGGCCGTCCATATTCTGCAGATGGCGCGAAAAAGCGACCATAGCCAGGTTGGCGGCATTGAGCATGATCTCTATGCACATGAACATCACGATCATGTTGCGCGAGATCATCACGCCGACCACACCGACCACAAACAGGAAAGCCGACAGAATGATATAATATTCCAACGGTACCGCCATCACCCTACAATCCTTTCCTGGCCATCACTACCGCTCCGATAATAGCCGCCAGAAGCAAAATGGAGGTCAGCTCAAAAGGATAAACAAATTTGCCGTATAAAAGCGCGGCCACTTCCGGGACCGACCCGAAGGTTTCGTCCACACCGCGGAAGTGCGCCTGCACACCGGTACCGACCCAGACCATCTCGCCCAGTAGCACCACGGCAAATGTCCAGGCAATCGGTTTCAGTTTGCCCAGGCTATCGGAACCCATATCGGCATACCGGATATTGAGCAACATTACCACGAAGAGAAACAGTACCAGGATAGCTCCGCCGTAAATCAGAATCAGAAAAGCGGCTAAAAACAATCCGGCCAGCATGACATAAAGCACCGACTGCGCCATAATCGACAGAATCAGATAGAGGACGCTGGCAATGGGACTTTTAACGGTTATGACCATGACGGCTGATGCCAGAGCAATAATCGCCGCCACAGCAAACATCACCATTTCCACTTAACTGTTTCTCCTCCCGGTTTCATAAGACCGTTCGCATCATTTATGATAATAGCGGCGCGTCCGGCGGTGAATCGTTTTATAAGAACGATCCTGGCGCGGATGCTCCACCAGCATTTCTTCTTTACCGCGAATGAATTTATCGCGGTGATCATCGGCGATTTCATATTCATGTCCCAGGAAAATCGCCTCCTCGGGACAGGCTTCTTCGCAGAATCCGCAAAAGATACAGCGGATCAGATTTATTTCATACACTTCGGCGTAGCGTTCGCCTTTATCGTTCTCGGACGGTTCCATATAAATGGCATCAGCCGGGCAGGCCGCCGCGCACAAACCGCAACAGACACAACGTTCGGTGCCGTCTTCATAACGTTCCAGATAATGCAGACCGCGATAGCGCGGGGGCATATCCATCTTCTCGCGCGGATATTTCCGGGTTACCGGCTTTTTGAACAGGTATTTGATGGTGGTCATCAAACCCGTCGGCAAAGCGATTACCGTCGTCTTAATTATGTCCCAAAAAGTTCGCCACATATTTATATCAGATACATTATCAGTCCGGTTACGATTACATTTAACAGGGCTATAGGGAAAAGCACTTTCCAGCCCAGATCCATCAACTGGTCATAGCGCAGGCGCGGGAAGGTCGCCCGCATCCAGATATAAAACGCCATGAAAAAGATAACTTTGATGACCAGCCACCATGGTCCCGCGATAAACGGTCCGTTCCAACCGCCAAAAAAGAGCGTGGCCATGACCGCCGAGGCGGTCAGCATATTGCCGTATTCCCCGATGAAAAACATCGAAAAGCGCATCGAGCTGTATTCGGTGTGATACCCGGCCACCAGTTCCGCTTCGGCTTCCGGCATGTCAAATGGTGAGCGGTTGGTTTCAGCCACGGCGCAAATCCAGAAAAGCAGAGCCGCGACCGGATTTTTCCAGAAAAACCAGTCGAAGACGCCGGCCTGCTGATTTACTATTTCAGTCAGCGACAGCGTCCCGGATAGCATCAAAACCGGAATAATGGTCAGTCCGTAGGCAACCTCATAGGAAATCATCTGCGCCGATGACCTGATACCGCCCAAAAGAGAATATTTGGAACCGGAAGACCAACCGCCCAGAGCGATACCATAAACGCCCAGCGAAGTCGTGGCCAGAATAAACAGAATCCCGATATTCAGATCCGAGATAGTCAGCGGAACGGTATAGCCAAAAATATCTATCGGTTCCCCGATGGGAATCACGGCAAAGGCCAGAAGTCCGGGAACAAACGCTATAATCGGGGCTACCAGCATGATGGTTTTCTCAGCCTGCGAGGGAACCACGTCTTCCTTGAAAATAACTTTAAGACCGTCGGCTATAGGCTGGAAAAGCCCGAAAGGCCCCACATAGGTCGGACCCATACGATGCTGAATACGGCCCAGGAGTTTCCGTTCCAGCCAGGTAGCATAAGCACATCCGGTCATAACGGCCGCAAAGATTATCAGGACCTTGATAACAATCAATATGATAAAGGTCAGTTCAGGCATCTATCCTCAATCCGCCTTTTCCAGTTTAACCCAGCCGCCATTATCGCGCGTCACCAGCGCATTGATCTCGGTAGCGGCAAAATTATTCGGGGCGAAAACAACATCACCTTCAAAGAATTCCGATATCCGGGCTTTAAGCACCTGCTTGCCCGAATCGGATTCCACCCGAACCAGATCACCCGTTGTAATATTCAGCTTTTCCGCCAGCCGCGGCGAAAGTTCCAGATATGGCTCCGATGTAAAGCGCATCAATGACGGGCAGTGTTCGGTCAGGTAGCCATAATGATGCAAATCATCGCCGACGATCAGTTTATAGTCGAATCCTTCCGGCTTAGCCGGATTTTCCGCTTTCACTTCGTAGAATTTATCAATTTCGCGCGGGGTGCGGTGCCAGAAATCAATTATCTCTTTTGTTTCCCGGCTCAGACTATCTTCATCCACATCCAGCGGCGTCCCCATTTTATCCGCCAAAGCGGTCAGGATTTCGAGGCCACTTTTAGCATTTTTGGGTACCGGGCGGGCCTTGCTGTAAGCCTGATAGCGGCCTTCCAGATTGACAAAGGACCCGTTCTCCTCGGCAAATCCCGCCAGCGGCAGGACCACATCGGCTTTTATGGTGGTAGCGGTTTCAAATAAATCAGCCACTACCAGAAAATCGAGTTTATCCAGCGCGGCATTAACGAAAGCACCATCGGGATAGCGCATAGCCGGGTTGGCTCCGATTATAAACAGAGCATCGATTTCCTCGTCGAGCGCACTTTTAAAAATCTGCGACGATGAACAACCCGCCGAATCGGGAATTTCCGCATTCCACATTTGCCCCAGCTTCTGAGTCATCTCCGGAGAAAGCCGCGGCTTGAATCCGACCCTATCGGCTCCGCGTGAATTGGCCTGCGCGGCCAGGATAGCCACCTTATCATCGGCCACTCCCAGCAAATTGGCAATGTTGTGCAGGCCATTGGCAAGGGTATAGCGATTTTGCGATTCTTTTAATTTTTCACCGCTGAGAATAAACAGGTTTTTGACCTCCGCCAGCCCGGCCACAAGAGTTTTGATGCGTTCTTCATCGATTCCGCAGATTTTAGCCGCCTCGGCCAGAGTAGCCGGGGATAATTTCTGCTTTACGGCTTCCGCTTTTGAAGCATCGATATTTTTATACAGCTTGCCATCGATGATGGCATGAGTCAGGGCCACCAGGAAGGCCGCTTCCGTATCGGGCCGGTAAATCAGTTCATCGATTGAAATGTCGGCCGATTTGGTTTCTATCGGGTTGGCGGTCCAGACTCTGGCGCCGAATTTACGCCAGGCCTTGCGCAAGCGCAGATTGACAGCAGGATGTTCTTTGATCAAATTCGATCCGAAAACAAAAACGCCATCGGCCTTTTCCAGATCAGCGATTTTGAAAGGAGCATCATATAAACACGCGTAGCATTCGGCTTCTTCGGTATCGCGGATATTTATGTATTCCAGTCGATAATCAATGGAATTGGAGCGCAATACCTGCCGGAAGAAACGATTGAACAAATATATCGTCTCGGTGGAAACATTTCCGCCCACCAGCCCGGCAATACAAACCGAGCCTTTGTTATCCTTGATGGATTTGAATTTTTTAACGGTCAAATCGAGAGCATCATCCCAACTGGTTTCTTTCTGCTCGCCGGCTTTCTTGACCAGCGGGCTTTTCAGGCGGTCTTCGGCATTGATATATTGATAACCATAACGGCTGATATCACAAATCCAGCCCTCGTCAACGTCATCATTGCGCCGCGAGGTGGCCCGCCAGATAGCGCGGTGATTGTGCCACAGTTTGATATTCTGACCGTCGGCATCATAAGGGGCAATCGATGGTGTCTGTTTGGCTTTCCATACCCGGACTTTGTAGCGCCAGTCGGTATTGGTCAGGGCACCCACGGGACAAATTTCAACGACGTTACCCGAATAAAGATTTTCGATCTGCCGGCCCGGGGGAACATCGATAACCGTATGACTGCCGCGCTGATAAGCTCCCAGGTCCCATTCGCCGGCGATTTCCTTGTTGAAGCGCACGCATTTGAAGCAGGTCACACAGCGGTTCATATTGCGGATAATTTCCGGGCCGATGCGTTTGTCGTCGAATGTTCCGAAAGTTTTATCATCGACCACGCGATGGCGGACGAAAGTCTGGCGCGATTTATCGATACCGTGACGGAAAACATTGTTCTGCAGGTCACATTCGCCGCCCTTATCACAGGTAGGGCAGTCGAGCGGGTGATTGAGCAGTAGAAATTCCAGCACACCGCGCCGAGCTTTGATAATATTATCGGTGTTGGTGTGTACCACCATATCGGGCATAACTTCGGTAGCGCAGGAAACGGCCGGTTTGGGGAATTTCTCAATATCAACCAGACACATACGGCAGGCTCCGATATTATCGAGTTTGGGGTGCCAGCAGAAATAAGGGATATCAACACCTATCTGCTGAGCCGCCTCCAGCACGGTCGTTCCTTTGGGAACGGTAACTTCCTGACCGTCGATGGTCAACGTGACCATATTTTTATTTTCGCCGTTATCTGCCATATTTATTTAAATGTGTAACTGGTCTCCACCATACACTTCTTGTGTTCAATGTGATATTCAAATTCGTTTCGGAAATGCTTGATAATCGATTCGATCGGCATCACCGCGGCGTCACCGAGTGGGCAAATCGTTCGGCCCATGATATTGTTGCAGATATCGAGAATCAAATCTATATCGCCCGGCCTACCTTCGCCGTGTTCAATGCGGTTAATAATCCGCTTGAGCCAAGCCGTTCCCTCGCGGCAGGGCGTGCATTTGCCGCACGATTCATGGGCATAGAAATTAATCAGTTTCATGGCCACCCAGACCATGCAAGCCCGTTCGTCAATAACAATGATAGCACCCGATCCGAGCATGGAACCGGCTTCGACCACCGCTTCATAATCAAGCGGGGTATCGATCTGATCGGGCATGAGGAGCGGGGTCGATGATCCGCCGGGGATGATGGCTTTAAGTTGGTGACCATCTTCGATACCGCCGCCCAGTTCATTAATGACATAAGACAGCGGTGTTCCCAGGGGGATCTCATAATTGCCGGGCTTGTTAACATTGCCGGACAGTGAGAAAATTTTGGTACCCGGTGATTTTTCTGTCCCGAAACCGCGATACCAGTCTATGCCGTGGTTGATAATTCCCACCAAGCTGGCCAGTGTTTCAACATTATTTACTACTGTGGGACAACCATAGAGACCCTTGACAGCCGGGAAGGGCGGTCTTATGCGCGACAGCCCGCGGTCACCTTCCAGCGATGATAATAGCGCCGTTTCCTCGCCGCAGATATAAGCCCCGCCGCCGGTGTGAACTATTATATCCAGATCATAATCGGTGCCGAAAATGCCCTTGCCCAGATAACCTTTATCATAGGCTTCATCGATGGCTTTCTCCAGACAGGAAGCGGGATACATGAATTCACCGCGGACATAAATAAAGGCCGTATGGCAGTTGATGGCATACGAGGCTATCATGATGCCTTCGATAACCTGATGCGGGTCGCGCTCCATCAGAACGCGGTCTTTGCAGGTTCCCGGTTCGGATTCATCGGCATTGCAACAGAGGTATATCGGTTTACCCAGATTCTGAGGAACGAAACTCCATTTTAAACCGGCCGGGAATCCGGCACCGCCGCGTCCGCGCACTCCGGATTTCTTGACCGTTTCTATCAATTCCTCACGCTTGTATTCTTTGAGCACTTTCTGAATAGCTTGATAGCCGCCGTGCTCTACATAGCGATCGAGTTTGATCTGATCAGGATCCTGGATATACTTGAAAAGGACCTGTTCCATCACTTGCTATCCTTTTCCGCCCGGGCGCGCAAATCGTCAATAATTTTATCTATCTTCTCGCGAGTCAAGTCTTCGTAATATTTATCATCTATCTGAAACATGGGAGCATTGGCGCAACAGCCCAGACATTCCACCGAAATCAGGGTGAACATCTTGTCGGGGGTGGTATCGCCCAGCTTGATTCCCAGTTTTTCTTCGAGATATTCGATCATATTGTCCGCTCCGCGCAGGGAGCAGGAAATATTGTGGCATACCTGGATGAGATAGGTTCCCACCTCTTCCTTGGGAAACATGGTGTAGAACGAGGCCGCCTCGGCGACTTCGACATAAGGCACATCGATTACGCGCGCCAGTTCGCGGTAAATTTCAGCATCCAGATGCCCGACCTGTTTATAGGCCGCTGTCAGGGCGGGCAAAATAGCCGAGCGCCGCGATGGGTAGCGAACCGCCCGCTTCTTTATTTCCCGGACTGTGGCTTCGTTCAGAATCATCGATCAACCTCACCCAGTACAATATCAATCGAGCCGATACAGGTAACCACGTCAGCTATCAGTCTTCCGCGAACCATAGTTTCCAGAGCCTGCAGATTTATAAGTGACGGCGGCCGCACGCGCATGCGATAGGGCTTGACCGAACCGTCGGAAACGATAAAGTATCCCAATTCACCCTTAGGTGACTCGATGGGTTGATAATAGGAACCGCGCGGGACTTTGAAACCCTCGGTGATAATCTTGAAATGGAAAATCATGGCTTCCATATCGGTTAGCACTTTGCTCTTGGGCGGCAAAACCACACCGGGAACATCGGCCCGGAAAGGACCTTCCGGCATACCGTCCATAGCCTGTTTGACTATTCGCAATGATTGTCGCATTTCTTCGAGGCGCACCATATAGCGATCATAGCAATCGCCTTTGGTGCCAACCGGAATATCGAAATCGAATTTTTCATAGCCCGAATAAGGATGTGCCTTGCGAACATCATATTTGATACCGGTGGAGCGCAGAACCGGACCGGTGAGTGACATATCCAGAGCCTGTTCGGGCGTAAGGTTGCCGACATCGGTCAGCCGTTTAATCCAGATGCGATTCTGTGACAATAATTTTTCGTATTCTTTTATCTTATCCGGGAATACTTTCAGGATCGCCCTGACTTTCTTATCGAGATCGGGAGGCAGATCATAAGCCAGACCGCCTACGCGGAAATAAGTGGACATCATGCGCTGTCCGGAAACGGCCTCATAAATATCCAGAATCATTTCCCGTTCCCGGAAGGTATAGAGCATCATCGACATGGCGCCGACGTCGAGAGCGTGCGTGCCCAGCCAGACCAGATGTGAATTGAGTCGCGTTAATTCGGTTAACAGTACGCGGGCAACTTTAACCTTTTCGGGGACTTCGATACCCAGCAGTTTTTCGACACACAGGACAAAACCCAGATTGTTTGACATGGGTGAGAGATAATCCATGCGGTCGGTCATGGGGATGACTTTGTAATAGAGTTTATCCTCGGCTGTTTTTTCGATACCGGTATGGAGATACCCCATATACGGAGTGGCCTTGAGAACGGTTTCGCCGTCCAGTTCCAGCACCACGCGCAAAACACCGTGGGTAGCAGGATGTTGCGGGCCCATATTGAGCGTCATTGTCCGGGAAGCGACACTCATTTGATTATCTCCGGCGGATTATCTTTGTTCCAGCTGAAATGGGGCTGTTCATAAGTCAGGGGGAAATCCTTGCGATGCGGCCAGCCTTCGAAACCATCGGGAGTCAGAATGCGCCGCAAATCGGGATGTCCTTCGAATTCTATCCCCAGCATGTCATAAACTTCGCGCTCCAGCCAGTCGGCCCCGGAATATATCGGCTGAATCGACCTGATCGCCGGTTTGCCGCTTTCGGGCAAAAAGGTACGAATGAGAACCCGCTGACCGCTGGTCACATTGTAAAAATTGTAAACGATTTCAAAGCGCTGATCGGGATTATCGATCCAGTCCACGCCGCAAATATCGGACAAAAGCTCAAAGCCGGTCTTTTCGTCACCCTTTAAGAAACGGGCGATATCGAAAATACTCTCCGGTTTGACAATTATCGAAAACTGGTCAACATTGTGCAACCAGTCGATAATGCGGTCACCGAATTCCTCTTTCATGAGGTCCAGCAGAGTTTTTTCCTGAGCGGTCAGTTCCATTATTTATTATTCAGCCCCTGATGCCTTAAAGACTTTCAGGCTTTTTTATCCTTAACCGATTCTTTCATTACTTTTTTATGCAGTTTCAAGATACCGTCAATCAACTGCTCCGGACGGGGCGGACATCCGGGAATATAAATATCAACCGGGATAATCCGGTCAACACCATGCAAAATAGCGT
>Ga0272443_10004881_pt1 | contig 14242 bp, 11 predicted proteins | sample SSMAcet12_FD_193581 | JGI IMG/M metagenome (GOLD analysis project Ga0272443, IMG submission 193581) | Marine sediment archaeal communities from Little Sippewissett salt marsh, Falmouth, MA, United States - SSM-Acet-12 | ecosystem: Environmental > Aquatic > Marine > Wetlands > Sediment ...
CGAGCTTTTGACACCCCTCTTCAGCGGACAGATCGGCCTGGATCAGGACCGGTGTACCGCCGCGCTGCGTGACCTCTTCGGCGACTTTTTCCGCGTCCTCCGCGCTGCGGTTGTAGTGGATGTAGATAATATTTCCGGCAGCCAGCTCTCTTGCTGTGGCTGCACCGATACCCGTACTGGCGCCGGTAATGACTATGTGCTGCATGGTATTCCTCCTGTGTGCTTTCACATGGTTTTAAAGTAAAAAAAACGAGCTGCCGTGGCAAATCCTGCGCAATCTCAGCGCCGGGGTGAACGGCTGAACGGCGTTTGCACCGGATTTGCCGCGCTATGAAATCTTGCGCTTTTTCCTACCGCACTATACACTTTGCCCATTATGGTCACCCGTCATTGTATCTACTGCGCTGATGCGAAAAACCTGACTGCTGTATCGGACGAGAGCGTCCACCTGGTGGTAACCTCTCCTCCCTATCCGATGATAGAAATGTGGGACCTGGATTTTTCCGGCATGAATCCGGCTATTCAGCAGGATCTCGGACAGGGAGACGGGCAGGCCGCCTTCGAAAAGATGCACCTCCTGCTGGACCTCGTCTGGAGTGAATGCTTCCGGGTCGTGGTACCGGGAGGAATCGTGTGCATCAATATCGGAGATGCCACCCGAAGCCTTGACGGCCGTTTCCGCCTCTATTCCAACCACGCACGCGTCATTTCCGCCATGGAGAGTCTTGGTTTCCAGTCGCTTCCCCTTGTCCTGTGGCGCAAGCAGACCAACTCCCCGACCAAGTTCATGGGTTCGGGTATGCTTCCGGGAGGAGCCTACGTTACTCTGGAACACGAGTATATCCTGATTTTCAGGAAGGGCGGGAAGCGGGAGTTCCGGAGCATGGAGGAAAGACGGCTCCGCCGCCGCAGCGCCCTTTTCTGGGAGGAGCGGAACAGCTGGTTCTCAGATATCTGGGAATTCAAGGGAATCCGGCAGGCGCTCAGCGGAAAGGCCAGCCCCGCGGGCGTCAGCAAGGGAGGGGAGAAGGTACCAGATATTCCCAACGGCCAGGTGAGAAAACGCAGCGCCGCTTATCCCTTCGAGCTTGCATACCGCCTCGTCCACATGTATTCACTCCAGGGTGAAACCGTTCTGGATCCTTTCGCGGGGACCGGTACGACAAGCCGTGCCGCCGTTGCGGGAGGGCGGAACTCGATAGGATTCGAGATCAGTCCGGACCTGACGGAGTATATTCGGGTCTCTCTGCCCGAGGAACTATCGGCGATGAATGAGTACAGTCTCAGCCGCCTCGGTCGGCACCGGGAATTTATCGCCGGACGCACATCCAGACATCACAACAGCCGCTACGATTTCCCGGTAGTCACCTCCCAGGAGGTGGATCTGGAGATTCCTCTGGTCGCGACCATAGAAGCCGTCGAGGAGGGCTTTGTGGTAACGTACCGCGAACAGGCGGTCTAGGATATCCCGAAGTATTCGGATGCGTTGCGGTAGGAAATTGCTTCGACCATTTCGCCGAGCAGCTTCATGTCGTTGGGCGCTTCGCCCGCTTCGACCCATGAACCTATGAGATTGCACACGATTCTTCGAAAATATTCGTGACGCGGAAAGGAGAGAAAACTCCTCGAATCGGTAAGCATACCGATGAAGCGGGAGAGAAGACCCATGTTGGCTACTGCCTTCATCTGCCGTTCCATCCCGTCCTTCTGATCGTTGAACCACCATCCCGATCCGAGCTGCATCTTTCCGGGAGTCCGTCCGTCATGGAAGCAGCCGATGATGCTCATGAGCATCTCGTAGTCCCGGGGATTGAGATTGTAGACTACGGTTTTGGGCAGTTCGCCGCTGGTATTCAGTGTATCCAGGAAGCGGGCGAGGGGTGCGGCGATCGGGAGGTCTCCCATAGCGTCGAAGCCGGTATCGGGGCCGAGCTGACGGAACATCCGGCTGTTGTTGTTGCGGAGGGCGCCGATGTGGAGCTGCATGACCCATCCCCTCCGGGCGTTCATCTTTGCCAGCTCGATGAGGACGGCCGTCTGGAATATGCGGATCTCATGAGCGGTTACCGAACCTCCCATGAGCAGCGTTGCGAATATCCTGGCGGCTTCCTGTTCGGTGTACTCTTCCGCCACCGGCACGAGGAGGGCGTGATCGCTCGACCGGCATCCGCTTTCATGGAAAAAGGCGTGGCGGGCGTCGAGGGCTTCGATGAGATCGGTGTAGCTCGAGATGTCGATATCGCTTGCGTGCCCCAGTCTGTCCAGGTATGCGTGAAATGTCTCCGGATTGCCGACTGCGAGGGCTTTGTCGGGACGAAAGGTGGGGAAGACCTTGATGGAAAAACTGTCATCCTCCGCGACAGCCCGATGGTATTCGAGAGAGTCCGCGGGATCGTCGGTGGTACAGACAACCTTTACCTGCATCTTTTCCAGGAGGGGACGGACCCTGAACTCATCTTCAGCAAGCCTCCGGTTTGTCTCTGTGTAGATTGCTTCCGCCGAATCGGGATCGAGCACTTTGTCGATATCGAAATAGCGCAGAAGCTCCAGGTGCGTCCAGTGGTAGAGGGGATTGCCGATAGTGTGCGGGACCGTACGGGCCCATGCCTGGAATTTTTCCCGGTCGGAACTCCCGCCGGTAATGTACTTCTCATCGATTCCGTCATTCCGCATCGCCCGCCATTTGTAGTGGTCTCCGCCGAGCCAGACCTCGGTTATCGAGCGGTAGGAGGTGTTCTCCGCGATTTCACGGGGCGGGAGATGATTATGAAAGTCGAGAATCGGCATCCGGGAAGCGTAATCGTGGTAGAGCTGTCCGGCCGGATCGTTCTGCAGCATGAAATCATCGTCAATGAAGGTCTTCACGTTTTTCTCCTTTCTTACTGCCGTTAAGAATCATAGTATACCCGAAAACAGCGCCTGTCAAAATCCGCGGGCAGGGGATTGCTTTGGTGCCGCGGTATGCGGAACGGAACAAACCGGATATACTGGACCCGATCTTTTTACACAGGGACAGGCACATGATCGAAGCGATACTGTTTGACTTTGACGACACCCTTATCAACTACCAGGTTTCTGAGCGGTACGGCCTGACCAGGGCGCTCGAGCTCTGCGGGGTTCAGGTGAGGGAGGAGCATCTGCAGATCTACCGGGAGGAGAATCAGAGACTCTGGAAGCTGGTGGAGAAGGGTGAGATGAGCACCGCGGAGCTGCGGATCCGCCGTTTTGAGATCCTGCTGGCGCGGACCGGTTTACAGGTCGATATTTCCCCTGAAAAGCTTGGAGAGCTCTATCTGCACCATTTTGCCGAAGTCGGCGAACTCGAGGACGGGGCTCTGCAGCTCCTGCGATGGGTGAAAAATCATCCGCGGCTGAAAACAGCCATCCTGACCAACGGCTTCAAAGACACGCAGCGACGGCGGTTTGCCGTTACACAGGTCGAGGAATTCTTCGACGAGCTGTTCATTTCCGGTGAAATGGGAGTGAAAAAGCCGGAACCCGCGATTTTTCACATGTCCCTCGAGAAGCTGAAGATCAGTAATCCGCAACAGGTCCTGATAGTCGGTGACAACCTCGTCTCGGATATCATGGGAGGCAGGGGGGCTGGTCTGCAGACCTGCTGGTACAATCCCGAAGGGAAAGACCCGGGGGAATACAGCCGGTACATCGACTACGAGATCAATCATCTATCCGAACTTCCGGGGCTGCCGGTTCTTGAAGGCTATGAGAGGAACAAGGGGTGAGGAGCGTGGTCTTTCAGAATCTCCGTGAAATCCTCGAAAGGGACGGGACGGGAGAGGAGAAAGCCCTGAAAGTAATCGCATGAGTTCGACCTGAGGAATTCGATCTCCATTTTGGTTTCCACGCCTTCGGCAATGAGTTTATAGCCCATCTTCTTCCCGAGATCGATGATGGATGACACCAGAGAACGGGTCGGGAGGTCTTCATCGAGCTTCTGAACGAATGCCTTGTCGATCTTCAGTTTGTCGAATGGAAGTTCCCGCAGGTAGCTCAAGGAAGAGTAGCCGGTACCGAAATCGTCGATTGAGATGGTAAAACCGTGTGACTGGAAGCACTTGAGGACCTGTTTTATCTGTTCGAAATTGTGGACCAGGCTGCTTTCGGTAATCTCAATGGAAACCTTCTCATGCTGGATACCGTGAGGGCGAAACACCTCTATAAGGGAATCGCAGAGCTGCGGTACTTTGAACTGCTTGGCGGACAGGTTCAAGCTGATGTTGGGCGTAAGTCCCTGCTCTTCCAGGAAGGATATGTCCCTGGCGACCTGCCTGATGATCCAGTCGCTGAGGGGCAGAATCAAGCCCGAGATTTCGGCGAGGGGCATAAAAACTGCCGGAGATACTTCCCGGTGATCGGGGTGATCCCAGCGGATGAGGGCTTCCGCTCCCGACACGGTCCCTTGGCTGTCGAAAATTGGCTGGTAGTACATCGAGAACGCCCCGGTTGCGATACTCTCTCTGAGGCCGTGGATCAGCGTCAGCCGTTCGCTGGCGTGCAGCGTCATCTCCGGGGAATACATCGCGTAGGTGTTCCGGTCGACCTTGGCCCTCGAAAGGGCGCGCATGGCGTTCTTGTACAGTTCTTCCGGGGCTTCGCCGTTTTCCGGGGAGAGAGCGATGCCGACACTCGCGCTGACGAAGAGATGGTCGGCTCCGATCTCGAAGGGATGCTGGAAAGCTTCCAGGATCTCTTTAGCGAGGATATCTATCTCGTCGCTCTCAATGAAATCGTTGGTTGTCAGGGCGAATTCATCTCCGCCGATACGGAAGAGGACCGCTTTCTGGTGAAAAAGGTCCTGCAGCCGCTGGGCGATAAGGGCCAGCAGGAAGTCGGATATCTCCTGCCCGTAGGCATCCACGATGGCTCCGAAGGTGTCCAGATCGATCAGACAGATCGCCCGCTGCCGGCCCGTGTCGGCCTCCGTAGGCCGTCTTTTCCCCAGATTGATGAAGAAGGACTTACGATTCTGCAGGGAGGTCAGCTCGTCGTAGTAGGCCATGAGCTGCAGCTCCCGCTCTTTTTCCTCCAGTGAGCCTTTGGCCCGGTGGACGATTTTGGCTTCATTGAGGAAGTAACGCAGATAGGTCGATAAGCCGAAGAGGGTAAATATGGCAAGCGAGGCGCCTACCCGCGAAAAGGTGAAGTCGGCGAGAAGACCCTGGTAACTGCCGGTTATATTCTTGATGAGAGCACTGCTGCCGATCACCAGTGCGATTACGAATCCGATGAGCAGCTGGAAGAGGTAGTTGTAATCCCGAAAGAGAAAGAGATCGACGGTGATCAGCACGAGAGAGTAGAGAACGAGGAAGACCATATACAAGTCTCTGACTTTGAAAAGCAGTCCCGTGTCTCCGTGTCTGACGTGTACAGGCCAAGCAGCAGGATCAATACGGAGTCTGGTAACGGAGAGGAAGCTGTCTGGGAGAATGAACGCACCAAGCGCGATTACGGCGAAGAAGACGATTCCAAGGAGCAGAATGACACTGTTGAGTTTGCGGACAGCAGAGGTCATTTGAAGGATTGCCGAGAGAAAGAAGGGCAGCAGAGGAATAAATGCCGAGGAGGCGAGTTCCTGCAGCCGGTTGTACTGCAGTGCCGCGGCTTCACCGGTCGGGATGATGCTGGAATGGATGGTCAGGAAATCGAAGAGAACGTAGAAGAAACCGGCCAGTGTGAGGAGCAGCACCGACAGATAGATGCGCCGCGGGAATTTTATATAGATGTACGCGTAGACGAGAACCACCGGAAGCAGCAGCCCGGTTGTGATAAGCGGTACAGAGACAGCCAGTAAATCCATCACACTCCTGTATAAAACTATAAACGCTGCCAGATGAAGTTGCAATAACTTCTTATTCGGTTTATTAATAGGTGAAGAAAGGATACGCCATGAGAGAAGAAAGGATCCCGGAAAGCAGACTCAGTTATTTGATCGGTATTATTGTCAATTCTTTCGCGCTGTACGTGATACAGAAGGTCCCGGAGTGGAACATTGTATTCATTACCGGACAATACGGGCTGGTTCAGAATGTACTGGCCACCGCGGTTATCGTTCAGATCGCCGGAGGGGTGATCCTGATTGTCCTGCGCACGAGGGTGATGCACTATCTCCTGCATGTTGTGTTCAGCTTCGTCTCCATCTACGCCGTCTTCCGGATGATCACGGTGTTCCCCTTTGACTTCGCGGTTATCGGGATTCCCGTTCTGGAGACGGTCCTGAAAATACTGCTGATTATCAGCCTTGCCGCTGCCTTCATCGGATTGGTCAGTAATATGTTCAAACTGAGGGTCGTTCTCAGGGAGAACCGCCGGAGATGAGCCGGCGGTCCGGCATGGAAAGCTGCTGCGCCTCTCCGGGATTCCGGTCAAGGTAAGCCATGATGAGCTCCCGCATTTCCTGCAGTTCGTCGCTGTTCTGGATGGATGTATTCAGGCGCGTTCCGAATTTGAAGTTATCGCAGAAATAGTAAAAAAAGCGCCGGGCCCGGGAAATTAAAAAATCCCGGGGCTGATATTTCACCAGGTATTCGAAATACCGGTCGACAACGGCTCGCACATCTGCAAGTCCTCCCGCAACGAGTCCGTTCCCGCCGATGCCGCCCTTCAGCAGGGAAAAAATCCAGGGGCGCTGTACAGCTCCTCGGCCAATCATGACCGGCCCGTCTCCAGCTGTTTCCATGCGCAGGCGGTAACTTACGGTATCTTTTATATCGCCGTTGCCCGCAACGGGTACCGGGACCTCTTCCCGCAGAAGCCGCACGTAGTTCCAATCCCCCGGCCGGTCCCGGTTCGTTCTCGACGTACGGGGATTTAGGGAGATAAAATCGGCTCCGGCGTCCACCAGGCTATGGCAGAGCCGGAAGAGGGGACCTGTGTCGGGCTTTTCACCGAGACGGAGTTTGACGGAGACCATCCTGTCCGGTAATTCGGCCCTGACCTGCGCAACGATGCCGGCGGCCAGGGATGGGGTCTTCATCAGTTCGACCCCCCAGCCGCGCTTCTTGATGTTGTAGACGGAACAGCCCATATTGATGTCGATTCCGGCGATCGGATACGCTCTCAGTCTCTCCGCCGCACGGGCGAATGAGTCCGGTTCGATTCCGGCGAGCTGGACGATGGTGCGGTCCGGAACGGGACCGAAGTCGAAGTACCATCTGGAGTAGGGGGACGTGCTGTGGACCGCGGCTGCCGAGAGCATTTCGGTGAAGTACCAGTCACAGCCGCCGAAATCAGCCACCAGGCGGCGGAACCCGCCGTGGGAGATTTCAGCCATCGGGGCCAGGAGCATGTCGTTTTTTTTCAACCGAAGGGAAGTCACTGTGAAGGGATCATACCGAAAGGCCGGGATATCCGCAAGGGTTCCGGAACGGGGCACGGATACGGCGGCCGGGGTCCGTTCGCTTAGTCCAGGAAGACTGCGGCATCGAGGACCTCTTCGCTGCTCTCCGGAAGTTTGTCCGTCTCCAGGACGAGAATGAAAGGCCTTCCGCCGTAAATACTGGTAGCGCTGGTAGTGATTACGCGGCCTTCGTGCTCGATGGCCGGCCCGTTGACCGCCTTGCGCGGTTCATGGCTGCGGATGAATTTTTTCACCCCGAGGCGGTTCAGGACATCTTCGCTGATGTCCGGACCGAAGAGGCGGCCGGCGCCGCGGAAGCTCATGTACTCGCCCTGTTCGGAAGTCGGGTCGCCCCAGAGAAGCTGGCGGCGGATTTCCCACACGGGGTATTCCAGGACCTCCTGAGCATTCATCTCTCCGCCGATGCCTCCGTGGGCGAAGATGGCGTATCCCGGGAGGATGGCGGCAAGCGATAGCCTTTCTGTGAAGAGGGTGAAATTTTTATAGAAAGATTCCCAGCTGCCCCGTTTGCGGTCGGCCTCCTCGATGAGCGTGCAGGGTGTAAAGGATGGCTGTCCATGCTTGTTGTAATCCTCGTGATTTCCCATAAGGGCGAGAACTTTGTCGGGGATCCGGGACATCAGGGAATGGATACCCTCGATGACCTCGACGCCCTGCGGACCCCGGTCGGCATAATCTCCCAGAAAGATGAGCAGGTCGTCGGGTCTGCGCATCTCCAGTCCCCGTTCCAGCGCCGGCAGATCTCCGTGGATATCGCCGAAGACCAGTATACGGGATACGCTGCCGGGGTCTATAACCGCGAGGGCTCCCTGCTTCGAAAACATGCGCCTCTCCTGTTCCTACTCCTGCTCCTACTCCTGCTCCGGCCGGGTAAATCCGATCTCGGACTGCGGCGTATCACGGCTGACGCCCTGCAGATACAGCGTCTGGGTCGGATAGGCGAACTCGATCTCCCGTTCCTCGAAGGCCCTGTATATCCGGAGATTGATCTCCTGCTGAATGTCCATGTAGACGGCATAGTCGGCGGTGAGAACATAGTATACCGACTCGAAGGTCAGGGCGAAGTCGCCGTAGCCCTGAAAGTGGGAACGGTCGAACTGGGTCAATTCTATCGATTCGATGATCTCCCGGATGAGGCGGGGAATCTCCTCAAGCTTCTGTGAAGGGGTCTGGTAGGTCACCCCTATCCTGAAGACGACGCGCCTGCGTTCCATCCGTTTGTAGTTGTGCAGGCGGGCGTTCACCAGGGCGGAGTTGGATACGACCAGCTGCTCTCCGCCTAGTGAACGGATGCGGGTCGTCTTGATGCCGATCTTCTCTATGCTGCCGAGCTTGTCGTCGAAGATAATGAAGTCCCCCAACTCGAATGGACGGTCTAAGAAGATGACGAAGTAGTTGAACAGGTCCCCGAGGATTCCCTGAGCGGCGATGGCTACAGCGATACCGGAGACCCCGAGCCCGGCCACAAGGGTGGAGATGTTGAAGCCGAAATTGTCAAGCAGGAACAGAGCGGCAATTATCCACAGGAGAAATGAGACCAGCGAGAGCAGGGGCCGGGTCCTTTTTTCATCCTCTTCCCGGCCGGTCTTCTGGGCATACTTCCGAAGTGAGGTCGAGAGAATGAAGATGACCGTTCTCACTATGAGGACGGCTCCTGCCGCCACTATGATACCGCGGAGGATCCTCTGCAGGTAGGTGCTCATCTCGAGACCGCTCAAGGCCGCCCAGAGTACGGTGAGATACAGTATGGGAATGACTACCCGTTTGACGGCTAGGAGGATAATCCAGCGGCGGGAATGCTCCGTCTCCTGTTCGGTTTTCTTGGCTCCTTTTCTTACCAGGGCCTGAATTATAAAGACGGCCAGCAGACCGGCAATGAGAATGACGCCGGCCCGGGCATAACTGAAGAGCGAATTTCCCCAATAAACTGTTTCTTTCATTATTTCCATCATACTTCCAGTGTAAGGCCGGGCCCCGGATTAATCAAACCGGGGACTGTTCCGATCGGGGGGAAAAAAGAGCCGTCCGGTAGGTTCCGGACGGCTCTTGCTGCTGATAATCGGACGGGATTCTAAATGCCGAGCTGCTTCTTCACCTCGGGCAGAGCGTCTTTGCCGTCCACAGTCTTCACGCCGGTAAGCCATTTCTCGAGGATGGCGGGATTCTGCTTGAGCCACTTCTCGGCGGCCGGTCTGGCGTTCATGCCCTCGGCGATGTCCTTCATGATCATTCCTTCCATATCGAGTGTGAACTCGAGGTTCCTGAAGAAACGGCCGAGGTTCGGGTTCTCCTCCGCGTATCCGACCCGGGTGATGGTGTGGACCGTGGCTGCTCCGTAATCGGGACCGAAGTAGTCGTCGCCGCCTGCAAGGTAGTCAATATCAAAGACAGTGTTCATGGGATGAGGTGCCCATCCGAGAAAGACGAGCCATTCGTCGTCCTGGGTCATTGCCTTGACCTGTGCCAGCATGCCGGCTTCGCTCGATTCGATCAGTTCGAATTCACCGAGCCCGAAGGCATTTGTATCTATCATCTTCTGAATGAGCTGATTTCCGTCGTTTCCAGGCTCGATTCCGTATATCTTGTAGTCAAATTTTTCCGCATGCCTGGCAATATCGCTGAAATTGGTTACGCCGGCGTCGGCGACATACTGAGGAACGGCAAGGGTGTATTTTGCACCGGTGAGGTTCGTGTGATAGTCTATAATTTCGCCCTCGTCGAGGAGGGGGGCGGTGATGGCTCTCATGGATGGTTCCCAGTCGCCGAGGAATACATCGATATCACCGGTACTCAGAGACTGAAAGGCTATCGGTACGGCGACGATTTTGGAGGTGGTTTCATAGCCCATAGCTTCCAGTACTATTCTGGTTGCCGCGGTGGTTGAAGCGATGTCACTCCACTGGACTTCGGCGAAGTCCACTACTGTATCAGTATCGGTAGAGGCATCCGCCGGACTTTCTTCCTGAGCGCCTTCAGCAAAGGTAAAACCTGCACTGAGCAGAGCAACGATCAGTAATAAAACGATTTTTTTCATTATTCTCATCTTTTTTCTCCTTAAATAATTATGATTGCTGGTTGGAATAAGTAGATGCGTGCTGTGTATGGTAGTATAAAGGGTTTGAATAAAACATTCAAGTGAAAATATTATAATTATAATAAATAACCCCTATCAATTATTTCTTCATATCTTGAAGGTAAATCTGAATTTTTCTATTTTATAACATAACAAGTATTTACATAATTTTCCTGCTGTGATATATTAGGTGTAGACGAATAGAGCACCTTATATTACAAAATTTTTGATTACATATCGAAGTTATATTTAATATTATTACAAGTTATTTGTTATACTTATAATTTATAGCTAAGTTTTAGCGACACAAGATATCTTTTAAGGAGGATCATGTATGAGTGATCGTTTTCTTGAAGGACGGACCGCAATGGTTACCGGCGGTGCGTCAGGAATGGGGAGAGCTATGGCGCTCGAATTTGCAAAGGCCGGGGCGAATGTAGCAATCGGTTCGCTGCTTTCGAACCGCAGGGCTACTGCGGCTGACGGAGAGCTGGTGAATATGCCCGGTATGGAAGAGATGGAACGTACCAGGGGTGAGATCGAGTCCCTTGGCGTTCAAGCGCTGGCAGTCGAGCTGGATGTGACTTCGACAGAGTCCTGCGAGAACTTTTACCATGAGGTGGTAAAAAGCTTCGGTAAAGTGGATATCCTGGCAAATGCCGCCGGTATCACTGCCGAGCACGGTGTTGTAGACCATCCGGAAAAGCTGTGGCTCAAGGTGATGGACGTAAATGCCAACGGACCCTTCAGAATGAGCAGGCTCTGTCTGCCCGGTATGATTGAACGGGGATGGGGACGGATCATAACAATCTCTTCGACTGCGGGGAATGTAGGCGCACCGATGTCGCCTGCCTATTGTGCGTCGAAGGCGGCAGTCCTGGGTCTGACAAGGGCTATGGCCCTCGAAGGAGCCGAGCACGGTGTGTCGGTGAACGCAATATGTCCGGGCTGGGTCGAGACCGACTTCGGGCGCGACTGGATCACCGACATCGCGGAAAAGCAGATGCACATGAAGGGTGAGGAACTGATTGCTCAGGAGGCATCTAACAACCCGCAGAAGCGGCTTATAAAGCCGGTGGAAATCGGAGCCCTGGCCGCCTATCTCTGCAGGGAAGAGGCCTATGGAATCAATGGTCAGGATCTCACTGTATCAGGGGGCTCTCTATGGTAAGCGTGAAAGAGAGCATCACCCACATATTTTTATATCCGGATGATTACGGAGGAGAAACGAAATGAACAAAAGAACAGAGTATAAAGGTCAGATAAAAATGTACATTGACGGAAACTGGACTGAATCAGTATCCGGCGGAAAGCGGGAGATTCTGTATCCCTGTACCGGTGAAGTAATCACCGAGGTTGCCGAGGGGAACGCGGAGGATGTCAGGCTGGCGGTTATTGCCGCCCGGCGGGCCTTCGACGAGGGGCCCTGGCCAGAAACTCCCGCTGCAGAACGGGGACGAATGATTGAAAAGCTCGCGGACAAGGTCGAAGCGAACCGCGAGGAGCTTGCCCGTCTGGAGAGTCTCGACACCGGAAAGACGGTGGAAGAGAGCCGATGGGACATGGATGATATCGCCGGAATTTTCAGATATTTCGGCCAGCTGGCGGACAAGGAGGGGGGCGAGATCATACAGTCCCCCGTACCGAATACCACCAGCAGGCTGGTACGGGAGCCGGTAGGCGTTGCCGCTCAGATATCTCCCTGGAACTACCCGCTCCTGCAGGCTTCATGGAAAATCGCTCCAGCCCTTGCCGCGGGCTGTACGATCGTGATGAAACCCAGCGAAATCACACCCTTTACCACTATTCGAATCACAGAGCTGGCTGAAGAGGTGGGATTTCCGCAGGGCGTCATCAACCTCGTTCTGGGAGCAGGTGACACCGTAGGGACTGAGATGACAGTCAATCCGGGAGTGGACATGGTATCCTTTACCGGCGGTATCGTGACCGGTAAGAAGATCCTGAAGGCGGCCAGTGATACGGTCAAGAAGGTCGCCCTCGAGCTGGGGGGCAAGAATCCCAACATTATTTTCGCCGATGCTGACTTCGACACGGCAGTGGATTTCGCCCTCAACGGTGTGTTTTTTCACGCCGGGCAGATCTGTTCGGCAGGATCCAGAATTCTCGTTGAATCATCAATACACGACCGCTTCGTCGAAGCCATCAAGGCGAGAATCGCCGGTATCAGACTCGGCGACGCCTTCGATCCGGAAACCCAGATGGGACCGCTCATCTCCGCGGCCCACCGGGACAAGGTAGAGTCGTATATCGAACTGGCACGGGAGGAAGGAACGCAGATCGTGCTCGGCGGCGGGCGTCCCGAATATCCTCCTCACAGCGGGGGATTCTATTTCGAGCCGACCCTCATTACCGGTGTTCGCAGTTCGATGCGGCTGGCGAAGGAAGAGATCTTCGGTCCGGTCATTACCGTAGAGTCCTTCGAAACGGAAGAGCAGGTTGTGGAATGGGCCAACGACACCATCTACGGTCTGTCCGCCGGCGTGTGGACTGCCGATCAGAGCCGTGCAGAAAGAGTGTCGTCCTCCCTCCGTGCAGGTACAGTCTGGATCAACGACTTCAACGTCTATTTCGTCCAGGCGCCCTGGGGCGGCTACAAGCAGTCCGGTCTCGGACGCGAGCTGGGGAAGTCCGGCCTCGAGGAGTACACCGAGCTCAAGCACATATATCAGAACCACGCCAATGAAGCGGTCGGGTGGTTCGGAGCAAAGTAAAAAAACACGATATCAAGAGCGGCGGATGTATTGGGGAGTACTCCTTCTTGAGGAGCCCCGGCATCCGCTCCGCTCATGAGCCCGCTTGCTGATTCCGCCGCGGGCTTTCTTCTTCCCTATTCGCGCTTCAATCCCCTGCTGCTTGACAGGCGGACCTTTTCGCGTAATGATGTCCGTATTCACTCTTTTCTGCGGGAGGCGTTGATGACAAAGATTGTATCGAATTTCTCGGGGCCTTTTTCTCGTTAGCGGCCGCTGAGGACCTTCCCGTATCATCGGGTTCCTCTGCGGGTATCACGTACTGTAAGGTTAGAGGAACAGACAATGCAAACAGACTATCTGAAGCTGATCGGTTGGGATGACAACCGGGAGGCTGAATTTACTCATTTTATTCAGGACAGGGGTTCTGCGGACACGGCAGAAAAGCGGCTGGTTCCCGGCCGGGTTATCGGTGTTCATCACGACATTTTCGAAGTGCAGACGGCGGAAGGGCGCAGTTTGTGCACGCCGACGGGAAGCTTCCGGCAGTCCGCCGCCCTGTGGCCGGCAGTCGGAGACTGGGCGGTGATCTCTTCCCTGGACAGGGAGAGCGGAGTAATTACCGGCGTACTCGAGCGCCGGTCAGCCTTGAGCCGCGGTGCCTCCGGCGGAAAGACGGCCGAACAGGTCATCGCCGCCAACATCGACTACGTATTCATCGTTACCGGGTTGGACAATGACTTCAAGCTCCGGAGGATTGAACGGTACATTACACTGGTGTGGAATTCCGGGGCCGTTCCGGTGATCGTACTGAATAAGGCCGACCTGGTTCCCGATCCAACGGAGTATGTCCAACGAACGGCGGAATCGGCCCCTGGTGTCGATATCCTGTTGACCCGGGCCCTTGAAGGCGACGGAGTCGAGGCGGTGCGGGAGTACCTTCAGCCGGCTGCGGCCGGACCGGCTGCGACCGGCGTACTTGTTGGTTCCTCCGGGTCCGGGAAATCAACCCTCACCAACCAGCTGCTTGATCTGGAGGTTCAGCAAACCCGGGAAGTCCGCGGCGGGGACCAGCGGGGA
>Ga0272443_10004882_pt1 | contig 14242 bp, 12 predicted proteins | sample SSMAcet12_FD_193581 | JGI IMG/M metagenome (GOLD analysis project Ga0272443, IMG submission 193581) | Marine sediment archaeal communities from Little Sippewissett salt marsh, Falmouth, MA, United States - SSM-Acet-12 | ecosystem: Environmental > Aquatic > Marine > Wetlands > Sediment ...
CTGCGGAGTATTTTGGGGAACGGCAAACCCCCTCCAGGTACCGGCCGTCCAGTCAATGCCGTTTTCAACCAGAGTGGGTATTCCGGGAGAGGAATCTATTCTTCCGGGAGACATAACCGCCAGGGTCCTGAGCCGGCCGGCTTCAACCAGGGGAGCAACTTCCGCATAACTGCAGGTTACAGCCTCAATGTGGCCCCCAAGCAATTCGGTGACAGCCGGAGCGGCTCCCTCTGACGGTATCCACGCCACTTCAAGAGGATTTATGCCGTACTCGCTGAGCATGCCTATCCTTGCAAGGTCCCAGATGCCGCTTGCACCCGTACCTGAAAAGCTGAATTTCCCCGGGGCCTCCTTTACATCGTCAAGAAACTCTATTATGTTCTTCCATGGAGCGTCGTCCCTTACGGTTACTGCGGCAAAATCCTGGTTAAACTGGAGAACAGGTTCAAAATGGCCGTGGTTAACCTCGGTCAAACCGAGCCATGAAATGGTGGAAAGCTCCATGGTTATATTCCCGACCCTGTAACCGTCAGGTTTTGCAAATGCGGCAACGCTGTGGCCTATAGAACCGTTTCCCCCTGTACTGTTGGTAACAATAACCGGCACTCCAAGCCCCTTTTCCGCCTCCGAAGCTATGAACCTGGCAATCCTGTCGGTTCCCCCTCCCGCAGCCCAGGGAACGATAATCTCTATCGCCCTTTCAGGGTACGAAGCGGGAGGCCTGCCGGAAAAACGGCCTGAAAACAGGATTAAAAAAACGAGCGCAATTATTATTGCCGCGCTTATCAAAACAGGTTTTGCAGATTTCATAGGATTTTCCTCCATGGTCATAAATCCGAAAAACACTGATTGCAAACTTTCCATATTTTACTTCCCTGCCATGCATAAAGTCAAATAAAGCAAAACCCCGAAGGATAAATCTGCGAAGGGCTGAAAGAAGCCGCGAATTATCTTCGGCCTTTTCATTTCCCGAGGTTATCTTCCGCCCGTTGAGACTTGATTTTTTAACAGGAGGGAAGCCTTGCTTTTTATGGAGGCTAAAAAGCAGGCAGGTAAAAAGAGAAGGTTGTACCGCTTTTGCCGCTTGACAGAGATATCTTGCCGCCGCTTGCTTCCACAGCCATTTTGCAGAAGGTCAATCCGAGGCCCGTACCGTGAGCTTTGCCTTCGGCAGACATGGCTGCCTGCCCGAATTTTTCAAAAATCCTCTTTCTGTCTTCTTTCTTGATTCCCGGGCCCCTGTCCTTCACGGAAACAAATATTTTCCCGTCTCTCCGCAAGACTGAAAGTGTTATCAGGCTTCCTCCGGGAGCAAATTTCAACGCGTTGTCTATAAGGTTTTTTATAACCCTTTTGATAAGCTCCCTGTCAAACAGGACAGGAGGTATATCTCCTTTCCTGAAGGAAACCTTTATCTTTTTCTCCCTGAACATGGGTTCCATCCCCCTTAATATTTCACCTATGAGCACCACCATATCTTCATTGGTTTTACGAAGGACCATCTCTCCATTTTCCATCCTGCTTATATCGAGAAGGTTCACGGCCATCGACCATAAAGCGTTTGACGCTTCCATGATTATTTGAAGATATTCCACGCTGCCTGCCGGGCTTCCATTTCCAGCATCCTCAAGTAAGGCAGAAGCCGCGTTAGATATAGCGCTTGCGGGATTTTTCATGTCGTGTACTATCATATGGGTAAGGTCGTCCTTCATTTTTTCCAGGCGGGTTATCTCGCTCCTGTAACGGTTGAAATATGAAAGGGCAAGGCATGCAAGCTCATTGTGGAAAAGCATATCGAGGGCAAATACCGCCCTGGTCAGCCTTTTTTTGTCGGGATAATTCTTCATGAGCAGAGGCAGGGAAACTTCTTCAAAAAAATGGAGGGAAAAAATAAGTTCTTCGAGAGAAATCCCGGTTTCGTTAAGCTCCCGGCCGAACTCCACCATGGCAACATAGTGAGGTTCCAGATTATCCATGGCCAGGGATTCAATAAAAAGGTTGAACCATTTTGTGAAAACTTTTTCCCTCATCTCTTCAGAAGAAAGGGAGCCTTTCATTCCGAAATGGTTTTCATAGCGCAAAATCCAGTTTTTTACAAGAAATTCCCTGCGGGGGGAAAAAACTGAAAGATGGACCTTGAAAACAGTTATGTACGGCTTGAGGTCCAGCATGCTTTCCGCAAAATCTTCCCTGACCGGTATCTTGACCATGGAGAGATAATACCATGAAAATAATGCTCCGCAAAATAGCCGGCTTATTCCGGGAAAAAATTCCCTGTACTGAAAGAGAGGGTTTTAAAAACCGGGGACTGCTTTATCTGCATGGAGAAATTTCGAAGTTCTGTGAAGGGCATCTCCCGGGGAAAATGCTAAAAAAGTGAAAAAGTGATAGACTGTAAGTATTAATAGTGTTTGAGAATAAAGGAGGAGGAACCAATGAAGTTTTCAGAAAGCAAGATGGGACGCATCTTCATAATAAGGCTCGAAGACAGGGATAAGCTGCCGGACGCCCTCGAAAAATTCGCTGAGGATAATAATATTCCGGGGGGAATGTGCATTCTTGTGGGCGGAGTACGTTCGAACAGCAGGTTTGTTTCCGGGCCTGCAGATGAAGATGAAAGGCCTGTAACACCCATTATAAAGAGGCTTGCAGGAGTTAACGAGATACTCGGCGCAGGAACTCTTTTCCCCGGAAGCGACGGAAAGATGAAGCTGCATATGCATGCATCCATGGGGAGAAAAGAAAAAAGTGTCACAGGCTGCATCCGGCCCGGGATTGAGATATGGCAGGTTGGCGAGGTTATCCTCTTTGAGCTTGCCGGGTCAGGGGCGCGAAGAGAAAAAGACGAGGACTCTGGATTTGAGCTTCTGACGCCTTAAGCAGGCTTTTTAAAGGGATGGGAGAGCAGCCTGCGCGGGCAGATATTGTTATTCTGTTTCCTGCTTCGGGCAAGATAATACCCCTCCCTCCAAAACCAGCACCCTGTCTATGTTGTCCACTGGAAAATCGCCGTGGGAAACGACCAGCAGGGAAGCACCTCTCTGCCTTATCCATGAAAAAAGAATATCTGTGATTTCTCCTGCTGTTTCTCTGTCTACATCTCCGGTCGGCTCGTCTGCAAAAATCATCCCGGGTTCGTTAGCCAGGGCGCGCACCACCGCTACCCTCTGCTGCTGGCCTACGCTCAATTCCGCAGGCAGGTTATCGAGACGGTCGCCCAACCCTACCTTTGCGAGCAATTCAGAGGATTTCTTTCTCTTTTCATCTCTTGACAACCCCGTAAAGAAAAGTGCCGCCTCGACATTTTCACAGGCACTCCACGAGGGAAGCAGGTTGAAATTCTGAAAAATTATGCCTGTTTTATTCCTCCTTATGAAAGACTGTTCTTCACTTGAGAGTTTCTTCATGTTCTGTCCGTCAAAGATAATATCGCCCGAAGTAGGAGGTTCAAGCCCGGCAAGAAGGCTGAGAAGGGTTGACTTTCCCGCGCCGCTTCTCCCTTTTATCAAGACCCTCTCTCCCCGGCGCAGGGTAAAATCCACGCCCTTTAAAACCTCTATCTCTTTATCTCTCAAATTATACTTCCTGGCAACCTTTCGCCCTTCAAGTATATTTTCACACGCATTCCCGCCTTTCTCCATCATATCGCCTCCGGGGATTATGCCTTGATTAAATATGCCTTATTGATTCTGCAGGATGCTTTCTTGCCATGTGTAATGCCGGAATAATGCCTGCAAGAATACCTCCCATGGTTGAAAGAACTATGGCAAGGAAAAAAAACGCCCGCGGAACATGCATTTCCATGCCTTCCCATTCCGGCCCTATAACCGCACTTAAAGGCACAAAATGTACTGCAGCCATTGCCGCCATGCATCCAAGCAGTCCTCCTCCAACAGCCTGTACGAGGGATTCAAGGAGAATCTGCCAGGTTATCGCCTTATCTGGCCAGCCTACTGCTTTCAATATTCCTATGTCGCGGCGCCTCTCCGCAACCGATGCAAACTGGGTTTTCATTGAAAAAAGAACCGCTGCCGCCAAAATCAGCAGGGTAAGAAACCAGAGAGTCTGTTGATTCACCCCCATAGCCTTGCCGGCAGGAATGTAACACCCGAAGGTGTAAATGTCAAGACCACCTTCCATGTCTCTTATCCGAGATATCGTTTTACCCTGGACAGTAGAACCTGAGACTTCAACCAGAACTACATTGTTCGGCCAGCCCCCGAAAGAAAAACCGGTGGGAACCCTTGTTTTCAAAAGACCGGCCGCATCTTCTATATGCATGTATATGTCCGCCCTTGCCGGCCTCACGACAGGGCTGACAATTCCCTTTACGGCAAATTCCCTGCCCATGATTACAATCTTATCACCGGAAGTCAGCCGGTTGACAACAGCATAGTTTTCATGGAGGAGAACAACGCCGCGGTCGGATTCTTCAAGAAATTTTCCTTTAACCACATCCCGCGACCTGCAAACAGTTGCACCGACAGATACCGGGGAAGCCGGGTCAAAACCTCCCATCAGGAAAAATGCTTCTCCTCCCGCATCGTAAGCCCTGTAAGAAATGTACGGAGAAGCGTCGGCAACGCCTTCTAATGAAGATATCTCTTCAACAACGCTGTAAGGCAGAGGCTGGGAAGGAACCCCCGCCGCAAAAAATCCTTCTCCAAATTCGTCTTCAGGAAGGCAGCATCCTTCCATTTCAACGGCGGCCCTGTAAACTATAAAATGTGTTCCCACGCCGCCCAGGACAGAATCTGAAGCCTTTTTTGAGAAATCCAGAAAAGTCAGCATTGTCAGCAATACCCCTATGGCTATAATATAGCCGGACATGTTGACAAGCGAGCGGGTCTGCCTTCTCCGCAGCTCGCGCAATGCACATTCCCATATCTCTCTGATATTGCGCACCATGTAATGCCGCCTCCCATGTTGCCAAGAGCAGAATTTCAACATGCTTTTTTGCAATCCGCCAAGGCATGTTAAAATATTATAACAAAAAACATGGTAAAGAGAAAAGGAAAATTCAACATGGGAAAAAGGCAGATGTATTTTCTATCCGTAGACGCAGGGACGTCTTCTGTAAAAGCCGCGGTATTCGACCCGGCAGGCAAGGAAGTCGCCACGTCGGTAAAAGAGTACCATCTTGAAAAACCCCGGCCAGGACTTGTGGAAGTTCCGCCCGAAACATACTGGGAAAAAGCGAGTGAAGCCATATCTGAAGCAGCCGCAGGCTCGGGCGACCCTTCACGCATAAGGGCATTGGGCGTAACAAGCCAGGGAGAAACCCTTGTAACACTCGACCGTGAAGGGAAACCCAACGGCAAAGCTATTGTGTGGCTTGACGCAAGAGCCGGGAAAGAAGCAGAAGAGATTGAATCCGTTTTCGGGATAGACAGGGTATACAGGGTAACCGGGCAGAGCGAAATATCTGCCGGGTATACGGCAAGCATGATTCTCTGGATTAAAAAAAACGACCCCGGAAGATTCAGGAAGACTTCCAGGTTTCTCCTTGTTGCAGATTACATTGTTTTCAAGCTTACAGGCAATTATTTTACAAATAACGCCCTCTGCCCCTCGACGCTTTATTATGATTTCAACAACCGGTCATGGTGGCCGGAGATGCTGGAATTTCTCGGAATAGAAGAATCAAATCTTCCGGAACTTTTAGATTCGGGCAGCCCTGCAGGCAGGGTTTCCGCGGCAGAACTCGGGCTGAACCCCGATACGGTTGTATGCCCGGCTCCCATAGACCAGGTTTCGGGAACGCTTGGCGCCGGAAATACTGAGCCCGGCGGGATAACCGAAGCAACGGGGACTGTTCTCGCCCTTTGCGCGGTAACCGACAGGCCTGTTTTTGACAGGGAGAAAAGGTTCGGCCTCTTTCCCCATGCCATAGAAGGCAGATTCCTTGCGATGCCCTGGGCTCCCGCATCGGGCAGCATACTCAGCTGGTTTAAGTCTGAATTCTGCCCCGGCCTCACCTACGAACAGATAACCGACGAAGCAGAAAAAGTTTCTCCCGGATGCGGGGGGCTTACAGTTTTGCCTTACTTCGAAGGTATCAATTGCCCGGAAAAACTCCCGGATATGCGCGGAGCAGTCTGGGGGCTGACCCTGCGCCACGGCAGAGGCCACTTTGTACGCGCAATAATGGAAGCCGTGGCATACCTTTTAAAAGATTATTTGTGCCTCCTGGAGGCAAACGGGATAGAAGCGGGCAGGGTCATCTCCCTGGGAGGAGCTTCAAAAAACCTGTTATGGTCACAGATAAAAGCAGACGTGACGGGCAGACACGTTGTGACGAACCGTTCAAGAGAAACCGTATGCCTCGGAGCATCCATGGTAGCAGCCGTGGGAGCAGGCATTTTTGAAGATTGCAGGAAAGCTTCTCTTGCCATGGCAAGTCAGAACAGGATTTTTAAGCCTTCACATGAAGGCTGCAATATTTATAAACCCCTTTATGCAGATTACCTGAAATTAAGTTCGGCATTAAAAAATTTCCATGCGGGACAGAACCACGAAAAACGGCATATCCTCTAAAAAAAGGCTGTCCGCGCAAACCCATGAGAAAAAGAAAAGGATTCATAAAACTGCCGCCATTTGAAAAAACAGCCGGCGGATAAGTAGAGGGAGGAAAGAAAATGGCTTATAAAATTACTGCGGGTTTTGTCGGATTCGGCGAAGTCAACACCCCGAGGGCTATCATAGAAAAGAAGTGCAGGGAAGCTGCGGGGGAAATAGAATCCCTTGGGATAGAAGTACAAAAAGTTTCTACCGTGGCAGACGACCCGGAAGGCGCACAGGCAAAGAGGGCGTCGGAAGAACTGGGTAAAAAGAACTTTGATTTCCTTGTCGCCTGCGTCGCAGGCTGGATACCTTCATGGGCAGTAATAAAAACCATTGAGAATTTCAGGCATAAGCCGGTGCTGCTGTGGGGTATTGCCGGACACAGGGAAAAAGGCCGCTTTGTGACCACGGCTGCACAGGCGGGAACTGCAGCATTGAGAAGGCCGATGCAGGATATGAATTTCAGGTTCAGGTACCTTGTAACCATGCTCGGAGAGAAATCCCCCTTAAAAGATATAGGCTCTTTCGCAAGGGCCGCACATGCGGCAGGAAAGCTTGGCAATGCAACAGTCGGCATGGCAGGTTACCGGGACATGCGCCTTTACGGAACACTCTACGACGCAGTAAAGCTGAAGGATAAGCTCGGCACCGAAGTTGAGCATTTCGACCTTCTTGAAATTTACCTTTATATGCAGAAACTTTCAACAAAAGACATGAAAGATTCTCTCGATTATATGGCATCCGCCTGGAATTTTACCCGCAAGCCGCGCAAAAAAACACTTGCCGACACCGTGCGCCTTTACCTTGCCCTCAAGCACAAGGTAGATGAACGCGGTTACTCTGCAATATCGTATACGGACGTGGACGGAATAAAAAAACTCATGGAATTCGCCCCTGCCGGGGCTTTAACCCTGCTGCACGACAAGATGAATATCTGCTCGATTCCTGAAAACGATTCCATGGGAGCCGTTACACAGCTTGCAACATTTTTCCTCACGGGAGAAGTGCCGGCATACCTTGAATTTTACGAGTTTACGCCGGGAGGAGCCCTCATGGGAGTTCCTGATTACGTGCCCTCGGGCATAGTGGATGGACAGGTAAAAATCCTGCCCAACTCTTTCGGAGACTTCGGCGAAGGACTGCTAAACGTATCCCGCCTGAAAACGGGAAGGGTAACCCTGGCCAGGCTCGATACAAGCAGGGGCGATTATGTTTTGCATGCAGCGGCAGGAACGGCAAAAACGCCCCCCCAATGGGAAGAAGCAGGGTGGGCCCCCCCTGCCCCGCAGCTGGCAAGCCTGGAAATAGATTTTGATGCAGAACCCGGGGCTTTTATTCAGAATGTGCTTTCACAGCATTATATTATTGCCTACGGCGACAGGATGGAGGATTACAAGAACCTTTGCTCCCTTTTGAACATTTCTCTGCTTGAGCATAAATGAAAGGGTATAACAGCCTTCGAAAAAGCCGAAAATCCTTTATAAATGCAAAGCTACCCGACAACAAGTGTCCTCAGCCTGTTGATTGCAGCAGAGAGTTCGTGCCTGCGAAAAAAAGCTTTTTCTCCCCGCGCAAAAGGGGTGAGTACATCAAGGCCTTTACTCCCTACATCTTCGGCAACCCTGTCGACAACGTCTCTGAGCGTGTTTTTCCCGTCCATGTAGCGGGTTGAATAATAAACGCCATCCGCTATGGATTTTGTCTGGCCTGCATCCACAATCTGCTCAAGGGCAGAAAGGTCTATCAGGTGAGTGCCGAAAAGGACCGTGCGAAGTGACTTCACGGATATGTTCACGTCCCTTTTACCCCTTGAAGGGTCAAAACTTTCGCGCAGGGGAATCCTTCCCTTTATACTTCCGAAATTATCTTCCGATTCTTTCTTCCTTTCGGTCTTGTACCGTTCGGCTATTTTTTAGCTTTCGCCGTAACGTCAAGCGGAAGGTAATCTTCCATGCATATAACCCCGTCCGCGACGTCAAAATAGTCTCCGCTGCCGCCCATGACAAGCACGGTAGAAACGCCAAACTTCCTGTAAAGTCCTGCCACCCTGTCTATAAAAGGGGTTATGGGCTCCTTTTCTTTTATGACAAGTTCCTGCATCCTGTGGTCCCTTATCATGAAATTTGTAGCCGAAGTATCTTCGTCGAGAAGGAGCACATCGGCTCCAGCTTCAATAGCCTCGATGATATTGGCTGCCTGCGAGGTGCTTCCGCTTGCATTCCCGGTTGAAAATCTTTCTGTTTTCCCGCCCATCGGAAGGCCCCTGATAAAAGGAGAGATATCCACCTTTTCAACCCTGCGCCCGTCCTCTGCCCTGACCTTGAAAGCATCGGCAGAAGCAATTACAAGCTCCCTGCCATCACCCGGAACATGGTTATAGACTCCCAATTCGACAGCCCTCAACAAGGTGGATTTGCCGTGGAAGCCGCCTCCAACAATCAATGTAATTCCCTCCCCTATTCCCATGCCGGTTATTCTTCCCCTGTTGGGAAGTTCCATGCTGACCTTCATTGTCCCGGGAGATAAGAAAGGAACGACGTTTCCACCGGTAAGGGGAGTATCATCTACGCCGCTTTTTCTCGGAAGAATGGAACCGTCGGCGACAAAAGCAGCCAGTCCGGCCTTTTTAAGGCAGGCCCTCAGATAATCGGCGTCCTCCATGCATTCAATGTGCCTTGCCAGGGCTGCCATGTCCGTATTTTCAAACAACATGGAATCATTGACTATGGACGGTATTTTTTTGAAGAATATCTCTGACGCATGGCGGGAATCAATTTTTCTGCCGTATGCGGGAAGCCCCACAGTAAATCTTGCTTCCACGCGTTCACCCTTTAAGAGAACCGAGGTCCTCTCAAGTATTTCCTGTCCCGCGGGAGCGATTGAAATCAAGCCGCTTTTGCCGGTTCCCTTCCTTCCCAAAGAAAATTGCGCAGAAGACCTGCGCAATTCCCTTGCAAGGAAATCCCTGAACGCAATCTCCCTGCTCCTTGTAGAATATGCATGGGAGGGAAAACCCGCCGCCTTTTTATCCAGGCGCACGCTGACAACGGAAGGAGGTGCAAAAGGGTCTGGCTGCACGTGTTCAATAGAAAGGCTGTACGTTTTGAAATTGTAATCACCCTTCAATTCCATGTAAGCCTTGTAGCCTTTCCCGTCCAACCTGTTAATTTTACTTCTCAGTATATCCATCTTCTCCTGTTCATTTCCCCGCGTAAAGGATAACGCAAGACGGCCTGGAAGCATCATGATATACAGTATTTACGGCAGTACGCATGCGCCGTTCAACTCCAATCGGCCCGCCGGTATTCGGATTGACATCGAACCTCGGATAGTTGCTGCTGGAAATATCAAGGCGGATTCTATGGCCTTTTACAAACCGGTTTGCCGTAGGATACAACTCGAAGCTTATTTCATAAACCTCTCCGGGAGAAGCAAGCACCTCCTTTTCAAAACCTTCGCGAAAACGTAGCCTCAGGATGCTGTCCGTAAGGTTAAGGGCGGCACCGTGGGGATAATTCGGGGAAGAAGGGTAAACATCTATAAGCTTGGCTGTAAAATCCGTATCCGTCCCGTCTGTAGAAACCCATAAATTCACCCGGACGGGGCCGGCAACAACCACGTCTTTCTGAAGTACACCTGTCATAAAACAGAGCACGTCCTGCCTGGAAGACAGGGGAAGCTTGTTGTTATTGAAAACGAAGCGCTCGTCTCCTCTCTGGTCAAACCCTCCGGCAGGAAGGGGTATGGCAGAAAGGCTGCCCCCTATGGTTGGAACGGGGTTGCGCGGGTCAAAATCGTAAGAGGTGGAAGAATTTCCTGCTGAAGGCTTCCCGGAGGAAAGAACTCCGCCGCCCCGCAGGTAAAAGGGAACAGGACTGACTCCGGAAGGAGGCCAGGTATCCGAGATTTTCCATTCCCCTCCGTGAAAAATCCTGTTAGTGCCCGTTTCGATACCCTTTCCGCCTCCCATGAGAAAATACTTTATGCGCCTTTCCCTTTCAAGTCCCGTAGGCAGTCCTTTAAGCCAGTGGTCAAACCACCTGAGTTCCACCGAGTTAAAATCCGTCAGTCCTCCTTCAGGGTCGCTTGACAGGTCTCCGGCTGTCGCCTTGAAACCACCGGTGTGAGTCCACGGGCCTATAAGGGCATGTACAGGTTTTTTCTGCCTTTTACCGAGCTCAACAAAATTCTCAAGCGTGGCGCGGGCATAAGTATCATACCAGCCGCCAACATACAAGGTGGGCACATCCGAATGCTCATCGTAAAAAGGGCGAGGACCGTATCCAGGACGCTTCCAGTAATCGTTATACACGGCGCGGGTAGATATATCTATGGCCCACTCTTCATATGATGGTATCAAGCTTAAAGGTGTTTCCCCTTTGCGTATGGGATAGGATTTTACCCAATCCCAGATGTTTCCATAAGCTTCTTCCATGGCAGTTTTAATCAGGGGGTCGGCAGCAGCTTCACGGCTTGTAGAAGCCATAAGGAAAGCATAGACAAAAAACCTCATTTCGAGAACGCCGTTCTGCCTCATTGAACTGTGAAAGTAGCTTGAAGGGCCGTATATGGGAATCATGGCAGATAAGTGGGGAGGAGCCAGGCTCGCGAGAGCGCTCTGAACTGCTGCGCAGTAAGAACCGCCGGTTGTCCCGACCTTGCCGTTGCACCAGGGCTGCGAAGCAATCCATTCAACGGTATCGTAACCATCGGTCCCCTCGTTGGCAAAAGGATAAAAAATGCCTTCGGAAGCGTAACGTCCCCTTACGTCCTGGGCTACCGCAACATAGCCGCGCTCGGCAAAGTAGCGATAATAAGACATGCCCATCTTGTTGTACGGAGTTCGTATCAGTATAACGGGCAGCGCCTTCTTTACTGCCTTGCCGTCAATGGCAGGACGGTATATATCCATGGCCAGGCGGACGCCGTCCCGCAGAGGCATCATAACATCGTATTCGGCAGCAACGCCGTAAGAAGGAGCAGAGCAGGCATTCTTTTCACTGTTAAAAGATTCTTTCCTTCTCGTTCTTTTTCTTTCCATGAGATATCTCCTTTTTTGCCTGATATGCATTTTGTTTGAAGCGAAAATCAGGGATTTGATCAAAGCATTAAACCACATAATTCAGGATTTGCCAAATCTCAATCATGTATGAGGAAAAATTTGACAGCAGATGAAACAGTATTTTAATATAAATAGAATTGAGGATGGGCCAACGGCTCAAAAAAAGAAAACTACTCTTGCGCCGGAATATAAAAAAACAGGGAATTTCCAGGGCTGCCCGGAGGAGAAAATAACAGGGGAAGACATGGAAGAAAAGAAGTTGCGGGTAATGTTTATAGGCGCTCATCCCGACGATGCCGAAGGACAATTCGGCGGAACGGCTATACTCTTCAGCGAAAACGGCCACAGTGTGATGCTGGTCTCTATGACAAACGGAAACTGCGGACACCATGCTATGGGAAGGGAAGAACTCGCAGAGAGGCGTTTTAAGGAAGCACAGGCAGCGGGCAGGGTAATAGGCGCAGAGTATAAGGTAATGCCGGTAAATGACGGGGAATTGATGCCTTCCCTTGAAAACCGTAAAAAACTTCTGCGTATCATCAGGAAATTCAGCCCTGACATAATCTTTACCCACTCATCAGCAGAGTATCATCCCGACCACCGCTATACCAACCAGCTGGTGGTCGATACTTCTTACCTGGTTATGGTACCTAACGCCTTATCCGACTCTCCTCCAATGGAAAAAAATCCCTGCTATTTTTTCTCATCCAGCAAACCGGAGGCAGGCAGAATAAATGTATGCATACCCATAGATTCAGTCTGGAAGAAAAAGCTGCTCGCATGGCACCAGCATGCATCCCAGATGTATGAATGGCTGCCCTGGGTCGGAAAAAGAATTGAACGAGTACCTGACGATGAAGGCGGAAAGCTAAGGTTTCTTGAAGAATGGCGCGGGAAAAGCCATATTGCAATTGCAAACAACTACAGGGATATTCTGGAGAAAAAGTACGGGGAAAAGGCGGAAAAAATCAGGTATGCAGAAGGAACCTGCTCAGCTCCCGTAGGAAGGCAAAACGGGATGACGGATAAAGAAATTTCGACACTCTTTCCCTTCGACCCTTTTTAGAATAAACGCTTAACACTAAACTTTCCTTCGATGAAACTGCATTCCCGAATGAAATTCCGAAACGTTGTGTTTTAGTCAGAGACCTGCCGTCTTTTCCGTAAATTGTCGCAGTTGGCAAAAGAATTAAACGGACTTACTTCCCGCGCGCCCTGGAATAATCCCTTAACTCAGGCCGGGGATGTCCCCCGGGACCGTATCCCCCTGCGGTTTCAGGTTTGCATGTTTTCTCAAGTGGCACAAAGGTTGTCTTTATAAGGCTGCCGTCAACATCCCCCAGCAAAAACCCAACCGATGCGTTGCCGTCGGGCCAACGTTCTTCCCATTGGGAAAATGCAGTAGCAGGGGCAATTTCAAACCTTATTCCCTCAGCGTTAAAAACCTTATGGCAATGCACGTGCCCGCTTATTACAAGCTTCACCCCTGTCGATTTGAACAAATCAAGAAGGCGCGTTCTTCCAGGCTTATCTATGGTGAAATACCAGTCTGTATATTTTTCCCTGTCTGAAATATCCCAGTTAGGCTCGTCGGGGCTTTCTACAAACAGCGGATAATGAGTCACCCATACATGGTTTGAACATCGGGGCAATGCAGAAAGTTTTTCGGCCCATCCCCAGAAAGCCTTTTCTTCGGGAAGCCCCGAATTGATAATCATATCCGTTACCCCTGAAAACCTTATTTCCCTGTGGATAAAACTCCACCATGGAGGTCCGAAAAACCTTGAGAACCTTTGAATCTGTTCCGATGTCACATTGAGGTCTATATCGTCGCACTGAGTATCGGAGGCCCTGTGCCTTCCAGGTACGCTTGTATGCTTGTTGCCTGTATCCATGTTGCCGGCGACAGTATGGCAGGGAAAAGGAAGCTCGTCAAATTCCTTTTTCATCTCTTCGAATTCAAAATCATGTATGCTTCCGTCCCTGGTAATGTCTCCGCCGCAAAGAAGCAGCTCGGGGTTTATTCCAAGAATCTGTTTTTTCGCCTGCTTCCAGTTCTCCATCATGGCAGGGTTATACCTGTAAGAACGGGGAGAACCCGGCTGAATATCTCCCACGTAAACAAATTTCCATTTTTCCATGAACAAATCCTCCTTTTTTCAATCCCTGTGCGTCTTTTTTAAAATGCCTTCAAGCTCTTTAAATTCTGCTTTACGGACATCCACTTTCTCCGCCATCTCCAGGACATCCTTTTTGGAGGGCATAAGGGTACCTTTCGTCTTTACCTTGGCAGTACCGGCGGCTGCGGCTAACTCAAGGCATTTTTCCTCTTTTTTGTTTATGTAAAGCCCATACAAAAATCCTGCGAGAAAAGCGTCGCCGCATCCTATGGAGCTGACCGCCCCGACAGCCGGCACTGATGCGTAAAACATGCAACCGCCGGAAAAAAGGAGAGCCCCTTTTTCTCCGAGGGTGAGAAGTATTTTAGAAATCCCTTTCTCTGACAGCCTGGCCAAAGCGCCTTCGAGAAGGCCGGAGGAATCTATCCGATGCCCGGCAATCCTTTCCAGTTCCCACAGGTTGGGCTTTATTATCCCCGGAGAAGCCTTTAACCCA